>PJEL010005015.1_pt1 | contig 10737 bp, 3 predicted proteins | sample 1853271 | NCBI WGS metagenome assembly PJEL01 (sample SAMN08108733, study PRJNA415343) | Invertebrate metagenome, whole genome shotgun sequencing project. | host: Globobulimina | place: Sweden: Gullmar Fjord | collected 2015-08 | reverse complement strand
GACAGGCAGTAGGTTATAGAGGTATAAATAATACGGGGAAAAACCAGTATTTATAAAACTTCATCCCTAATGCTTAGCCGTGAGTTTCGAGCCGGATTTTGATCTTGAAGGTAATTAGACCTTCCAAGCGTTATGGTTAGCCTTCCGCGACGCTTCTTGGGTTTCTGTTTCTCTCGTGAGGATGATGCCGAGCGCATTTTTAGGGGATGACCTTCCGAAATACCAGGTGAATCATCGGCGCAAAAACTCCTGTGTTTCACTCTAACTGGTGGGGGGAGCAATCTTCTTATCAAAGCTGTTTCACCACCACCACCATTGATTGGAACCAAATGATCTGTCTTTACAGCTTCATGATGATGTTGTTTCATAGTGCTGCTCTGACGGTAGGGTTGTTGCCGTTCGCTTACGTGCTCTGGTCCTACCCCATCCGCATCTTGGGTCGCAAGTGCCTTCACTTCTGCCTCCAAGCGCGAAACAGCAAGATTAGATTCCTCCAGCCTTTGCTCCAGTTCTAGAATCCTCTTTTGGTCCACATCTTTAGGTGGCAGAACACTAACACTGCATGCCTGACCATTCAGCTTCAGCTTGACACTATCATCTTGCTCAACTTTGGGGTTGATTGAGAATGGCAAAACATCGCCCAGTTCCTTTTCTGGCACATCGTCCCTGCCATTTGCCATCATATAGTAATGGTTGTTCACACCAAGGCTTTGACGAGGGCTAAGACTTACACTACGACGACCCTTATGGTTCCTGCAGGCTATGACCTTTTTATTTGCATTGGCATCAGCAGCAATGGTCGATTGATCAATGATTGGAAAGGTAGCGAAGGAGCAGGGGAGGGCTGGAGAAGCAGGAGCTGAACTAATGAGCTCATACGAATCGGATGAAGTAAGCGTTTTAGCCTCCTTGTTCAATGCTTTCATGAGAGACGCATTCTCCTTCATTACTACATGAAGCTGAGCTTGCACTTCATCCAGTTTCTTCTCCATGCCCATTCTAGCGGCGTGCGACTCGGCTGTGGTGGTGGAAAGGTTTGACTTTGCTATCTCAAGTTCTGCAACTCTATCACAAAGTGCATCACGATCCAAAGCGGCTTCCTCTGCCACTCTTAGCGCATGAAGCCTCAATACCAATTCTTCCCTCAAAGCTTGTGACTCTGATATGCACTGTTGCTCACCAAATTCCCGTGCTTTAACAATGGCCTCTCTCACAGCTTCATTAAGTAAAACTGAGGCGGAATTTGAGTCTTCTCCACCATCCTCCTCCTCTTCTAGCCTAATGTTCAACCATTCAGGTGTCTCAGGTGCCTCTCTGACTGCTTCGATAGTAGCTTCCATCACCTTACAGCATGCAAAACAATGTCAGAGTATACATGATACAGAATAAGGGGATGGGGAGGGTACACATGACATATGAACAGCAAAGAAGCAAAGAAGGCTAGAGAAACAACACAACACTAAATGAAGTTCAGGGTCAGGACGTACCTCCCTATTGGCATTATGTGCCTTGCATAAGGCCTCAAGTACGGATATAGTACGCTCTATAGATGAAAGTGATGATGATTCCACAGAAGTGACTGTTGCATCTTCACACAGACAGTAACCGTACCCTTTCAGACTTTTCCCAAGTCCTGTTGTATTCACAAGCTCTGTTAACCTCCGATACAGTTCTTGCAGGCGCGAAAGCTCCTCCATCTCACCGCTGAGCTGTTCACACCTTTTAGAACATTCTTTATACTGCTCCTCAACTTTAACAAGATCTGCTTCAGACTTCAGCCGCTGTTCCACGGCTTCCAAACGTGCATTTTCAGATTCTGAAACTCTCACTGACACTTTCGAGCACGACGACTGCAGTCCCCCGTATACCTCCTTCAATTTATTTACGCTCAGTATCGTTTCTGCTAACCTTTCCTCCGTGTCTTTTAGAGTACACCGTTCTGTTTGTAATTGTTCTACCGACTCAGCAAGTTTGGCTTCATGTGAAAACTGAAGCATTCGGAGGTTTTCCTTCAGTCCTTCTATCTCTACTCCTGCTGCCTTTGACCTTTCCTGGGCGTCTTTCAGGTCACTCTGCTCCTTTTCTAGCCTTTCATTAGACTCCACGAGCTTAGTTTCATATGACAAACGCAATGACCCCATATCCTTCTTCATCCCTTCAACCTCTAACCTTGCCTTTTCCTCGATGTCTTTCAAATAAGAACGCTCTTTTTCCTCTCCTTCCGCAGATTCAGCGAGAACGGCCTGATTTACCAACCTCAGCGACATGAGTTCCCCCTTCAGCCTATCAATCTCTTCTCCTGCTTTGTTTGAAACTTCCTGAGCATCATTTAAACAGTTTTGCTTGTTTTCTAGTGCCTCATTAGCCTCAGTTAGCTCTTTCTCGTATGACAAACCTAGTATCCGAGCGTCCTTCTTCACACGCTCAACTTCGTTTCCTCCTGCCATTGCCCTTCTCTCAGATTCATGCAAACGACATCGGTATTTCTCTAATCTCGCCTCGGCATCAATAAGCTTGGTTTTCGCTCCTTGAAAGGCAGAATTAGACTGCAATACCATATCTTCCATATCCTTTAGCTGCGCACGGCTGTCACGCTCCTTACTTAATAGTCCCTGTATTCTTTCCTTAAGATTCCTAACTTCGGCCTTGGAGATCTTGGCTTCCTCCATCACTGCAAAATGGCGTTGCGACTGTGCCGATTGTATACCCTCAAGTTCGCATTCCAGCGCTCGGGCTTGCTCACGGTACTGGCGAGCATCATTACTCACGGCATCAAGGCCCGTCTTTACATCCGATATCTCCTTCTCCTTAGCTTCAGCATTCTGCATTAGGAGAAGTGACACCTGTTCATGTTTTCCCTCAAGATCTTCCAGTTCCTTCCTAGTAAGGCGCAAGGCCTCCTTATCACGATTGATTACAGATTTCAGCTCAATAAGTTCATCTTCTCTATTTTTTAGCTGCATTGTTGTTTCCCTGGCATCTTCCAGGGTAGTGTCACGCTCTTCCTGTACCACAGCAACCAACGTTTCATACTTTTTCATATCAAGCAAGGTGATTTCATGCGCAGATCGAAGCTCTTTAAGTTCATTTTCTTTCGTTGCTATATAAGCACCAGAATGCTTGTCCTCATCATTCAGCAGTTTCAGGAGCTGTTCAACGTCTGCAGTAAGCTCCATAACAACCACGTTTTTGGACTCCGACTCAACCCGTATGGCCTCGACCTCTTCCTGAGCTAAACAAGCTACTTCCTCTGACTCTGACGCTAAGTTCTCTGCCTTTTTCTTACTTTCTGTCACGAACTCCAACTCAGCTCGCATGGCCTCGACCTCTTCCTGAGCTAAACGAGCTACTTCCTCTGACTCTGATGCTAAGTTCTCTGCCTTTTTCTTACTTTCTGTCATTGTGTCCAGCTCAACATGCTTGGCCTTTATCATTTCCTTAACATCCATAATAGATGTAAGCATTTCATCTGCACCATAAGATACTGCATCTTCCAACTCCTCAACCCTTGCAAACTTATTCTCCAACTCAGCTTTCACGTATTTAAACGCAGTTTCCAACTCTTCGCTTCTCTCCTTTTCCACCTTAACACAACCCTCCAAGGCTTCTTTGTCAACTTCCAACAAGGTTATCATGTTCTCACAAACTGTTAGGGCTTCATCGATTTGCTCTACATGTACACGTTCTCTCTCCAACACTGCATTCTTCTCTGCCAGTGCCACTATCATTGTCTGCTTTTCCACATCTAGTTCAGCTATCTTTGCATCCTTCTCTTCAATGGCTGTACCAAGGTCTGAGCACTTCACTTGAAAACCTGTCAGCTGCAACTTAAGAGCTTCTGCATACGTTTCTAAGGATTCAGCCTGGGATTGAAGTTCTGGGTTCAATTTCGTAGCTTCGTCGTATTTCAAGAATTCGGTTTCATCTTTTCTCCTCAAAGTAAAAAGCTCAGACATGATATCCATTAAATGTGAGGACTGACATGCTGCTGCGCTCTCCAGGCAAGACACCCCTTGCATTAGAGCAAACACGAGAAGCTCTTCTGATTCAGACAAGCTTGTAATGACTTCAATTGCACTTTGCTGCTGAGACCACGATAGTGATGGGCTTGGGACACATGTGCCCGACGTTGTAGGTCCTCCTCCTACTTGTGCATTTTGGAAATGCAATCCATCTTCTTCCGACGTTACTGAGCCACTACTACATATCCCCTCATCCAACAGCTCAGTCTCAAAAGTTTTCATGGACAATGTGACAGCCTCAACCCGGTGCTTGAAATCTAACAGTGAGGTTAAAGTTACGGAGACGTACATTGTGGTGTCTAATAGAGCTGCAGAACTAGGAACAGAAGGAAGGCAGCCTGAATTGGTGGACAGTGAGTGCATAAGTTTATCGCTCTTGTTGTATGTGATGGTGGAGGAGGTGCCATTGTTTTCTTTGTTGGAAAAATCCTTATCGGTGACAATCTTCTTCTCAAATTGGCCAGAATTGCCATCTGCATGTTCAGTAAGCAACCTATTTCCTTTCAGGGTAAATGGAATGGAAGAAGCACCCAAGCGATCAATAGCCTCCTCCATTTGACCATCTCGTTTAGCTACTACAACATGGGCATCCTCCATCTCCCCAAGTGTCAAAAGGGCGACCACAAGTCTTTTGTTAGTCTCTACCAGTTCAGCCTCTATTGTACTGTTATGTTCCTTCAGTTTCTGCACCTCTATTTCCAGGCCTGCCCTTTCCTCTGCTTCTGATATTAGAGTCTGAGTCCGGAACTCCGCGTGCTCAGCTCTGGCAAGCACATCTACAAGTTCTTCCTCTAGACATGCAGCTCTATCATGGTATTCACTAACCTTCTGAAGGGCTTCATGGACATGAGCTACCAAGTCCTCTGGTTGATAAAGATTACCATTGATACCAACGACACTACCACTACTACTATGTACCATTTTGTTCCCTTCCATGATTGCGGTAGACAATGCCTTCCATTGAGTTGTAGATACAAAAATCTCACGTTGAAGCTGCTTCACCTGCAGTCTGGCATCATCCCTACCGGCAGCGGCTAGAGCTTCTGCCTCTTTTGATGCCGCTAACACTGCCTGCAGGTTTCCGGCCTGCTTGCGACAAGATTCGAGTTCGGCATGTTGGATTTCATCCTGGCCCTCATAAAACATTACCCGACCACGAGCCTCAGAAAGAGCTTCTTGAGCATCAATAAGCATTTTCTCCAGTGAAACAATATTATTTAACAACTCATTTCGATGCTTGGACACTTCAGTAAGTTCTGCTGCAGGCATTTGTTGCATTTGTTGAAGAACTCTCAATTCTTCTCTTGTATTCTTGGCTTCATTCTCAGCTGCCAGCAACTTAAAAGACAAAATTTCTGCTTCTTCAATCTTTTCGGCAGCAAGTTGGGTAGATGATTCCTTCAGATGAGATGCCGCTACTACTGCATCACTCTCTTCTTTATTTAATGCTGCTGTTACCTTTACTGCGACTGATTTGGCACTAGCAAGTTCGCGATTTGAGTCAACAAGCTCTGCACGCTGACTCTCTACCTTTGCCTCTAACTCGTATACAACAGATTGGAGCTTCCTGATATCACATCTAGCCTCATCCCTCTGTGCCTGAACGGCTAATGATTCAGATACTGCATCGTTCACCATCTTCTCTCGATCCATATTTAAATCTTCCCATTGCTCTGCCAGAATTTGAAGTTCCAATCGAGATCCATTAGCTTCTTTGGCTGCATCCTTCACAACCTCCAGTTCTCGGAACATGTCATCAAGTTCAGAACGAAGAACAATTACTTCATGTGATGAGCATTCACAATCCTCGCGCAATCTTAACACCTCTCCTTCGCACCACCCAACGAGCCGTCTTGCACGTTTAGAAGCAAAAACAATCTGCTGTGTCACAGACGTAAGTTCACCACACAAAGTTATTAACGGAGTTTTCATTACTGTCGCTACAACACATGGTGAACCAGCGTTCAAATCACCGGATATATTCTTCTCACTCGCATCAACATTCCTATCAGCTTTATCGCCACTTTCGTCATCATCAAACATATGTGGCAATTGCATACTCATCAAAACAGTATCAGGCTGTTTCAATCCAAATGGAAGAGGTTGATGTTGCTGTTCGATGCCAGTCAAAAAATGATGATCATGGCCATTAGATTCATCTAATACTTCCCCACCTTCCAAGCCCTTGATGGATAGGGTTGCACAGGTCGAAGCAAATGCCGCCGATTCAGCATCGTCTTCAAAAACGTTTACATTGTCAATTATTGAAGGTTCTGTTGTTAATCCTTTCTGAGAAGATTCCGGTAATTTTATTTCCAGATTTGGAAAAAGTAAAGAAGAAGTGCTACCGGATGGATGATACAGTGAAGAGGAAGAACATACAGTCATAAGACCTCCTAATGCGTCCTTGAGCTTTTCAATGAGTTCTGCAATAATGGCATCCTGACGTTTCGATGCCAACTCTGCAACATGAATCTCCTTCAGGAGATTATCCCTATCACTAACAACACTTTCTAAGCGTTCTCTTTCATGTACCAGTAAAGCACACGAAACTTCAGCAGCACGTGTTCTTGCTTCAGTTTCCTCTTCTCTGAGCAATTTCATATCTTGTAACAAACGAGTGTAATATCCTCTGGTGTCCTCCAATTCTTGATTAATCATGTCTTTTGCTTTATCACTAGATTTAACGTGATCCAGTCGTTTAGATATTTCTAGGGCCACCTCAGCCCTTAAACATTCAGTCTCGGCTTGTACGGTCTCAATCACTGCTTGAGCATCTTTAGTACTGATCTGTGCCTCCTCCAATCGCTTCTTAAGCTCCTTTATATCATTCAAGGTATTATCTAACGTCGTATTGAGGTCCCTCTTATTCTGTCTCAGGACTTGGACCTCCATCGTTGACCTTTCCAGTTCCTTTTCTCTTTTCAAAATACTTTCCTGCAATGTTGCTATTTCTGATACCATTGCTTCGCATCTATCTTCGCTCTCTGATAACCTCTTTTCCATAGCACGCCGATCTTCATCAAGTCCTGACGCCAGCATTTGGACATGGTCAAGTACTTCTGATTCACGTGTTGCATTGGTTTTCAGTGCGAATTGTGCTTCCTCTGCCTCCTCCTTGGCCCTTCTTAGATTTTGCCCCATTTCTCTTATCAATTGGGGGATTGATCCGTCATCATAAGACAACTTCATTGCTTCTGTAGTTGGTGAAGATGAGCTTAGGTTGGTAGATTGATTGTATTGCTGCATATCTGCAGCAGCTACTGCTCTTCTCAGTGCCTCCTTAAGACTGTTTTTTTCCTTATTCAGCACTGATAGCTTAGCATCAGAGATTTGGATTTCTACATGTAGTTTCTCTACCTCTATCTTGGCCTCGGATGCCTGGCTCTCAGCAACTTCACAACGTTTCAACACTTCAGCATGCTGGAATTCCTCCTGATTGAGCAACTTCTTCCTTTCCTTTTCAAGCTCAGAAGTTAATTTTTTATTGGCTTCTTGCATTAGCTTTGCCTTTCCCATTTCCAACGCCGTCGAGAGTGCCTTCTTTTCAGTACCGACTACCTCTAGATTACGTGACAGAATACCAATTTCATGTTTAAGCAGGTCTATTTCCTTTACTGCCAACGAGGCCTCTTTTGCATATGATTTAGATGACAGTTTCCACTTTGAAACCTCTGCATTGGCAGCCTCGAGTTTATCTTTGGTTTGGACAGCCGATATTTCAACACGACGGACCTCAGTATGCACTTCAGTCAGTCTCCCAACTAGTTCTGAACGTTCCTTTACCACTCGCTGAACTGTGTCCTGCATGATACTCCACTGCAGATCTAGCTCATCTTCAAGTGAGAGGGTTCCCGAATCTGGTTGTGGTACTGATAAGCAGCAGTCAGCTTCTATATCCCGTATGTGGACGAGGTGGTGGTGATCATTCATTCCCATGGGAGAGGGCTCTAGTACGGTAGTAGAACGTGTGTGTGCCTTTGATTTTCCAAATGAGGCTTCAATGTCAGATGTGCTGATGCTAAACAGATGAGAAGAAGAGCAGGAAGATGACGATGCATCATCACCATCAGGATTTTTGTTGCCTGAATCAAGCATCAGGCCATGCATGTAACAAGCCATTTCCCTTCTCATTGGGTCAGCGTTATTTGAGTAAATGCTTGAATCTGAAAAAGACATCATACGGGTAAAACTCCAGTTATTATCAACTTTCTCCACAGCACCATCAGTACCAGTACCATTACCACCACAAATTCTACCAGGATGGTCATTATCGACAGCATGACTGAGCAAGCCATGGATGGAAACCAACATAAGACGTCCTTTCTGCAGCACTGAGCGGAGTTTGCCTTTCAGGTTGCCTAGTACTGCAAGAGACTTGCCGAAAGCAACCAATTCAGCCTCAAGCACAGAACCTCGCCTCCCATCCTTTTCTTCAGCAAGTAATATTTCATATTCTATGCTCGCTGCAGGTGTACATTCACATAAAGTCCCATTTAGAAGGGTTTGAAGTTTTCTTTCATGTTGTTCCCGAATCTCTGTTGCCTGTGAACGTAGGTTAGTTTCCAACTTTGCATTCCTTTCGTCTGCCATCTCCAAAAGCCTCTCGAGCTCCTTCACACGGTTAAGTGATACCCCACACTTCATATTCTGGTAAGACAACTCCTGTTGGAGACCAACAGAACGCTTTTCTAGCTCTTCAGCACGCAAGACCAATTTCTCCACGTCCTTCGAAGGTATTTTGTTGTTTTGCTCTTTGGTTAATACCTCGAACTCCAAAAGGCGCGATTGTAAGCCTTCTGATCTATCCGAGGCTGCGTCCAGGAGCCCTTCCAGCTCACGGATACGCAGCCGTAACTCATTGCATATACTTTCATGATCTCGCTTAACCGCTCCATTCAGTTGTTCTTGCATTTCTACCAAGCGGCCATCCTTCTGTTCAATATTCTGCAATTGCGATACCTGTTGCTCGATCTTTTCCTTTAATGACTCGCGCTCTGCATCCGCCCTGCCCCTCTGGACATCTGCTTCACGGAGAAGGGACCGGAGTTCATCGCACGTTGCAGAAAGGGTGTCTTTCTCTTTTCGCAGTGCATCAAGCTGTCTATTCATATTTAACCTGGGCGACAATGATGATTGACCATCCGTTCCACCCCAACCCCAACCCCAGTTCGTCTCTATATGAGTATCCTCGGCTCCACATTCAGATCCTACTGTACTCTGACTTTTGTTGAAGGACAGATTACGATTTCGAGTTGCAAGAATATCTAATCTGCTTCTATGTAGTTCTTCAGACAAGCTTTCAACCTTATTCTTCAGCGACATGTTCTCTGCAGAAGTTTCACTTAACAATCTCCGTCTTCCCACCTCCTGAGCGGCAGATTGCTGGGACATAGGTAAAATATTGCCTATACCTGCTTGTGTCACACGCCGTTTGAGCTTTCGATACTCATCCTCAGCCTTTTCAGCTCTGTCATTCAGCGAATCATGCTCATTACGCATATCCCCGAGGAGCTTCTCTTCTTCCTCCAAACGAGTTGTCAAATGCGTATTAGTAATAAGTAGTTCATCTCTCTCACTCCTCAGTGCTACTAGATCCATCTTCATCTGTCCGAACTCTCTCAGCCTTTCCTCGCACTCTAGCTTCCCATCTTTTATTTCTTTCTGAAGAACCAATACATTATGATGAAGCTCTTGATTTTCCACTTCCAAACTGGATTTCGCATTCTTCAGGGCCTCTACGTGCCCTTCTAAACCCCTTAGGGGTTTACATTCCTCATACAACCTATCTCTATCGCGACGCAATACATCCAACTCACCCTCAACTTCACCTTCGACTCCTCTCAGCTGTACAAGTTCGGCCTCTAACTCAATCTTATCTATCATCTGTAGAATCATGTCAAGTTTCAGGTTAGTAGGGAGGGGGAGGTGGTGGTAAATCAGTAGTAGCTCATATCCGTGTTGAATAATCCAAATGAGCTTATATCAACATTTGTTTTATGCCATCTATTTTTCTTTAACACAAAGTGTGAACTTCATCTTTTTTCTTCTAACGCTAACGCTAACTCTAACCCTAACCACCCACATTTTTAACTCCAATACGCCAAGTTAAGCGACTCGTTGAGTGTCAGTCAAACCCTACGCGTTTTGAACTTAAAAAAAAATTCCAACGCACGTCACGACAAAGTACTGCTACACATCATTACCATAACTCACCAATACCTCTTCTCTTCTTTTCAACGCGTCGATCTCGGCCTGCAGGGCGCAACCACAAGGCGTCACCCCCTCCAAAACCTCAGCTGTTCCTTTGTTTTCACTTCTCACAAGCATACTTTCAGGTTCCCTAACCTTCCCTAAGGCCGAATTCTTCACTTCTGACGCTTCTGAACCACTCCGTGACGCAGAAGGCGCACCCAACAACGTGTTTATCCTCTTATTCATATCTTCATCCATTTTCTTGCCCGTTTGTGAGACTTCCTCTTCAGAGTTCCCTGCCCTGGCTCTATAGCGTCACCGGAATCTAACCCTAACCCTCATCAGCCACCGTTGGTGGTTGGTTAGGCGTAGAATGGGGTATCGCCCACACAATAGGTGCAGAATTTGGGTGTTTACTGTATGTGATGTGACGTTTTTCAAGATGCGGTATTCAAGTTTAAAAATCAAAGCTATTATTTACTTGTCGCTGATCCAATCTTTTGACTTCTAGATTCTTCCT
>PJEL010005014.1_pt1 | contig 10737 bp, 11 predicted proteins | sample 1853271 | NCBI WGS metagenome assembly PJEL01 (sample SAMN08108733, study PRJNA415343) | Invertebrate metagenome, whole genome shotgun sequencing project. | host: Globobulimina | place: Sweden: Gullmar Fjord | collected 2015-08 | reverse complement strand
CTTCTCCTACGATCGAGGCGCGCTGCCGCGGGGCGATGAAATCCTCTGTCACCCGGCCGGCGGCATGGCGCCAGAGGGTGGCGACACGATCGCGCCAATAGGGCAGCCCGGAAACGTGGAACAGATAGGCCCCGCGGCTGTCGAGCGCCGGGCCCGCCAGCTCCGGGTCCCGTTGAGGATCCTGCGTGAAACGATGGTGCTGGAAGTGGAAGGCACGGAAGTAGTCGGCCGGCAGCAACAGGGCCGCCCCGCAAAGCCTGGCCAGGGCGTCGTTCAGTCCGCGGCTGCGAAAGGCGGTGCGATGGATCGTTTCGTGCAAGGGGGAGAAGAGGAAGACCAGGGCGATTCCATGACCGAGGAGCGCGGGGAAAACCCATGGCCCGCCTTCTGTCAGGAGTACCAGGCCGCCTGTGGCGAGCAGCAGCCCGGCGTGGCCCAAGAGCTGAAGCAGGCCCTTCCGGTCGCTGCGCGTTGCCAAGGCCTTAAGGGCGGCTTTGTCGACGCCGGGGTTGCAATAAACCTCCTCGTCCATGGCCGCCCTCGCATCAGCCGGGAAGAAGGACTTTGGCGTGGTGACGCAGGTGGTCTTCGATGAAGCTCTGGATGAAGTAGTAGCTGTGGTCGTAGTCCGGTTGCAGGCGCAGCTCGAAGTGCTGGCCTGCTTCCTCGCAGGCCTCGACCAGCAGATCCGGCAGGAGCTGTTCGCTGAGGAAGGGGTCTTCCACGCCCTGGTCGATGAGGATCAGGGCATCCGACGGCTGGCGGCGGATCAAGGCGCAGCTGTCGTAATCCTGCCAGCTTGTTTCGTCCTTGCCGAGATAGCCGGTCAGTGCCTTCCGACCCCAGGGACATTGGCTCGGCGCGCAAATCGGCGCGAAGGCCGACACCGACTTGTAGGTCCCCGGACTTTTCAGGTGAATGGTGATGGCGCCGTGGCCTCCCATCGAATGACCGGTAATGCCCTGGTGGTTCATGTCGGCGGGGAAGTGCTCGGCGATCAGGGCGGGGAGCTCTTTGGTGATGTAGCTGTACATGCGATAGCGGCGTGACCAGGGGGGCTCGGTAGCGTCGACATAGAAGCCGGCGCCTGACCCGAAGTCGTAGTCGTCGTCTTCACCCGGAAAGCCGGCGCCGCGCGGCGAGGTGTCCGGAGCGAGGAGCATAATTCCCAACTCGGCCGCGACACGTTGGGCTGCGGCCTTCACGGTGAAGTTTTCCTCGGTGCAGGTCAGTCCGGAAAGGAAGGTCACCAGCGGGACCTTCTTGCCGTCCTTGGCCTGTGGCGGCTGGAAGACGGCGAAATTCATGGGGCCGCCGCAGACTTCCGACTCGTGAGTGTAGAAGCCCTGCGTGCCCTCGAAGCAGCGTTGCTGACTGTTGATCGTTAGTTCCATTTCCGCCCCTAGATTTCTTAACTCACCCGGAGTCCGGGAGACAATGCCACCCTTTTCGCATGGTGCCCCGACTCCGGACGGGCCCCCATAGTATCGCTTTTGGGCGCTCGTTCTAATAGGTCCTTGATGCTGGAGGCCGGCCGTTTCGAGCGCCAGGGCACCGATAGGGGCCTCAACGGCGGCCTCCGGCCAATGCCGCGATTCCCGCCGAAGGCGGGAGACCAGGTCTTCCGGGTCTGTTGCGGTCTCGGAGAGCCGCCGGATCGCGCAGGCGGCACTAGGCGGGGGACCGCTGGAGCGGCTATGATGCGCCAGGATTTTGAAGGAGTACGATAAATGGACGACTCGCTGACCCAGGCGCGTATCGATCTGGCCGCGGCGCTGCGTTTGGCTGCCCGCTTCGATCTCAACGAGGGGATCTGCAATCATTTCAGCTATGCGCCGCCGGAGCGCCCGGATTGCTTCCTGGTCAACCCCTTCGGCAAGCACTGGTCCCAGCTGACGGCCAGCGACCTGCTGCTGGTGGGCTATGACGGCAATGTGCTGGAAGGGACCGGCGAGCTGGAAACCACATCCTTCTGCATCCACTCGCGCATTCATCAGCAGAATCCGCGCGCGGCCTGCGTGCTGCATACCCATATGCCCTACGCGACGACCCTGACGTCGCTGGAGGACACGCCGCTGGAGCCGATCAGCCAGAATGCGCTGCGCTACTACAACGACGTGGCCTACGACGACGGCTACAACGGCATCGCCACCGATGTCGAAGAGGGGCTGCGCATGGCCAAGGCGCTGGGCGACAAGCGGGTGCTGTTCCTGGCCAACCACGGGGTCGTGGTGGTCGGCAGCACCATCGCCAAGGCTTTCGAGGATCTCTACTACCTTGAGCGCGCCTGCCAGTTGCAGGTGCTGGCTCATTCCACCGGACGGCCGCTGCGCCGGGTCAGCGACAACATCGCCGGCGCGACCTTCAAGGACCCGAAGACTGAGCAGCACTATGCCGATTCTCATTTTGCGGCCCTGAAGCGGCTGCTCGATGCCGAGGATGCCAGCTACGTCAGTTGAAGATTGCCCGGTCGAGGAAGACGCCATGCACAAGAGTCGTCTCGCCGCCATCGTCATCGACTCACGCTGCGACGACCTGGACGGTGAAGCCGCATTCTGGAGCGCAGCTCTGGGCTGGCCGGCCAGCAGTCCTTCGGGCGAGGGGGCGGAGCGCTATCGGGATATCGACGGGCCGGCGGATCAGCCGAAGGTGCTCTTGCAAAAGGTCGACCACGAGAGCCGGGTCCACCTGGACATCGAAACCGACGATATTGAGGCGGAGGTGAAACGCCTGGAGGCCCTCGGCGCCAGGCGCGTAGCGCAGATCCGGCACTGGTGGGTGATGGAGGCGCCAAGCGGTCAGCGGTTCTGCGTGGTCCCGCCACAGCGCCCGGATTTTCCCCAGGGGGCCCAGGAATGGCCCTGAATCCCTAGTGCTTACCCTCCATCAACTCTTTCTGTTTAAGCCAGAGGGCAGCAGGCCAAGGCGCCGGAGGGGCTGATGCTCCGGAAGGCTGAGACGGCAAGATGAGGAAGCACCTGATGATCTGGCTTTGGGGAGCTCTTGGCGCTTATGCCTTCGTGGTGCTGGTGATGTTCCTGGCACAGCGCAGTCTCATCTATCCCGCCGCGGTCATGACGCCGCGCCTCTCCGATCATGGCCTGCCAAATCTCGAGGCCATTCAAACCGAGCCCGAACCCGGCCTGACCCTGACCCACTGGTTTCATCCGCCGGCCGGGCCCGACGAACCGCTCATCGTCTTTTTCCATGGCAACGGCAGCAACCTGGGCAGCGCCGTGGCGAAGATGCGGCCCTTCATCGCGTCGGGCTTCGGTCTCGTGGCGGCGGGCTATCGCGGCTACAGCGGCAATTCGGGACGCCCGAGCGAGGAAGGGCTGACCGCCGACGCCCGCTCGCTGCTCGACTGGGTCGACAAGGAAGGCTATGGCCGGGAACGTCTCGTCTACTTCGGGGAATCTCTGGGGACCGCCGTCGTCGTCAAGCTGGCCAGCGAGCGTCCGCCTTCGGCACTTGTGCTGGAGGCGCCGCCCAGTTCGATTGCCGACGTGGCGGCGGCGCACTATTGGTATCTGCCGGTGCGCCCCCTGATCCGCGACCCCTGGGACTCGCTGTCGCGCATTGCCTCGGTGCAGGCGCCGGTGCTCGTTCTGCACGGCGAGAGGGACGGCGTGGTTCCGATCAAGTTCGGCCGCAAACTTTATGCGGCCGCTGTCGAACCGAAGCAGGCGATCTGGCATCCCAATGCCCTGCATACCAACATCCTGGACTATCCCGGCGTGGTCGAGCAGGTCATCGACTTCATCCGCGCGCGCTGAAGGACGGTGGCGGCTAATAGGCAGATACCCCGGCGTTTTGCAGCAGCCTTCTCAGTTTCTTTATAACGGTTTCACGGGCCTCCTTTTTTAGGAAGTGGCTTGGAATATGCCGGAGGAACGCTTTCCATTTGCTGTCTTCCCGGCTGCGGTCTTTCGAAGCGATGAAATCCAGCAGCTCCAAGGCGGACTCTGTGTCGAAGGCCCAGAGAACTTCTCTCCTGTATTGGATCTGGAAAAAAGCGTCCGCCGGCCAGTCGAGTTGGTGCTTCTTCCGGTAGCCACAGGCGCAGCAGATGGCGGACCCTATGTCGAGTCCGTGGTTGCGGTAGAGGTACGGGCTGTGATTCCAGTTTTCGGGGCTGTATCCCTCGGGCAGGTCGCGGATCGTAGCAGAGGCGCTTCCTCTGAGGCCGTGATAGAAGACCGCTCCATGCCAGCGGCTGCTGTTGCTACTTTCAAAAAGCTGGTACTCGAAAATATCGTTTTTCTCAAAGAACGGAACATCCGCCGCCAGCTTGATCCGAACAACTTCGGCGAATTCAAAATCGGCAAGAGAACCGCAGGCCGGGCAATTGATGCTGACGCTGTGGGGCATCGGGTTCCAGTCATAAAGTTCGGTCACCGCGAGGCGCCTCCCAGCGCCTCCAGCGCTTCCGGCGTATCGACGTCGAGCAGCACAGCGTCGTCATCCATCGGCACTTCACAGACCACGTCGGCGTGTTCGCCGATCAGCGCACGGGCGCCGGTGTCGCCGGCGACTTCCAGCATCTCCGCAAAAAAGCGTCGGGCGAAGAGCACCGGGTTGCCGCGCTTGCCCTGCCAGGTCGGCACGCAGATGGCGCGGCCCTCCAGCGGATTGAAGGCGGCGATAAGGCGATTGATGATTGCCGGTGACACGCGCGGCATATCCCCCAGGCAGACCAGCACGCCGTCGATCTCTTCCGGCAGGGCGGCCAGGCCGCGGCGCAGCGAAGAAGAGAGTCCGCTGGCGAAGTCCGGATTGTGGGCCAGGGTGAAGCCGGCTTTCGGCAGCAGGGCTTCGACCGCGGCATAGTCATGTCCGGTGACCACGGTGAGGGGACGCGCCTGGGACGCCATCAGGCATTCGATCACATGAGTGACCATCGGTTTGCCGTCGACCGGCGCCAGGAGTTTGTTGGTCTCGCCCATGCGTCGCGACTGACCGGCGGCCAGCACAATGGCGGCGATCGTCGCTGCCCGAGGCGCACCATCTTGCGTTTCGACTGCCTCTGCACGGGGCAGGGGGCGGCTGGCGATTTCCTTCAAGAGGCCGCCGGCGCCCATGCGCATCACATCATGGGGCGTGACCGCGAGGCCGGCGATCAGACGCTGCAGGACCCAATCGAAACCGTTGAGCTTCGGCGACCGTGCACAGCCGGGCAGGCCGATGACCGGGCCGCCTTTGAACTCGCCCAGCAGAATGAGGTTGCCCGGATCGACCGGCATGCCGAAGTGCGTGACCTTGCCGCCGGCCGCCTCCAGTGCCGCCGGCAGCACGTCGCGGCGGTCGACGATGGCCGAAGCGCCGGACATCAGAAGGATCTCGCAGCCCTCTGTGACGAGCTTCCCGAGCGCCTCCGCTACGGCGGCGCTGTCGTGCGGGCAGCGCCGCTCGGTCACCGCATCGCAGTCCAGTCTGGCGAGGCGCTGGTTCATCACATTGCGGGTCTTGTCCAGGATGCTGATTTTGGTTCCTGTCAGGCTGGTCTGAACCAGGCCGACGGAACGTGGCTGCAAAGGAGCTACGCGGAGCAGCGGGCCGCCGTCGCGCAGCACTGCGAGGCAGGCGTCCAGTGCCGCCCGCGTTACCGCAAAGGGGATGATCTTGATGGTCGCGGCCATCTGGCGCGGTTCGACCAAGTCGTAAGGCGCGAGGCTCGCCAGGGTGATGGTTTCGGAGATCAGGTTGAAGGCATCGATGCGCCCAGGGTCAGCCGCCAGGACACCACGCTCGGCGACCATGAGGTTGCAGCGTCCGGTGAAACTGGCCGTGACGGCGAGGCCTCCACCGGCGATGGCGTCGGCCAGCTCCAATGCGGCGGCATCCTCGTGGACATCGTCGGCTTCCAGGCGCGCCGCGATAATTTCGGAGATCCCGGCGGCACTCAGCAGGACGATGTCGTCAGCCGAAAGTCGTCGCCCTTTCTTGAAGGAAAAGCCTTCGCCGCGCAGCGAATGGGCGAGGATGCAGTCCTCGGCTTCGGCGACTGCTGTCGGGCCGAAGATCACTGGGCTGCCTCAGGCTGCTCGGCTTTGACCAGCGGCGGCGCTTTGTGAAGCACCTGGGTAATCTGCGCCATGATCGAAATGGCGATCTCCGCCGGACTCTTGGCGCCGAGCGCCAGTCCGATGGGCGCATGAATGCGTGCCAGCTGCGTGTCGCTCAAGCCCTGCTCGCGCAAGCGCTCCAGCCGCTTGGCGTGGGTCTTGCGGCTGCCGAGGGCGCCGACGTAGAAGGCCGGCGAATTCAACACGACACCAAGGGCCGGGTCGTCGAGCTTGGGGTCGTGGGTCAGTACCACCACGGCGCTGCGATGGTCCGGCGCCAGGGCGGTCATGGCCTCATCCGGCCAGCTATCGACGAGCCGCACCGAGGGGAAGCGTTCCTCGTTGGCCCAGGCCTTGCGCGGGTCGATGACGATTACCTCATAGCCCGCCACCTGCGCCATGGGCACGAGGGCCTGCGAGATGTGCACGGCGCCGACCACCAGCAGGCGCAGCGGTGGATTGTAGACGTGGACGAAGAGGTTTGGATGGTCGGCCAGGGGGCCGCTGCGATCCACCAGAATGGCGCCGGTGACGGCGGCCAGCTGTGTCGGATCCAGCGGCAGGTCACCGAGGGTGTCATCTTCGACCAACAGGCACTGCCGCCCGTCGGTCAAATCGGTCACGAGGGCGGCGGGGCATTTCTGCCCGCGTGCCGCTTGCAGTCTATCCAGGATTTCGCGCTTCATTCGACGCTCTCGACGAAGACCTTGATGGTGCCGCCACAGGCGAGGCCGACATCCCAGGCCTGCTCGTCCGAGACGCCGAACTCCATCAACTTTGGCGGAGCACCTGCCATGATCGCCTGGGCCTCGTGTACCACCGCGCCCTCAATGCAGCCGCCGGAGACCGAACCCTGAAGGCGCAATTCATCGTCGACGATGAGTTGGCTGCCGACCGGGCGGGGCGAGGAGCCCCAGGTCGACACCACGGTCGCCAGCGCCACCTTGTGGCCTTGGTCGCGCCAGCGCGCCGCCTCGGCCAACAGGTCTTCGGTATGTCCGGTCTTCAGGTTCCCGTCCGCCATAAGCTCATTCCTTCCTCACGCCGTGCCGTGGGCCGGCTCAGGACCGCCGAAAGTTCGGTCAGGCTTTCCAGATTGTGCACCGTCTTGAAGTCGTCCACATGGGGAATCAAGGCTTTCGCCCCCAGTGATTTTGGCTGGTAGCCATCGTAGCGCAAGAGGGGGTTCAACCAAATCAGCCTGCGGCAGGACTTGTGCAGGCGTTCGACTTCGCTCTCCAGCCCCTCGGCGTTATCGCGGTCCAAGCCGTCTGAAATCAGCAGAACGACCGCCCCCTGGCCCAGCACGCGCCGGGCCCAGGTTACGTTGAAATCGTGCAGACAGGCGCCGATGCGGGTGCCGCCGGACCAGTCGATCACGCTCTCGGCGACCTTCTCCACGGCCAGGTCGACGTCTTTGTGGCGCAGGTGCCGGGTGATGTTGGTGAGGCGGGTGCCAAATACGAAAGTATGTACCCGGTCCCGATCATTGGTCACCGCGTGCATGAAATGCAGCAGCATGCGCGAATAGCGGCTCATGGAGCCGGAGATGTCGCAGAGCACCACCAGTGGTGGATGGCGGCGCAGCGGTTTCTTCCAGCGCAGCGGGATGGTGTCGCCACCGCTGCGCAGCGCCGCCCTCATGGTCGCGCGCAGATCGGCGCGGCGTCCCTGGCCCGGGCGGAAGCGCCGCGTCGGCACCTCCATGATCGGCAGGCGCATGGCCTGGATCGCTTTTTTGGCTTCGTCCAGTTCCGCGGTCGACATCTTCTCGAAGTCGATGTCCTGCAGGACCTCCTTGCTGGAGAAGGTCAGGGCGGCGTCGATCTCCTGTTGTTCTTCCTGCACGTCGGGCACCGGAGCATCGCCGTCCTTTGGGCGCATCGCATCGGTCAGGCGGCGGCTGAGTTCCTTGGCATCCTCGGGGCGATGACCCGCCAGCGGGGTGATATCCGGCAGCAGCAGGCTCATCATCCGCTGGAGGATCTCCGGGTTGCGCCAGAAGACGTGAAAGGCCTGGTCGAAAAGATCCTGCTGGTCCCGGCGGTTCACGAATACCGCGTGCAGGGTCCAGTAGAAATCGTCCCGACGGGTGAGCCCCACGGCTTCGACGGCCTTCAGGGCATCCAGCACTTTACCGGGCCCGATCGGCAAGCCCGCCGCGCGCAGGGTGCGGGCGAAGTAGAGAATGTTCTCCGCCATCCGGCCATCGTCCGGTGGGACTGTGTCTTGCAGCTCTTCCATCGCGGCGATCTTAGCTCAGCAGATGCCTGCCGCCCAGCGGCCTGCGCCGGGTTTTCCCATTAGAATTTCTCACGCGAATGATGAGGAGATGTCGTTTGTGCCGAGGCGGCTTCAGGGACACATCTATAGGCAAGAATTGGCATCAGGCAGCGCCGCCGGCGATGTGGCTGGCCTCGCATCGGGATAAGGAGAATTTGTATGTCGACCGCGAATTGCCCGTCTCTGGGCTCCAATGACAGCCTGCGGCGGGATCATTCGTTCCCGACCAGCAGTTTCGGCGGCCGCTTTGCGATCAGGGTCGTCATCGGTGCATTCGCCGTGTTCGCCCTGGCGATCCTCGGCAGTCTGCCTGCTGAGAACCAGGCCGATCACATGCAGGACCAAGGCATTGCGGCACCGGGGGGTACGCCGGCTCCCGAAGCCGTCTTCGATGGCCACGGCAAATGGAGCGGCTATTCCCGCTGATCGGGTTTCTGCTAGAACCTGAAAAGACGCCGACGGTCCCCAAGAACCGCCGGCGTTTTTTTCACTCTGCGCTGGACCTATTCGGCGGCCTGCCGGGCCGCGTATTTCTGAATTTCGCCGCTCTTCAGCCGCGACCAGTAGGACCTCAATTCCTCTTTCACTACCGGGAAGAGGATGTAGAGGCCGATGATATTGGCGATCGACATTGCGAAGATAGCCGAGTCTGAGAAATCGACGACCGGACCCAGATTCATCGAGGAGCCGATGACCACGAAGATGCAGAAGATCAGCTTGAACAGTAAATCCATGGAACGGCTTTCTCCGAAGAGATAGGTCCAGCACTTCGCACCGTAGTAGGACCACGACAACATGGTCGAGAAGGCGAAGAGGATCACCGCCAGTGCCAGGATATAGGGAAACCAGGAGAAAGCGCTCTCGAAGGCCAACGAGGTCAGCTCGACACCACCCATTCCACTGCCGGCGGTGTGCACGCCGGTGATGACGATCACCAGGGCCGTCATGGTGCAGATCACGATGGTGTCGATGAAGGGCTCATGCAGGGCGACCAGCCCTTCGGTTACCGGCTCTTTTGTTCGCACCGCCGAGTGGGCGATGGAGGCGGAGCCGATGCCCGCTTCGTTGGAGAAAGCGGCGCGCCGGAAGCCTTGGATGAGTGCGCCGATGGCGCCGCCTGCGACCCCCTCAGGGCTGAATGCTCCACCGATGATCGCACCGAAGGCCGCGGGCACTTGGTCGTAGTTCATGACGATGATGACCATGGCTGCGGTGCAGTAGGTGATCGCCATGAAGGGAACGATTTTTTCGGTGACTTTGGCGATCGACTGGATGCCGCCGATGATCACGGCACCGACGAGTGCCGCCACAATGAGCCCGAAGAGCCAGCCCTTGTCGGCCATGAAGCTGGCTTCACCGCCGGTCACGTTCACGAACTGCTGAAACGACTGATTGGCTTGGAACATGTTGCCGCCGCCGAGTGATCCGGCGATACAGCAGACCGCGAAGAAGACGGCGAGAACCTTGCCGAGGCCGGCCATGTTCTTCTCGGCGAGGCCCTTGCTGAGATAGTACATAGGCCCGCCGGAAACGGTGCCGTCCGCATACTCGTTACGGTATTTGACGCCAAGGGTACATTCGGCGAACTTCAAGGACATCCCGAGAAAGCCGGCGAGGATCATCCAAAAGGTCGCGCCCGGGCCGCCGATGGAAACGGCGATGGCGACACCGGCGATATTGCCGAGGCCGACGGTACCAGACAGCGCGGTAGCCAGAGCCTGGAAATGCGAGACCTCTCCGGCGTCTTTGGGGTCGGAGTAATCTCCCTTGACCAGATCGACCGCGTGACCGAAGGCGCGCACCGAAATAAAGTTGAAGTAAACCGTTGCGAAGGCCGCCGCGACCACCAGCCAAACAACGATGATCGGCAAGCCGATTTCGTCGGTAATGGGCACGGAATAGAAAACCGCACCGGCGATCGCATTGGTGATCGGCGAGATTGCCTGATTGATTTTCTCATCCAAACTCATGGCGCCACCGGCGGCGTCCTGGGCCCAGCAGGCCGGCGCCCAAAGAAGAGTAGCGAGGGTGGCCGTTACGAGTTTTCTCATAGGAGCCTCTCTTAGGATTTTCTTGCCGCGGTCTGTGTCGCGGCTTGCCGATCGGTTCTATTTTTCTCAGGGCGCGCCGGAAGCAATTCGGGCGCGCCGACCGAAGTTCGCAATCAGGGAATGACCGTGACGGGGACCGGCGATACCTGCACCAAGCTGCTGGCGACACTGCCAAACAGCAGGGTCTTCAGTTTTGACAGTCCGCGCCTGCCGATGAAAATTTGGTCGACTTTGTATTCCCCGGCAAGTTGGCTGAGGACTTCCGCCGCTTGACCGTGCCGGACGATGCCTTCGGCGTTCAAGCCTTCGCTCTTCAATACGTCAACCAAGGGCCGCAG
>PJEL010005013.1_pt1 | contig 10738 bp, 8 predicted proteins | sample 1853271 | NCBI WGS metagenome assembly PJEL01 (sample SAMN08108733, study PRJNA415343) | Invertebrate metagenome, whole genome shotgun sequencing project. | host: Globobulimina | place: Sweden: Gullmar Fjord | collected 2015-08 | reverse complement strand
AAAATAAATCGGTAATAAGCCCCCAGCTCCCCAAAGGAGAGTGCTGTCCCCAAAATGGGTGCTTAAAAAGTCATAGACGGGGGCAAGTTAGGTTACATGCGACCCCCCTAACCCCCCAAAGGGGGGAATTTGGTGCGTTATACCGACCTAATGGGGGACATGGGGGGCTTTTTGTGACGAAAACCAGCATCGAACTTATTACCGAATTAAATATTCAATATTCATAATCCGGTTAAGGTTAAACCCCTTTGATGGGGTGCTGCTTTGTTGCTCGGTGTTTTCATCTCCGAGCGGCCTCTGGTTAGGGGCTTGTAAAAGAATGAAAGGATTTGTCGGCGATCAGGGGTCGGCAATCGTATTTGTAAGGAAGGAGGCATCTTATGCATTCTGCTTTTGCCCATCCTACTGTGCGGCGCAACCGGGATTTGTTCTGGTTGGTTTTGTTGCTGGCGCTGTTGCTATTTCTTTGTTTGTGGTCGGCCTACCTGTTGTGGTGGCCCCAACCTGTCAAGGCAGCGGTCAATTTCAAAAGCGGCTCGGTGATAGTGAGCCGTGACGGTGGCCCTTTCCAGCCCATTGAGGAGTTTGAGGAGCTGCAGCCCGGCGATGTAATCAAAACCGAAAAAGATAGTTACGCTACCATTGATCTGGGCGGACAGGGTTCTCTGGAACTTTTCCCGGAAACAGAGATCGAAATCAAGGAATTAGAGGTTGATGAGAACGAGCAGTTGAAGGTTGAGATTGAACATAAGCAGGGGATGGTACGAAGCGAAGTTTTGCCGCTGCCGATCATCCCTGGCGGAAACGTCCCCAACCCGGCAGAGCAACCCGAACAAAACGGTCAGTCAGGCCAAAGTGGTCAAGCTGGGCAACCAGGACAGCCCGGACAGCCCAACCAAAGTGGGTCACAAGGTGATAGCGGTACAATAGTGATAAAGATTATTATCAATGGAACAGAGGTTTACATTGATAACGTTTCAGCAGGGTCCGTTGAGATGTGGATTGAACGGGTCAGGGATGGCGTTATCTTCGGCTGCCCCGACTGGGTCAAAGTTATAACCGTAGCTGGAAAGAGCTATGAGTGTCGAAATGAAGCCTGGCGCATTGACCCCGATGGGAACCTTGAAGGTAGAGTACCCTTGGAACGTTGGCCAGGGCCGGGGGGTATCCCGGAGGTGGGAGAGCTGGCTTGCGGCCCCCCACCCGACAGTACAACGGATTGCCCCGGTTATTGTGACTGCGTGGGCGGACGGCCTGCTTTTGGCCTGACCGGGCAATGTGTGTGTGTACCGGAAGAAAAATATGGCTGTGCTTCAGAGCCACCGTCCAACGGGTCAAGCGCCTGTGACGAATACTGTGATTGTTTGGGAGGGCAGCCGATTCCCTACACCCTGACCGGGGAATGTGCTTGTATGCCAAAGCAGCCCGACAAGACCTTTGACTCGACTGAACTGTGCGAGTTTCAGGCCGCTTGCGCCGAGCAGGGTCTGGCGGCTTTGTGTATCGGCGGTATGTGCGAGTGTATTGATGCGGTGGTCTGTGGTGATTCTTCTTGTGGCAATAGCTGGTTATGCCTGACAGAGTGTAATGCAGCCGGCCAGATAGGATATACCTGCGGCAATCTTGACAAGCCAGCCAACTGTGGCGACGGCAAACTTGGCCCCGGTGAAGAATGTGAGCAGGGAAATCTATGTACCCAGGGCATTTGCCAGGAGTGTCAATGTACTACCAGCCCGATCAATTTAGACGGTTTTACAGTGGATTGGAGTACCGTACCAGAGGGACCAATTGAGGCCACTGACGAGCCGGACGTGCTGCCGGATGAGCTGACGGAATGTTATGAGGGTATGCTCGACAACCTGGAACCAGAGACGGCCTGCAATCTGGCAGGTTGCCCCTTCCTCACCTCACCCCGTTGCGTGGAGGGTAAATTTATCTGTGAGCCAGATGCTGATGGTCTCTGCCAACCCTCGACGACTACACCGACTACCACCCCAACCCCTACCTCAACGTCGACACGGACCCCCACCTCAACACCAAACCCAACCTCCACCATCACCCGTGTACCGCCTACCTTCACCTCCATCCCACCTACTATCACCCCCATCCCCCCGACTCCCGTTCCCCAAATGGTCTGCAACTCCGGCCAATGGACCACCTGTGGCGGCTATTTGACTCACGATGGCTCACGGCCAATCGAGTGTCCGGACAGCCAAGTTAGCGAGTGTAGAAACGGTCAGTGGGCTGCTTGCCAGCCAGATCCTGGTACTTGTGAGCAGCAGTCTGAACCAAAACCGACGGATAAACCTTCCCAGCCTGGAAAACTGTATTGCAACAACGATCAATACCTTGAAGGGGCTAATGATCGAGCTACATGTGAAGCGTACAGGGGGTTATGGATGACTGGAAATCCAAATATAGGTCCTTACTGCTATTGCTCTTATCCCGGAGAATGGGTTGAACATCGTTAATTACATTTGGAGACAACAATGAACTGTCCAAATTGTCAACAACAAATCCCCAATACGGCCAAAGTATGCGGCTACTGCGGCTATCAGTTGCCGGTGGCGAATCACTGCTCCTACTGCGGTACAGAAGTGCCGCCGCAAGCCAGAGTATGTGGTCACTGCGGGCAGCGATTGAGCGGTGGATATCCAACCCCACCATCCGGCCAAACTGCCGCCTATCCGGCCCAAGCAAGTCGCCGGGTACCAATTTGGGTCTGGCTTGGGGGCGGGTTGGCAGTGGTAGTGTTGGTCATCATTGTCGGTCTGGTGTGCGGGCTGGCACTATCGCGCAGCCGTAGCTCTCAAGCGGTTCAAATACAGATACCAACCATCCCCCCAACCGAAATATCCTCCTCAGAGCAAGATGAGCCAGCTCAAATCCCACCAACCGTCGACGGACATGCCACCCGTCAAGCCGAGCAAACGGCCACTGCCCAGGCGCAGGCAGAAGCCACCACCCAGGCCAAAGCAGAAGCCGAGGCCGTAGTTGAGGCCGGCCTGACCGCCACCGCTGAGGCATTCCCAAGCGAAATGGCTAAAGTCCAGCAAACGGCCACGGCCCAGGCAGCCGGGACCGCTACAGCCCAGGCCAAGCAAGCTGAGAGTACAGCCACAGCCGAGGCCAAACAAGTCGCCAATGCTACCGCCACAGCCCTGGCCCAGGTAACGAACACGCCCACGCCCAGGCCCCCAACGTCAACACCCCGACCAGCGCCAGTGTCGACCAGCGGACACATTGTTTTTACATCTGCACGCGATGGCAACCAGGAGATTTATGTGATGAACGCTGACGGCAGTGGGCTAAACAGATTAACCAATCATGCGGCTGAAGATAATAGTCCTTCTTTGTCACCAGATGGTAAGCGGGTTGCCTTTAAGTCTAAACGCGATGGCAATGTTGAAATCTACGTTATGAACATCAATGGTAGCGGAGTCACCAATTTGACAAATAACCCGGCCGAAGAGCATGGCCCGGTCTGGTCGCCGGATGGGGGCCACATTCTTTTCTACTCCAACCGCAGCGGCAATTTTGATGTCTACATGATGAATGTCGACGGCAGCGGCGTAACGAATCTGACGGATAATCCGGCCATTGATGTGATCGCCGACTGGTCGCCAGACGGGCGGCAAATTGCTTTTTCCTCCAGCCGTGATGGTAACCTTGAAATCTATGCCATGAATATTAACAATAGAGGCTTGACCCGGCTGACCAATAACCCGGCTAATGATGCCGGGCCGGCCTGGTCACCGGATGGCAGCCGTCTGGCTTTTTTATCGAACCGAGATGGTAGCGCCAAAGTCTATCTGATGAATTCTGGCGGTGGGGGGGTAACGCTGCTAACAAACACAACGGTGGGAGATGATAGCCCGGCCTGGTCGCCGGACGGTCGGCGCATTGCCATTGCTTCCTGGCAAAACGGCGCTGGTGAAATCTATACCGTAAATGCAGATGGTAGCGGGCTGACCAACCTGACCAATCATCCGGCTGAGGATAGAAATCCGGCCTGGGGGCCGTAGAGATTGATAGTTGATAGTTGATAGTTGATAGTTGATTATTAGGCTGAATTACCAATTATCGGCTGACAATGAGCCTGATAGAGGATGGTTTAGTGGTTACATTGGTAATTGGTTGTTAGGCTTAATTACTAATTACAGAATCTAATTGTCCAAGTTATTTAATGGCTGATCCTAAACTGGTCGTTTGCGCTACAGGGAGAATGAATGTGACTGACTTAATTGGTCAAACTATTGGTCAGTATCGAATTATGGAGCAGATTGGGCAGGGGGGGATGGCTACTGTGTACAAAGCCTACCAGCCCGGTCTTGAACGCTATGTGGCCTTTAAGGTATTGCCGGAGTATTATGCTCACGATAAAACTTTTCTGGCCCGTTTTCAGCGTGAAGCTAAAGTTATTGCTAAGTTGAGCCACCCCAATATTTTACCGATTTACGATTTCGGACAGACGGGCAACCTGACCTACATCGTTATGCAATATATTGATGGAGGTACATTGAGAAGCGTTATGGGGCAAATTATGCCCTTGTCTCAGGTAGTCTACTTCATTGACCAGATTGCCGAGGCTCTGGATTATGCCCACCGGCGAGGTATTCTCCACCGTGATGTGAAACCCGGCAATATTCTGCTAGAAGAAGGGCAGCGGGTCTTGTTGACAGACTTCGGCCTGGCCAAAATGATGGAGGGAACGGTACAGCTGACCGGTTCCGGGGTAGGAGTTGGTACACCGTCCTATATGTCGCCAGAGCAAGGTCAGGGTCAGGGCGTGGATGTCCGCACCGATATTTATGCCCTGGGCATCATCTTGTATGAGATGACCACCGGCCGCGTTCCTTACAAAGCCGATACGCCGATGGCAATCGTCATCAAACACATGACCGCGCCCTTGCCTTTGCCCCGGACGATCAATCCCAATTTGCCGGAGGCCGTAGAACGAGTTATCCTGAAAACCCTGGCCAAAAACAAAGATGAGCGCTACACCAGTGCCCCCCAAATGGTGACTGCCTTGAAGCAGGCCTTGGACGAAATGCTCGACACACTCGGCCCAACCGTTCCCCTGGGCGGCCACCCTTCGTCAACCTCCTCAATGCCTCCAATGCCACCTTCTGCTCCGGTAGTCGATGTTCAACAAAGCCCAACCCCAGCGCCAGGATCACATCCTGCTGCCCCGATCAGATCCAGGCCGACTCCCTCCCCAGCGGGCTACATTCCGGTTGCCCCAATCCGGCAAACACCGCTGTCGCCCGTCGCTGCACCTCGCTCTAATAACATCCTGCCGTGGATATTGGGGGGAGGAGTTTTGTTGTTAATACTCTTGGCGCTGGCCGCTTTAGTCGGATTTTTCATATTCGCTCCCAGTGAATTGGGGACACCGCTGCCGGATCAGGCTGAGCAGCCAAAGCCGCTGGAAACGGTTATTGCCGAAGCGCAGGCCACCCATAGTGCGGCCATTGCCGAAGCGCAGGGCACCCATAGCGCACCAGAGCAGCCGGATACAAGCAGTATAGAGCAGGCGGTCCAGATCATAGCCACCGCTCAAGCCAATCCACCTCTTTTTGGCCCCGTCCAGGGCAGTCTGGATCACGAAGCAGAGGGCCGGATGGAGGTCAAATTTGCCGGGGTGGAGGTACAGGATTTTGTGGCGGAGGCTGTTTTCCATACGCCTTATGCAGCGGCAAAAGGGGAGTGGGATATGGGTTTGGTGTTCCGATATAGCGGGGGCAAGGAGCATTTTGGGCTGGTGGTTGAATCAAATGGCGATTGGAGTTTGGGCCACCAGCAGGGTGATGAGACTGATATAATTGTCAATGGTACGTTGTCCAATGTGCAAAACCAGCCTGCTAGTATAAATCGGTTGAAAGTGATGGCCGAGGGCGATGGGGGTCTTTTTTGGGTCAATGATGTTCTGGTGGCCCAGTTTGACTTGTCGCGTCTGACCGGTGCGGGTGACATCGCCGTGGGTACTGGCTTTTACAGCGGCCACGAGATTGACGGGGAAGTGACAGTATTTGAGGCGTTCACTATCTGGCCGATTACAGCCCCAAGAAGTGGAGAATGATAACTTGCTTGAATCCAAGCATTTCACGCTCAAGTTACTGACCAATGGTGTGTATGCTTGTATCCATAAACCGGGAGGGGCAGCGTATTCAAATGCCGGGATCATCGATCTAGGTGACCGCACCTTACTGGTGGATACTTTCGATACCCTCTTGGCTGGTCGCGACTTGATGCACAGAAACGAATTCTTGAGACTTATGTTATATGCGGCCCCATATTCAATTTTGACACCGAGGTTTTGATGATGGGTGCAGCAGATGATAACGGTGTCACGCTTCCAATTCCCCATGCCTACTTCAAGTCAATATTGACCGAGAATAATAGGGGGGCACTGCATATGTGGTCATTTATTATGCCCAATGAAGCTTCAGACGAACCTTTGGAAAAATTCTTGGTACCAGCGACTAAGATTGAAAAATTGTCAGGTCTCTTTCTATGGGAGCGTCTGGTGGGTACAAAAATTAAACGTGAGAAAAGCCGAATTCGAAAAATGTGGGAAATATAAAATTGTATTTTGGTTAAGGGTAACAGATGGTCATCAATCTTTATACTTCCTCATCCTTCACGATAACGCTCTACTTGTTTAAGAGTTAATTCTTGTATCATTGATATATTCCTTATCTTATGCAATAATCATTCTCACAAATTGGAATTGCTGTTGGGTCTTTTTTACATTGACAAATAGTTAACGCCTAGTATAATAGTACTACTTTGTGTTATTCATTACCTAAGCCACCACTCAATTTATAAAATCAACAGATTAAACGTATTGATATTATGCCACACTATCTTTTGTAATCAACCATTTCCTCTAACCCAGTTTTCGATTTAACTGTATAAGGAATGAGCCGCTTACTACTTACCTAGCCCATGATCTTCTTGTACATATAGCAAGAAATTTTGTAATAAGCAACCTGTTTGGTTCCGACTTGTCTGGGTTAGGAATAATCTAAACCAGGAGAAGAAGTATGAATTCCAGAAAAGAAACAATTCAATCATTATCACGTCGGGATGCCCTAAAAGCCTTAGCTGCTACCGGAAGTGCGCTTGCTTTATCAGCAGTACCGGATACATGGGAAACACCTGTGGTTGAAGTTGGCACACTACCGGCCTTTGCCGCAACTTCAATATCAGCCTCCTTTACCAATAATGTCGATGTTATTAATAAAGAATGGATCTTCGAGGGTCCTCCAAGCGGTGATCCTGGATACGTGGGATGGTTACGAGCATACGAGAAACCTGTACCAGTTGTTGATGGGAGCGGTGCAGCAGGAGCAAGCGACTGGCCGCCGATAGTAGAACTAATAAGAAGAGACATTTCTTTTCCTGGCGGAGGAGCGGTTTTGATACATATTAGATATCGCTTCATTTCTAACATTATATGGGATTACGATTATTCATGCCACGATCCATATCCACAAGAGTGTCTGGGCGTACCGGTTGTTGGTACAATGATGCGCTGCTACGGGCTTGCTTACCACAAGTCCGACCCGACTAATACCACTGCTTACATTGAAGGATTTTTAGATAAAGCCATTGTAGAAGGTAATCCCGATCCTTCAGAAGTCCGCATAGATTTCCTCTTCCCCATACCGGCAGGATACGAATTGTGTTTCACGGCAAGTTTCTGTTCGTGTTTGATCTCTCTGAAGAATGGCGATGTGAGGGATGTGACCGGCCAAGTCGGCCCTGGAATATTCGGTTGTTTGAATGGTGCTTGTTAACAATTGCGGTATTTAGTCGAGGGAACAATAAAGATGACAAGTTTTGTTGGAATAGACAAAGTGGTGTTCCTGCTGTATGTCTGACACAATGTCTGTTCAACCCTCAATAGGGAGCATCTGCTTACTTTGGCTGGCTGCAATATGGCTCCTCTGGTTACCAGGACTGTTATTGACGCATTTACTTCGACTGTCCTGGCGGGATATTCTGACTCAATTTGCTCTGCAAATAGGATTGGGGCTGGCTTTTTGGCCGGTGTTCTTGCTCTGGACTTCTATGCTTGGCTGGCGTTGGTCGGCCAGAACAGCACAGCTAAATCTGCTTTTATTTAGTATAGTTGGCCTGCTGGTATTGATTAGAATCTTTCTAAATCGACGACCTCTTAACTTGGCCTACTTACGTCGCTCGGCCGGCTGGTTGATTTTGTTTGGTATTGTGGCTGGGCTGACTATCTTTACCCGCCTGTCGCACATCCGCAATTTGGTATTGCCCCTCTGGGTAGACTCGGTGAGCCATACGATGCTTGTGCGGGTGTTCTTGATTCAGGGAGCATGGTCTGAAACCCTTGCCCCCTTTCTGCCTTCGGTTCGCTTTACCTACCATTGGGGCTACCACGCTATTACTGCATGGTTGGCATGGTTACTTGGTTGGACCGAGCCATTGTCTGTGGCCCAACTTGTTTTGCAATTTGGACAAGTCCTAAATGCACTCACTGTGCTGATGCTCTATGCGGCTGGACGTGTTCTATTCAATAGTCGCCGTGCCGGATTGCTGGCGGCTGTGTTAGCCACGCTTATTTCATGGTATCCTGCTTATTACGTCACCTGGGGACGCTATACCCAACTGACCGGTATGCTTGTTTTGCCCATTTTCGGTATCGCTCTCTGGCAATTGCGTAGACGACCATCATGGGGTATTTGGTTCGCAGTGGTTTTACTTGGCGCAGGTCTCCTACTTATCCACGTTAGGGTTGCTTTCTATGCCCTAACCCTGGCTATCACCCTAACAATCTGGCCGTTTGTTCGTCGTGACTGGCGTACGTTGGGACGATGGATATCGGCTGGTATAGGTGTTGTTTTGTTAAGTTTGCCGTGGCTACTGGTTCTGATAGAAAAAACATCTCCCCAACAAATATTAGGTGCTGAATCTTTAATCCCTTCAAAAATCAAGCAGACAACAGAACTATATAACTCTTTTCCCTGGGGACCGCTTTGGGTTTCCCATAATGCTGAATTAATAGCATTGGCAACCGGGGGGATAAGTGGATTGCTCGGCTGGGGCTATATGCCTCTGTGGAAAAAAGTCGCATCCGGGGTGTGGCTATGTCTACTCATTAGTCTGCTGGTGTGGTCGGTACGCCGACACTATCTGCGTCGGACAAGATTTAGTTTGACCATAATATGGCGTGGGCTTAGCTTACTATTGGGCTGGTGTGTTTTAACAATATTTATTCTCAGCTTTGATCGATTCAACACAGTTGGAGGTGGTATGTGGATGTGGGCTATTTCGGGCATCATCGCCTTTTTCATGCCGCTTAGTTTGGCCGGAGGTGGCCTATTGGCGTGGGCCAGTGGACAACTCACTCCGCACCGCTGGGTAAGGCTAACTACAGCATCACTAATCTTGTTTGTTAGTGTGTGGGGTGCTATAGCTATGATAAACATTGTCGAATCTGTTACCATAATAGCAAAGCCAGCAGACGTGCAAGCAATGGTCTGGATTCGGGAAAATACACCGCCCGATGCTTATTTTGCGATTAATGTTCGCTCCTGGTTTGACCGGACTTACGTGGGTACTGACGGTGGCTATTGGATTTCTACCCTGACTGATCGTCGCTCGATTGTACCACCCACCATTGGCGCACCTAATAATCCTCAACAACTCGATGCCCTGAAGCAATGGAGGCAAACTTGCTCATTAAATAACCCGGCAGCCCGAACTACTCTTCGCACTGCTGGAGTTACACATATCTATATTGGTGAACGTGGTGGGCACCTCTGCCCTGAATATCTATACAATCGCCCTTTCGTTAAGCTAATCTACAAAGATAGGTGGGTCAATATTTTCGAGTTGAAAGATGAATAGCTAATGTCTGACTTAAGACAACCCTGCCCCGCCCCAGACTATCTCATAGAGATACTGGATGACGAAATCATTCTTTTCCAGCCCGCCAGCAGCCAAATCTTATACCTCAACCAGAGCAGTAGCTTAATCTGGCAATTATGCGATGGGCAGCGCACTGTCGATGATATCATTGCCCTTTTACATACCACCTATCCCCAATCTGCTTCACAAATTCGGGCTAATGTCCTTGATATCTTGCTAACTTTTGCCAAATGTGGTGCGCTTAGCTGGGGGTAAAATGCTCGACAATCCATTATGTATTCAGTTTTGCAATACCACAGTTTTTATCAATTGTGATGATGCTCTATTACGCCAAACATTAAGTCAACATTTTCGTCACACTCTAAGGCAAGCCAGTGCGGCGGCAATAAGCTATCAAATTACGAGCATCCGGGATGACAGAATACAGCTAGAGCGGGATGATATATTGCTGTATGCCGGTTCCACATTAGCTTATCTTATTGAAGTTTTGATGCAAGATATAGGAGCTATGTTGACCACCCATAACCGAGAATATCTCATTTTTCACGCCGCTGGCCTCTCTTACAAATCACAAGGTTTGATTTTATGCGCTGAGTCGGGTAGTGGGAAATCAACCTTAAGCACATGGTTAACAGCCACTGGCTTTGATTATTTAAGTGATGAATTGGTTGCTGTCAGCCTTGATGCCCGGCAAATGAAGGGTTTTACCCGTCCCATTATCTTAAAATCAGGCTCCGCTTTCGCCTGGAAGCATTGGTTGACTGAAAATCAGTCTCAAAATCTGGCCCATTTCCCAGATGGAACAACCTGGCTCGACCCGGAGCTTCTC
>PJEL010005012.1_pt1 | contig 10738 bp, 18 predicted proteins | sample 1853271 | NCBI WGS metagenome assembly PJEL01 (sample SAMN08108733, study PRJNA415343) | Invertebrate metagenome, whole genome shotgun sequencing project. | host: Globobulimina | place: Sweden: Gullmar Fjord | collected 2015-08 | reverse complement strand
AGTTCCTGTATATGTTTTACCTAATTGTCTAACTACCTCACTTAATCCTGCTGAATAACCAAAACAAGCTACCGTTGTATTAACTGGATTAAATGTTGTACTCATAAACATCCCTACATTAACGTTGTTAAAAGGTACATAGTTTAGCTTATTATTACCACTCGTTATTCCAAAGTTTAATATTGACATCCATTGAGTTACGTTCGGCATTTGCCATGTTGAAAAAGTTCCTAAAGTTGCTCCTAATCCGTAAGCAATAGTTCCAGCCCAATCAACACCAGTAGTGACTTTTACCCTATACCAACCTAAAGCTTGAGCACCATCATAAGTAGCCCAATCTATTATAATGTCATTAGTAAATGTTTGACCCCCTAGCTCATCTGTAAACCTATAAGAATTACCTATAGGGTTGTTGATAGCTAAAGTTAAGAAATCCGTATCTCTACCATCTTCTAAATCTCCGTCATCTCCAGTAGTATAGCTAACTGTTTGACCCGTCTTTAAAGAGTCAGCACTTGGATAGGTTTGTGGTGGTGTAACACAAGTTGTATCAGTACACCCTAAAGCAATGTTAGAAAATTCTCCATTAGAGTCTGCTGTTATAGCTCTAACTTTATAAATGTAAGCTGTGCCACCAGTTAACCCTGTATCGTTATAAGTAGTCGAATCAGCTGCTATAGTATCTATTAAGCTAAAACTTGTACTATCTGTACTTCTATAAATCTCATAATTAGTTTCAGAAGTTGCGTTATCAGTCCAGCCTAGTGTTATAGATGTTTCATCTGATGCTGTTATAACTAAGCTTGTTGGTGCGTCTAAACCAGCATAAGAAAAACTACCTAAAGAACAATCTTGAACATATAAAGTAAATGATACATTATAAGATAATTGTACTAATTGTTCGCTGTGAGTTTCGTCTAAGCTGTTAAAAGTAATTTCTCCTAAGTGAAATCCATTCTCTCCACTAGCGTTTCTTTGTCTTAACTCAGCAAAGTATTGAGAGGCAATATCCATTAAGGCGTCTTGCTTGGTTTGTAAGTCTTCTGTAAGCTTCTCAGCTTCTGTGTAGGTGTTTAGAAATAATAGGTTACAACTATAAGTTGATTTACTAGGTAGGTTGTTTCTTGAGTACTTATCTACAACTACTTCAACATTCCTTTTATTAAATAGGAAAAGAGGAAACGTTTTATCATTGTCCTCATAATTTATTGCTCCTATTTCGTTGTATGTTTGTGAGTTAATAGATGTAAATGCAGTAGCTACAGCTAAACATTCATCTACTACTTCTTTCAGTTTTGCCATTAAATTACGTAATTAAGCTTATTAACGTATTTAATTTTAAAAAGTTACACTTTGACCAAACTTTATTTTGTAGGTTCTTCATCACTTTCATCAATATCAATATCAATATTATCTAATAAAGCCATGTAAACAACTATCTCGTGTGGTGTTATAGTCTTGTTTCTTATCTTCTCTTCTAAATCTTCAATCTCTTGATTCATTCAGTCTCGGTAGTTTAATGTCTTTAAATCCTAAGTTTCCTAACATCTTGTTAAAATCTTCTTGTAAGTGTTCAAATCTTAAATAGTAATCACAATACTCATCAAGATAAAACTCCATTGGTAGATGTTGGTCGTATAAGCTTTTTCTATAATCTTTAATGCGGTGTTTGTTTGTTTCGTGGTACTTCTGACTACTTTCTAACCTATCTCTATAACCTCTTATAACTGTAAATAGTTTGTAGTCTGGATACTTAGTTCTATAGTAACTTGCTGGAAAGTGTCTTACTCCATCCAATTCTATAGCTTCACTTATACTCATTCCTCCAGTCTTAGGAATATGTACAAAACACAATTTTAATTCGTGATTAACTTCCATGTCTAAACAATCTAAATTCTTTTTTTAATATATCTGAGCTTATTAAATGTGGTGTTAAGTAGTTATACTTCCATTGAATATAATTAAAGCTTAATTGGTCACGACAACTACCCTTAGAAACTTCATCAAACCACTTCTTACAAAATTCCCTAACAGCTAAAGTGTTGTTTCTTATCATTACTCCAGTTTGCACCATACCATAATGTTTAGGCATACCTTCATTGAAGTACTTTAATATTTGTCTATCAATAGTTTCTACAGCATCTTTCTTAAGCTGAACACAAGCCATCCCTTCGTAGTAAACACAGTTCCTTGATGGGTGTTGCATTAGTGTAAAGTCATCTTTATGATTAGTCTCTACAAACTCGTTAAGGTCACAATCTATTTGCATAGAAGCGTCACACCATATAACTAAATCAGCTTTAACATAGTCAAACCAACGTATTTTAATACATCTAGCAGCCTTAACACCTGATAATTTCTTGTTATTAATGTATCTAACATCCCAAACATCACTCTTTAAGTCTGGATTGTTAGTAAAACAAATGTATTCCCAACCTTCTGTAATGACTTTAGGGGTCTTTAACTGGTCGTAAGAGTCGAATATGGCTGTGTAAACTATCATTGTAAGTGTGTTTTATTACTTATATCTCCAAATCTGTATTTGTGGTAAAGGTAAATACCATTCATTAGCCATAACTTTTCATCGTTATCAATAAGCTTTTGATGAATATCGTTATCAACTCCTAGCATACCGTCTTCTTTAAACTTTCCTATCTTCTCCCATGTAGACTTTCTTAGTAATATCATCACGCCACTCATCAATTGATGGTTAGTAACGTCTGTAACGCTATACTTGTTATTCTCCCAACATTCATTAGTTAGCCTGTTGTGGTCTAACATATTCTCGTTAAACCAGTTAATCTTATCGTACACTTGCCAAGGACAACCAACTCTATTAGTCATACACGTAGCAGCGTTCAAGTCTGGATTGTCTTCTAGTATCTTTTCTATCTTAACACCAAAATGAGAATCTAAGAAGATAGTATCACCATCTACAAAGCAAACATAATCGTTATCTTTTAAGCCGTTAAAAGCTTCGTTGTATGACTTGCCAATGTTTTTACTGGTGTCAAATGGTATTACATATCTAATGATACTTTTTGTATTTTGTTCCATATACTTCTATTGTTCTGTTTTCGTTACCTTTCCAAGCATAAATCACTTTGCTTTTATCTAAAATATCTAAGTTAATCAATTCTTTCTCATCTTCTAAAGATAAACCACATAAATTAATCTTACCTTTTCTTCTACCACTCACAGCACTTTCTTCAATCCATCTAAATACTGCATCGTTAAAACATCCAGCATCAGCAAAACCATGAGTTTCAAACTTCCAAGGCGTTGTAGTTCTCTTTAATTCTCTCTTTAGTGTTGATGTTTTCCAAATGCTAAACTGAGTACTAACTTTATATGGTGTTTGTATTCCATACTTTAACCATCCAGCTTGAGGAATAAAACCTCTCTTTCTACTAGCACCCCAACCTAATTCAAATCTATCTAAGTTATGCTTCTTTACTATTCTTAAAGCTTCATCTAATTTGTTGTAGTCTATCGTGTCAATAGGTAGAAAGTCATCTAAACCAAATATAATATACTCATCGTTTGGTAGCATATCAGCAACGGTAGCACCCCAATTATTTACTGGAGTATCTTTTACATCTAAATAGTTAGGCTCACAGCTTAAATACTTATTGAATAGCCACTTTTGTACTGGTATGATGTGGCTAGAATTATTACAAGTTACGTTGTAGAACTTCATTTCTTTATCGTTAAGTGAAAGGTAATCTGATTAACTACATTAAAATACTTTAACCTCTTTTCTTCTAGGTTATCATAACCCCACAAATCATGGTTATAATCAAAGTCAACCTTGTTAGTTACTATTCTAAATTCTGGTTGCTCTCTCTTATAGATGTCATCAAAGAAACGGAACTTATCTTCTGTAAAGTGTTCTATGTGATAAGGGTTAATTAGATTGTATTTAGTATTAGTAAGATAAGGAACTGTTACCTCCCATTTAGTATCATTCTTTGATACCCTTACAAGTTCTTTTACTGCGTCTAAAAAGGGAAAATGCTCAAAGCTATGATGACTATAAATAAAGTCTACACTATTATCTTCTAATGGTAATTCTGTTACATCACATACAATGTCCGCAGCTATAGTTTCTCTAATATCTATATTAAGAAAACCTTCTTTCTTTGTGTCTCCACATCCTATGTGTAGCTTCATATCAATTCTATTATTTCTTCTATTGTAAATTGTTCAGCATCCTTTGAGCTTAAACCGTCTTTAGTTATTTTCTCGTGTAAGTTTTCTCCAGCCTGTAAGCCTATAGACTTAAAACCAAAATCACCACTACCATATTTTATATTCATAGCTGTTAGTAAATTACCTACACTCATTGCTTTCATCTCAGGACAATAAGGCTCACAACTTGTAGCGTTCTTTTCGCAATCAAAGATTAACTCAATAGCTTGTTCTACAGTCCAAAAATATCTAGTAGCGTCCAAGTCCGTAACTATTATTTCACCACCGTTCAACATTATATCCTTCCATTTACACAACACAGAGCCTGTAGAATATAATACATTACCATATCTAACAACTCTGTAGTTAATATCTTCATTCACTTGAGCAAATTCTTTTATTACTTCCTCCATTAATAGCTTACTAGCACCATATACACCGCTTACTTGGGCTGCTTTATCAGTACTAATAGCAATGAAGTCTTTACCTTTAAAGTGTTTTAATAGATTAATAGAGCCGATTAGATTAGCGTTAACACATTGATAAGGTTGCAATTCTGCTTGTCCTACGTGTTTAAATGCTGCTAAGTGGTAAACCTTATCTATTCCTTGTAAAGCTCTCTTACATATCATTTCATCTGATATACATCCCGTCATTATCTCAATGTCTGGATATTGTTGTTTAAGCTCTATTAGCTTACCTTCGTTTCTTGATAAGACTCTAATGTCTCCAGTAAGATTCTTAATTAGTTCTTGTCCTAAGAACCCTGTTGCTCCTGTTATTAATATCATATCTTTAATTTATGGTGGTAAGTTCTACTTTTAACTCCTACGTAAGGGTCTAATACACTTCCTAAATCTATTAATGTAGCTTCTCCATGCAAGTCATCAACTAATACATTAGCCATCATTGAAGCACAAAATAAAACTACCTTATCTTTTTCTATTACATTTTCAATATCTTCTAAAGCTTTCTCATAACCCTCCCAACAATTTACTCTAGGTATCTCTATAAACTCCCAATCCTTATTATAGTTCTTTAAATGATTACCACCCACTAAGATTACTTTTCTAGTGTTTAAAGCATCTAGTAAAGGTTGTAAGTTGCCCTTAATGTTAGCATGATGGAATATATCAGATTTAACCCACTCAATGTTATTGTTAGCTGCATACTCATCTATTAATACAGGTCGTTGTCTATAGGCTAAACTTTGAAGTCCTAAGAAGTAGCTAGGAGATGAGTTTAATATATTTCTTAAACGTCTACCTAAACCACCAAAGTACTTATGACCGTCACAGTTAGCACCGTTATGACCAGCTATACAATTCCATTCACCATCACCCCAACGGGATAGGCTAAACATTTCTTTGTTGTTTATTGCTTCTATGTAATCTTCGTAATTCATCTACAATTATCTATTAATTTCAATGCACAATCAAACGCTTCATCTGGTTTAAGCCCAGCTTCAATGTATAAGTAAAAAGCATACTCGAATAAACTTACTTCTTCTTCCATGCTTTCTCTAGTTTTCTTCTATCAGCTCTACTTAAATGACTTACTTTCATCTTATCAATTGCGTTCTTTGTCTCATTGTTTAAGTTCCTATGCTCACAAATATAGTCAGTATTTAACAGATTAACAAATCCATTTTTGTTTACATCATAATGAAAAAATGAATCTGGGTAAGGTGTCTTATCTCCACTCTTTTGAGTCTTAAACTCTATCTCTTCTAATACGTTTCTATTAACTATAGTACAACCATAACCACAATGAGTTACTATCTTACCACTAAGCTTATATTCTCCCATCGTTATAATACCATTATTCAATAGCTTTTGACTATCATCTGGGTCTATCATTAACGATTGATTACCTATAGTAGATTGAACACATAAAGAATACTTATTAAAGCGTTGTAGCCTCATAGGATATGTATAGCTGTTAACATCTCCTTTCATTGCTACTAAGTTATCTAAAGCTTCATCAGTAATAAATACATCTGATTCTAGTATTAGTAACCGTTCCCATTCTCCAGCTAAGAAATACTTTCTTATATCATTCATACAATAAGCTGTAGTTACTTGAGGTATCTTATGAGGTATAACTGACTTCATTTTAAAGCCACTTCTATTCACTTGCTTAGGACTATTATCTACTATGTAAACATCAAAACCACGCTTTTCTAGTCGTTGTAGTTGACGCTTAAAGTCATAGTAGCAGTAATCTTTTATCGAAGCTGTAACGACTCCTATTAGTATCTTATTTTTCATTTACTTTGTCTATTTCTAATTGCATTTTTCTTAACATCAAATCAAAGATGTAGCTAACCATTCTTTTAACCTCTCTATACTCTTTAGTGTCGCAACCAAGCTCTTCTAATTCAAGTATTAATGGCATTACTTTATTGTGAAACTTAGCCTCCCATGATGGGTCTTTAAGTCTTCGAAGCTTTGTTCCTTTCATCTTGCTCTATATTTCTTACGTCTTGGTATCTCATTACATCATGTAAATTAGCCTTGTTAACTGACTCGTAAGGACTATCTTTATTGTTATTAAATATTCCACCTTCTGCAATGTCGTACTTCATTCTGTACCATTTATAATTGGCTAACCTTTGGCTAGGCTTACTTCCTTTTCCAGTTCCACTGCCAAAGACTCCTCTGTACTTTTTAGAAAGTCTTTTCTCGACTGCATAAAAAAAAACAAACAATCAAACACTTTATCCATCTTAAGAGAATCAAACTCTTTAGCTCTGCTTTGTACCTTATCAGCATCATACTCTTCTATCTTATACCCAAACCATTTAAGCTTTCTAGGTCTATAGAATATGCCTAACAGTAAATTAAGATACTCATAACGCCCTTCTTGAACTTTAGATAAAGCATTAGTAACGGTATTAGCCTCTGTATATTCAACTACACTATTATCTTTCATTATACCACTCTTATCAATAAAGTGATACTTTCCTAGTCTATCTACTGGAGTGTTATTTTCTTCTGGCATTACATACATCCAACCAAACGATTGGAATAACTCTTCTATCCCTATGCTGTTTTCATCTGTAAATCTATTAATTCTACCAACTACCTTAGTAGGTATATCAGTAGCAAGACTAATAAAGTCAATATAATATTTAAGTAGCTCCTCCTCGGTAGGTTCTTTTTCAATCTCATTACCTAGTAAATGGTTTTTAATATCTTCGTTTAGGTCTATAAAGCTTTGTATTAGCTTAAACTTAGCTAGATTAATATCACTATAGCCTAAAGGAATAAGATACTCTTTACCGTCTATTATTGTTGTTGCTTTCATTTACTTAGTTCTTTAATTAGGATTGGTATAATCTCTTTTGGGTATCTGTTAACGATTCTTAACACGTTGTTAGTGAATAGCTCTAAATGCTTACTGGTTAGTTCAGACTCCTTAACACTCTTAACTGTGTTTGTTTTATAGTCTGTGTAAACGTACTCTTTCATTATTTAATTTTGCGTTTCAACAAATATACAAAATATTATTCTTATAATCAAACAAAAGCCCTTATATTCTTCTTTCTATTTGTATAACGGTCTATAGCCATTGTTAAAGTATCTACCATGTCATCATGATTACCATTAGGAAACGATGCACACTCATTTAAGAAGTTATCAATATAACGACCATCTAACAGCTTAACACGTCCAGATTCTATTATAGGAGTCACAGCAGCAACTCTACTAATCTTGTCTTGTGTAGGTGGCTTATCTTCAATCACGTTTAAACTTGTATTCCTTTTAAGTTGTTGAACAATAGATTTACCACTTGCTTTAGGCTCTATAAATATTCTACTTTGATTGGTGTAACCGTTAGCCATTACAAATGTTTGTATCTCTTTAACTAATTCAGGGAACTCTAAACGAACGGCTTTAACCTCTTTAATATACACGTTGTCGTTAACGTAACAAGCAGCCATTAACGCTGTAGCATCATTGTAGCTCTTATTAGTGTAGGCAGTATCTAAAAAGAAGTCAATATGTATGACTGGTATCTCTTTAACCACCTCAAACCATTCTCTTTTAAGTATTCCTCCATCACTAGGGCTAGGCAACTGACCGTACTGACCAGAATAACCATAAGAACCAAGACCCGTTTTAAAGCTTTCTAAGACGTTTTTAGATAATCTTTGAGGGAATAACAGCCCGTTAATATATTTATCTATTAGATTGATTGGTTTTACATTCTCTGACTCTTCTGCTGGTAAACAAATATGCTCCCATTTCTCAGGTTCTTTGCTTAGTAGCATCCCTGTTAAATCATTCTCATGTAGTCGTTGCATTATAACAATAAACAATCCCGTCTTAGGGTCGTTTAATCTACTTCTTAAAGTCTCGTTAAAGAATCTATTAGCGTTTTCTCTTTCTACTTCTGAACGTGCTAACTGAGGGTTTTGAGGGTCATCTATTACAATAACATCAGCACCCATTCCAGTAACAGTACCTCCAGTACTAGTAGAGTAACGAAGACCTCCATTAGGTGTAGTGTATTTACTCTTGGTATTCTCATCTTTACTTATATTAACATTTGGATAGTGTTCTTTGAACCAGTCTGACTCGATTAGTCTACGGGCTTGAGTGCTTAATGCTATACTTAATGAAGCTGAATATGATGAGCTAATAAACTGTTTAGAGTCATCTAATACCCATAGATATACACTAAAGAAAACATTAACTAATTCACTCTTTAATGTTCTTGGTGGTACGTTAATTAATAGATGTTGCTTTGTTGGTTCACGTCTTACGATTCTTTCGGCTTCGCTTTGTAGCTTATCACATAAGTATTCTATATGCCAATTCTCATCGAGTGCTTGACCGTTGTGTAATACTTTAAAAGCTTCTAGGCTAAACTTATAAAAGGAACGTCGATATAATTCAGCTCTTATTTTACTCTTCGCTATCTTCAATTGAATCTTCTAAATCTTTTGTAGTGTATTGGCTCAAATCAATCTCATCAGTTTTGATTTCTGCTTTTACTTCTGTTCTACTTAGTTTTGGTAGTATGTATTCTCCAACGTCTTTTACTAATTCGATTGCTTTAGCTGGATTCTTTTCAGCTACTCGCATTATCCAATCTTCAAAGTTCTCTACATTGTTTTCTACAAACATTTGGAAAGCGTCTCTAATCTCTTTAGTTGACTTGTTAGGCACTCCCTTCTTGCGACCAGCTCTATTTATATTTTCATCACCGCCTTTAAACTCTCCCATCTTCTATTTTAAATTCATATTTTTCAACTCCAATCTTATCAAACAAGTCTGGATATTCATCTCTAAACCCCTTAATAGAACTTACGATATTATCTAAACATAACGAATGTTCCGCCTCAGTTATATTACTAAGTTGTGTAGCATTGTGATAAATATCACACCATTGTTTAAAAGTAAATTTCATTGTTTTTTATTGTACTCAACAAATATACGTATTATTTAACAAAAAGTTACTTTATTGGAAATATAACATACTCATTAGTGCTTTGTTTTAATCTAACACTCTTTGCTGGAACATATTTTATCTTACCTTTAATGTCTTCTACAAAACAACAACCATATAAAAAAGCGTCATACCAAATATTATCAAGTTCATCAGTACTCAGTCTTTTAAAGTCAGTTTTATAATTAAACTCTCTAATCATTACTTTATTAGTTTTAAAGCTTCTATTAATCCTTTCTCTAGTGCTTCTTCGTAGGTTTTGAAGTAATCTCTTAGATAGGGTATTTTATAATTGGCTATTCCAACATCCCAAGCTTGTGTTCCTAGAAAATCTATTTCCACAATTAACCTATGCTCCTCCCTTAACCATTTTTGTAATAGGCTTTGGGCTTCAACTGAGATGTTATCTGACTCATTATGCATCTCCATCTTAATAGAATGCCATAATATACTTTTTGGAGAATCATAGTAGTATTGATGTCCTTCTATATTAAACCCTTTCTCTTTAGCTAATTTAGCTGTTTTAAATTCTATTAGTTGTTCTTTCATGGCTTTAAAGCTTCTGTTATTTTTATAGTTACACCTATTTCTAGGTTTATACCATCTTTTATAATATCATCAACAGCGTGTTGTATTGCTCCTTTAATATTCTTCTGATTAGTAATCATTGAAGTTGTTATATTAGTTTCTAGGCTAGTGTGTAGTATGTGGTATCTCATTCTTTTATAGTTAGTTCCTCTCCTGTTAATGCGAAGTAAAGGTTTTGTAAAGAGTGGACGTGTGAAAAACTTGTACTCAATGGTAAACCACTCATTCCGTATTGATTTCCATACACCCAAAAAATAGGAGAATCTCTACCATTATAGTATTTGCCATCTTTACTTAATTTAAACCCAAACTTAATCAACCATTCCTCTGTTAGTGGGATAGGCTTAATATCTATTAAAGCTGATTTATTTACCATATAAATAGCTAACCACCTTATCTGACCTACCTGCTCTAGCTGATTTAAATGATTTACAAACCAATTCCCTATCCTTAATTCTTTTGCTTCTATCATAACTTTACAATTTCAGTTTCATACTCACTT
>PJEL010005011.1_pt1 | contig 10740 bp, 9 predicted proteins | sample 1853271 | NCBI WGS metagenome assembly PJEL01 (sample SAMN08108733, study PRJNA415343) | Invertebrate metagenome, whole genome shotgun sequencing project. | host: Globobulimina | place: Sweden: Gullmar Fjord | collected 2015-08 | reverse complement strand
AAGTACTTTACGCATTTCGCTTGAACGCAAACGCAAAGTAACATAAGCACCGTCGTTAGCGATCAACTGAGCAGAAGTACCAGCAGAACGGGCAATTTGACCGCCTTTACCAGCTTTAAGCTCTATGTTGTGAACAACACTACCCAAAGGCATGTTACGTAACTGCATAGTGCTACCAATTTTAATTGGAGCATTCTCACCAGAAATAATCTGGTCACCAGCTACAAGGCCTTTAGGGGCCAATATGTAACGACGTTCACCATCGGCATAACATACTAATGCAATGTTAGCGCTACGGTTTGGATCATATTCCAAGCGTTCAACTTTCGCTGGGATACCATCTTTATTACGTTTAAAGTCGATCATTCGGTAAAGCTGTTTATGACCACCGCCAACGTGACGAGTGGTAATGCGACCGTTGTTGTTACGACCACCAGACTTACTTTGCTTCTCTACTAATGCAGAGTGCGGACGACCTTTGTGAAGATCTGCGTGTACAACCTTAACTAGGTGACGGCGTCCAGCAGAAGTTGGCTTGGTTTTTAATAATGCCATCTTAACTACCCCTTATTCGACGTCAGCGAAGTCAATGTCATGGCCATCGGCTAAACGAACATATGCTTTACGCACATCGTTTTTCTTGCCAACACCACGCGCTGTACGCTTGGTTTTACCTTTAATGTTAAGTACTTGTACATTTCGAACTTTAACTTCGAACAAGTGCTCAACGGCTGCTTTTATTTCTGGCTTAGTTGCATCAGGCGCTACGCGGAAAACGAATTGTCCGGCGTTATCAGCGACTACTGTTGCTTTTTCAGAAATGTGAGGTCCAAGTATTACCTTGTAGATACGTTCTTGGTTCATCCTAACATCTCCTCTACTTTCTTAAGCGCGGCAACTGTTACCACGATCTTTTCGAAAGAAACTAGGCTTACTGGATCAACACCTTCAGCTTCTGCTACGGCCACTTTTGGCACGTTGCGTGAAGCCAGGTACAAGTTCTTGCTGATTTCTGCATCAACAATAAGAACGTTGTCTAGACCCATGTCAGACATCTTGGCATTGAAAGCTTTGGTTTTGTGATCAGTCACTTCAAAGCTATCTACTACTACCAAACGATCCTGACGCACTAGCTCAGACCAGATTGCCTGCATCGCAGCGCGATACATTTTTTTGTTTAACTTCTGACTAAAATCACGTGGGCGAGCTGCGAAAGTCACACCACCTGAACGCCAGATTGGACCACGACTAGTACCGGCACGAGCTCGGCCCGTACCTTTTTGACGCCATGGTTTAGCACCACCACCACTTACATCAGCACGGTTTTTCTGGGCTTTAGAACCCTGACGACCGCCTGCTAAGTATGCTGTAACTAGCTGGTGTACTAGAGCTTCGTTATATTCACGAGCAAAAGCGTTATCAGATAGTGATACGGTGGAACCACCTTGAACATTGATATCCATAGTTATCCCCTTATCCGCGTAGCTTAACGGCTGGTGTAATGATCAATTGACCACCAGTGCAGCCCGGAAGCGCACCTTTAACCAGAATTAAGTTACTCTCTGCGTCAACACGTACAATCTCAAGATTTTGAGTTGTACAGCGCTCAGCACCCATGTGGCCAGACATTTTTTTGCCTTTCCAAACTCGACCTGGAGTTTGACATTGACCAATAGAACCGTTTGAACGGTGAGACAAGGAAACACCATGAGTTGCATGTTGCATGGTGAAATTCCAGCGCTTGATACCACCCTGAAATCCTTTACCTTTTGATGTACCAGTAACATCAACTTTTTGGCCCGCTTCAAAGCGTCCAACAGTTAATTCATCACCAGCTTTAATGTCCGCTACTTCTTCAGTGCGGAATTCTACTAGACTGTCACCTGCCGCTACATTTGCTTTTGCAAAGTGTCCTGCTTGCGCCTTAGAAACACGAGATGTTTTCTTAGAGCCTGCAGTTACTTGCACAGCATTGTAACCATCAGTTTCTGTCGTTTTAATTTGAGAAACACGGTTAGGTGTAATCTCAATAACAGTTACTGGTACAGATGCGCCGTCTTCAGTAAATACACGGGTCATACCCGCTTTTTTACCTACTAATCCAAGTGCCATTGTTAATACCTCTTGTGTACGGGGCTGAATACCCACTATGGCCGCCCAACAAAGCGTTACACTGATGCTAGATCAGCGCGCGTGTAAAAGTTCTAAAAATTAACCAAGGCTAATTTGAACTTCAACACCCGCAGCTAGATCTAACTTCATCAACGCATCAACTGTCTTTTCAGTTGGCTCAACAATGTCGAGCATGCGTTTATGTGTACGTATTTCATATTGATCACGTGCATCTTTATTCACGTGTGGAGATACCAATATGGTCAAACGCTCTTTGCGTGTGGGCAGCGGTATAGGACCACGAACCTGAGCACCGGTACGCTTAGCCGTTTCCACGATTTCTTGCGTAGACTGGTCGATCAGGCGATGGTCAAAAGCCTTCAGCCGAATACGAATCTTCTGGTTTTGCATTTAAAGACTCCGAAATTAAGGACAAAATCCGCTATCCCCATTTTAAGGGGAGGCGAATAATAAAGGGGTTTCGTCAAGGTGTCAAGAAATAACCAGTTAACGAAACCCAGTTAACTCGGGGGCTCTAGGGAGGGGCTGATGTTTTTTTAATCAAGGGGTTTTGTTGGCCGCTTTCACCATAAAACAAGCATAAGCAAAGAGCGATTTGAGCAATAAACACACAGAAAACGCTTGCGACCTTAATAAAGTCACGAGCAAGCCAGGCACGTAAAGTGCGAGACACTTCACCATTCCTAACTTTCGCACCCTCCACTGCAAAATACGCTTTTGAGCCATGCTATAGTCGAGTAATAGGGAATTCTCAGGATCAAATAAGTATGCACCCACTCATACGCAGCACCTTGCCTGCACTGGCACTAAGCCTCATATCTGGCTGCTCAATTTTAGAGCCCATGCTTGAATTTGAAGAAGTAAAACCCTGGCAAAAAGGCACTCTAGGCAAAGACGAAATGTCTCTTTCTGGAGATCCTATTGATAAATATGTGGATGATCATATTTATTTTAGTAAGGAAGGCTCCACAGGTGGCGCCAGCGTAGGAGGGGGTGGCTGTGGCTGCAATTAAGAAGATTAAAGGCCAATTAGCCATTGCTACGGCAGCCCTACTAGCCAGCACCAGCCAGGCCCAAGAACCTCAAGAAACCCAACTGTATAACAAATGGGACATAGACCTGGGCTACCTTAGATATGAGGAGCCGGATTACATTAGTGTGGATACTTATATGGCCATGATTAATGGCACCCTAAGCGACAAAGACACCATCAAACTAGGCCTAGTATTCGACACACTGACGGGCGCCACACCCACTGGTGCCGTACCAGGATCCGAATCGGTAACCGTGACAGGTGTTTCTGGCGGCGCGAGCCAGGCCACTGGCAGCACTGGCGGCACAGCACCTTTTAACGATACTCGACTGGCTATAGATGCCAACTGGGGGCATGAATGGGAAAGGCTATTGCGATCCAAAACCGGAGTGGCTGTTTCTGTCGAGGGTGACTACACCTCGGTTGGCGCCAACGTCACCCTGGAGAAGGATTCAGAAGACAAAACCTACACCTACACTGTGGGACTGGGCGCAGCTTCAGACAAGGTAAGCCGCAGCAACGAGCAAACCCCCTCTCCTTTAACTAAATCTGTTGATGGCGCCATGTTCGGCGCGGGCCATAAGAATACTTTTGATACCCTTTTCGGCGTAACCCGAGTGATAAACCGACACACAATAGGCATGCTGAATTTCACCTATAGCCATTCACTTGGCTATCACACTGACCCGTATAAGGTCGTTAGCAGGACAGGCCAAGATGGCACTGAAATATTAGACGGGGCTATTTTTGAACACAGACCCGACTCAAGAGAACGCTTTATAATTTACGGTAAAATCAAGCACGAACTGCCCAGCAACGGTCACCACCTGGGGCTGAGTTATCGCTATCACACAGATAGCTGGCAGCTAAATTCACACACCCTAGAAACCAGTTACAGCTTCCCAGTTATGGAAAAGCATAAGCTAGAACCCTTTGTACGCATATACCACCAACAAGCTGCCGACTTTTACACCCGCGCCATCATTCTCACTGACGAGGAAATTACCGACCCCGATACAGCAGAGCTACCCAGCCACGCATCTGCAGATGTGCGCCTTGCGGAAATGCTCAGCACCACCATTGGAGCCAAGTTCAGCTACACCACCAGTGATAGCGGCTCAGTTGACTTCCGCCTAGCGTATTACCACAGGAATTACACCGATGCGGTCATTAATGACGATGGAGCATTATTTTTTGTGGTGGATCTAGGAAAGAGCTTTAATTAGCAAGCAATGAAACCTCACGGACTTTAAATAGCCCACGAGGTTTCAGTGAGAGAATGGGGTTACAGCTTATCTTCTAAACGCACATCCCCGTCCGGGTTCAAGGCTGGGTCTGCTGTCATAACCTTGCTGTCTTGTACGCCAAAATACCCATAGATCGAAGAGGCAATACTCATGGGCTCCCAAGTTGGCGAGCCACCCTCTGTATCAGGCAAGGTATACTGATTGTTGGTTTTACTGGTACCTGAGCGCACCGTCGACCCTACAACCGTCCCCAGCGCGGCGGCTTCCTTGGTAGGGCGTACTCCAGCACCGCCAAAGGTATACAAATTCTGGTTATTGGCGTGATCCCAGCCCCCTGAATTATTCAAATTCACCAAGCGACCAAAGTCCCCCAATACATTAATCACAATGTTATCGGTTTGAGTACGAGCAGTGCCAGAGATAGTCGTCACTCCTTGAGCGGCTGCAGCTTTAATATGTGCCATGGCGGCTTTTAAAGCCTCCATTAATTGGTTCATACGATTTGGGTAATTATCAATGCCGTTATTATGATCATCCCAGCCACCAATGCCCGGTGTACCCACTGCCATGTAGAGTGTTTGCGGATTATGCAAGGCCAGCGTAATAGCCGCCTCTAATTGATCGGCAAAGCCATTATTGTTTGGATAGGTAACCCCCAAAGCAGCTGCACTGGAAAGATTGCCGTTTTCGTCAGTGCCATCTAACAGCTCAGAAAGATCTGTCATTTTTGCTTCAAGCTCGGCACGTTTTTCAAAACCGTTCCAGGCTCCCGATTGCTTGTCACGATCACCAGCAACTACCAACTTCCTGGCCGATACCATGGCGGAAATAGCATCTTCTGAGTTTGTATTGATACTGCCACGGGTATACGGGTTATTAAACTGACTATCCATACTCAAGCCACGCAAATGCAATGGAATAGTGTTAGATGGGTCCAAGGCATAAGTAACCGAGTCCCCCTCAAAAGATACAAACGGCAAGGTCAACTCATCAAGACTCCCTACCACAGTACCATCAGCCAATTTGGCGCCAGAGAAGGTACCCTCATGGTTCATCATCATCAATGCTAAACGCGAACCAATACCCGGTGAGCTCTCAACATCTATGGTGCCCTTATGGGCCATAAAAATACTTTCACGGTGGGAACGTGTGGGGCTCTTTTGCTTATAAATAGTGCGGTAAACCGCCATATCAGAAGATGCCAGCATCTCCTCCATGTGTGTACCGCCTGCACTGCGCCAAAAATTATTTGCCGTCACTTCCCAGCTATCGTCATTTATCCCATCATCCGCCTCTGCTTCCGCTTGAGTCCGTAAGATTCGATCACCAAACGCCCCTGAATAACTGTTCACAGAGTTAACATCGATATCTGAAATATTACTGAGGTTACCCGCTAATTCCGATGCACCACCGTACATATGAATGTTAATCACCTGCGGCATCACACTGGGCGCCACCACATTCAAAGCTGAATACGCTGGACTAAAAGCCTGAGCTTGCTTAGCCATAACACTCACGCCCAAACCAATTGGCATGGCGCGCGTGGCAGCAAGAGTGGAAGCGTATTTTAAAAAGTTTCTTCTTTTCATGTTCAATCTCCCTAGCTTGCTACTGAGCGGTAGTAATAGAATTCAGGTAACCGTGAGATGTAGTCCAGCATGATTTCAGCGAAGTCATCCACCCAGTATTCATAGTAATCACCTCCGTCACCGACTGAACGGCGGCGAAGCTGAAGCACTTCCTCCCCCTCAATTTCATACTCCTGCAAATACTCCCTTATAACACCCTCAGCTATTAAGGCATCTTGCTCAGCCTGAGTCGCCCTTCTTCCCATGGCGGTTAAAAACACTAAGTCGATAAACTCGTTAGGCATTAAACCTTCCAACTCAGGCTTTAGGTTTTCAGTGCCAGCAACATAAAAAGCCCCATCTTGAATTTCAAAAGGCGGCTCCCTTGGCACATCCGCCTCAGTAAAGTCTTCCGCTTCGGGGTGATTGCGCCCATCAAAGGCGCGGTTATTCATTAAGAAAGATTCTCGAATGCCTTTATGATAAGTGGCAAAACTTAAGGCATCCATTGGAATAGCTGGAATTCGACCTATTTTATAATCCATGGCCGCCCACCCCATATTATGCACCGCATAAGAGCCTCCGTTGTTAGATGAATCCCAAACTCTATCGATAACTCGACGGTCCAATGGAAAGCTCTCTGCCCTGGAGGTGTAATGCATACTACCCAAAAATCCAAAAGCGTTTTCCTCGAAGGTTTTGGCACGCTCAGACGATAATAAAAATGCCTTTGAGAACATTATTTTTAAGAAGATATCTTCAAAGGTATTGGCACCACTATTAACAATATCTTGAATTAAAGCTTGCCTAACCTCGCTAGAAGCACCATCCAAGAAGTAATACGCTATGACTTCAGTCACTCGTGAAATAACAACAGGCTGACCTGCCACTAGGTCATAAAGCTCATCACAAGTTGAAATATAACTGTTTAGCACTTTAACGGTTTTAGCTCCTTCTACCATCATAGGATCTTTCAGGAGTTGATAGCCCCCTTGATTGTCAGTTAAATACCAAGGGGCACAAGCGATACCGCCGTTTAAGGTATCTTCCTGCTGCTCGGGGGTATCGTTAAACTGCCCTAGGTACAGCTCGAACATTTCAAGCGCATGATTTTCTGCCGAGCGCGAAACACGCCAGCGACTTAGGTTATGTAACCAACCTCGAACGACATCCCTAACCGGTGTATTGGCTGCAAGGCTTTGCTCCAGATAAGACAATGTCCGTAAGATATCCTGTTCGTCTGAACTGTCCATTTCTCGGGCAGGTGAAAACATAATGGTATTGGCTAGAAAATAGCTCATCCATTGCACGAACATGTCTTTGCTTAATGGGTAGCCCAGGATACGCGCCATCGTAATCTGGTGCGGGTGCTCGGTGGAATCCAAGCGGTCAAACTGGGCTGGAATAGATTCGTCCACATTCTCTGTGGCAGGTAAGTCTTCTTGACCAAAAACATCGGCACTCACTAACGTCAGCTCACTACTGGAAAGCTTAGTTTGCAAGCGAACCTGGGTATCACTTATGAAATTTGAATACTGAACTTGTGGGGAGTCCAATCCCTGAGTAAGGTCGAAGAACTCGTCCAATGGTAACCCGCGATACATAGTGGACAGAACCTTGTTTGCCACCATGTACTGGTCTTCTTTGCTTAGGCGGTCAAATTCAGCCTGACTCAGGGTAAAGCCACTGGTTAATGCCTTGCCACCGCCGACAGACTGCCCTTGAACCGGCGCTTCAGGTTGGCAAGCCGCAATAGCGATTACGCTGGCCACTAGTAAAATTCGCTTCCACTTGTTTGCAAACACTTACAACCCCCTTACTGACCTAGTCACGGCACTATCCATTTATAGGTACCCATTATCTGCCTCACTTATAACTCGAGTCTGTGACTAAGCACACACTGCGAACAATATTGAAAATTAGCACGCACAAGCCTTACCAAGTATTCACTTTTAGTTTTGTTCTGTTTCCGTATGTAAGTCAATCTAGGCACATAGGGCAACTACCAGTCCCAAAAGGTAGGGTTACGACCAAACCAAGTAAAGGCCAGCACCTTGAGTACAATCTTGCATATAACTCAAAGTTATTCCTAATGCCCCTTATTCACCTTGGAAAACACTAAAATCACCCAGGAAAAACAATTATTCTTCCTGCCGAGGTGAATAGTGGTATTTTTTTGTTCAATAAAAGCGCCAAAGCCATTAAACTGTGCGCGAAATTTTTTTACCCTGAATGTCGAGCATGTTATGACAGACTTATCTAAATATAGAAATATTGGTATTTTCGCCCACGTTGACGCGGGTAAAACTACTACTACAGAACGTATCCTTAAACTAACCGGTAAGATCCATAAAACCGGTGAAGTACATGACGGTGAATCTACTACCGATTTCATGGAACAAGAGGCCGAGCGCGGTATTACCATCCAGTCAGCTGCGATCACCACCTTCTGGGATGATCACCGCATGAACATCATCGATACTCCTGGGCACGTTGACTTCACAGTAGAAGTATATCGTTCTCTTAAAGTACTAGATGGCGGCATCGGCGTTTTCTGTGGTTCTGGTGGTGTTGAGCCTCAGTCAGAAACTAACTGGCGCTATGCCGATGAGTCGGGCGTTTCTCGTATCATCTTCGTAAACAAGCTAGACCGTATGGGTGCTGACTTCCTTAAGGTTGTTGACCAGGTAGAAAACGTACTGGGCGCCAAGCCTTTGGTTATGGTATTGCCAATCGGCATCGAAGAAGACTTCGTTGGTGTTGTAGACTTATTGACTCGTAAAGCATACAAGTGGGATGATTCTGGCCTTCCTGAAAACTACGTTGTAGAAGACGTTCCAGCCGACATGAAAGACGACGTTGAAATGTACCGTGAACAGCTAATCGAAACCGCTGTTGAAATGGACGACGACCTAATGATGGCGTACATGGAAGGCGAAGAGCCAACTATTGACCAAATCAATGCGTGTATCCGTAAAGGTACTAACGAGCTAGCATTCTTCCCAACGTATTGTGGTTCTGCGTTTAAGAACAAAGGCATTCAGTTAATTCTTGATGCGGTTGTTTCTTATTTGCCATCTCCTACTGACGTAATCCCTCAAGATCTTACCGATGAAGTGGGTGAGCCTACTGGCGAAAAAGCCATCGTTTCTGTTGACGAGCCTTTCCGTGCCCTTGCGTTTAAAATCATGGACGACCGTTTCGGCGCCCTGACTTTCGTACGCGTATACTCAGGTAAGCTAAAGAAAGGCGACACCATTCTTAACTCGTTCACAGGTAAAACTGAGCGTGTAGGCCGCATGTGTGAAATGGAAGCAGAAGATCGTAAAGAATTAGACTCCGCTCAAGCCGGTGACATCATCGCCATCGTGGGCATGAAGAACGTTCAAACGGGTCACACTCTTTGTGATCCTAAGAACGAATGTACACTTGAAGCCATGGTATTCCCTGAGCCAGTAATCTCTATCTCGGTTACTCCGAAAGATAAAGGCGGCTCTGAGAAAATGGGTATCGCTATCGGTAAGATGGTTGCAGAAGATCCTACTTTCTTGGTTCACACTGACGAAGAAACCGGTCAAACCATCCTACGCGGCATGGGTGAACTTCACCTAGACATTAAAGTAGACATCCTTAAGCGTACTTATGGCGTTGATTTGGAAGTGGGTGAGCCACAGGTTGCATACCGCGAAACTATCACAACAGCCGTTGAAGATTCTTACACACACAAGAAGCAGTCTGGTGGTTCTGGTCAATTCGGTAAGATCGATTACCGCATCAAACCGGGCGAGCAAAACACTGGCTTCACCTTCACCTCTTCGGTTGTGGGCGGTAACGTTCCTAAGGAATTCTTCCCAGCCATCGAGAAAGGCTTTAAGGGCATGATGGGGACTGGTGTTCTAGCTGGCTTCCCTGTTCTTGATGTTGAAATTGAACTATACGACGGTGGTTTCCACGCGGTTGACTCCTCTGCTGTAGCGTTTGAATTGGCAGCACGTGGCGCTTTCCGCCAGTCTATCCCTAAAGCAGATCCTAAGTTGCTTGAGCCTATCATGAAAGTTGATGTGTTCACTCCAGATGATCACGTTGGTGACGTTATTGGTGACCTTAACCGTCGTCGTGGCATGATCGCAGGACAAGACGCTGGCGCTTCTGGTGTTCGCATCAAGGCTGACGTACCTCTTTCTGAAATGTTTGGTTACATCGGATCACTACGTACCATGACTTCTGGTCGCGGTCAGTTCTCCATGGAATTCTCTCATTACTCTCAGTGCCCAATGAATGTATCTGAAAAAGTAATCATTGAAGAAAAAGAACGCCAAGCTGCCAAAAAGAAGAAGTAATTCTTTTTAGCTTCGCGCTTTAAGAGAAACCGCTGATGAAAGTCAGCGGTTTTTTTATGCCTACAGAATGTAGGTACTTAGCTTGCGTCGGGAACGTGCAAACTGTGCCCAGAGATGGGCGGTATCCTTAAAAAATAATACCCTCGCCCCAGCTCTTAAAAACCACTTCTCTGTAGGCATAAAAAAAGCCTCCAATGAGGCTGATATCGCGGCAATACAAAATTCCAAAAGCCTGCAACAACCCTAAAATATTGCTCCTGCAATTTTAGGATACAGGCCATCCCTGGCCATAAAAAAAGGCCTCCGAAGAGACCTTTTTCTTAATGCTAGCTAAAAGCAAATAATTAAATTAATAATTACTCAACGATTTTAGCAACAACACCAGCACCAACAGTACGACCACCTTCACGAATGGCGAA
>PJEL010005010.1_pt1 | contig 10741 bp, 4 predicted proteins | sample 1853271 | NCBI WGS metagenome assembly PJEL01 (sample SAMN08108733, study PRJNA415343) | Invertebrate metagenome, whole genome shotgun sequencing project. | host: Globobulimina | place: Sweden: Gullmar Fjord | collected 2015-08 | reverse complement strand
TGTCAGAAGAACAGTGTCCCCTACTCTTTTCCCCCTACTCTTTTCCATCTAGTTATTCCTCCAGTGCCATATCGTCCGTCCGCCTCGAGACCGGCGAATATCTCTTCTGACTCTCTGTTTAAGATACACCGGATTTGACCTTCCCTCCCCAATCCGCTTACCACCTAGGTGGTATGGCGGCGGCATCGCGGGCCGGACTATCTTGGCAGTTGTGGAATGCAAAACAGCTACGAATGCGTTTGGTTTCTCGATCAACCGGCTTATGGTACGATCGACGCAGCCCAACACTATACGCGGCCGGTAAGGGCAGAACCCGGGGGATACCTGCGTGGATCTCCCGTCGGCCGTGGACACGATTCAGAAAGAGGTCATCATGCATCACCGTATTGAAAGGCGCCGCTTGGGCGCCGGTTCTTTTGCGTCGAACGCCGTACTGGCGCTGGCCGCGGCAAGTCTCCTGACCGCTGGTTGCAGCAAACAAGAGCAGGAAGCGCCCGAGATCGTGCGGCCGGCGAAGATGATGACCATCGGCGCCAACACCGCGGGCGGCGTCCGCGAGTACCCGGGCCAGGTCCGCGCCGCGGAGGAGATCGAACTCAGTTTCGAGGTCCCGGGACGCCTGATCCAGCTCAACGCCCGCGAGGGCCAGAAAAAAGCGGCTGGTGCGCTCATCGGCGCCCTCGACCCACGCGACTTCGAGGCCGACCGCGATCGCGTGCTGGCGCGGCGCAACGAGACGCGGGCTGACTACGAACGCAATCGCACGCTCTATGAAAAGGACGCCATCTCCCTGCGCGACCTCGAAGTGGTTCAGCGCAAGTTCGAGGTCGCAGTGGCGAATCTGGCGCAGGCCGAGAAGGCCCTCGCAGATACGCGTCTCTTCGCCCCATTCGGCGGCAAGATCGCCGAGCGCTTAGTGGAGAACCGCGAGACCGTGACGGCCAAACAGCCCATCGTCATCTTCCACGACGACTCGAGTCTCGAGATCCGGGCCAGCTTCCCCGAGAGCGACTTCCTGCGGATCCGCGATCTGGGCACGGTCGAAGACATGACCGCCCGCTTGTCGCCTACGGTCGAGATCTCGGCCGCGGCCGGCCGTTCCATCCCGGCCTGGGTTAAGGAGCTGCGAAGCACCGCTGACCCGGTGACCCGCACTTATGACGTCACCCTGGGCTTCGAGCCGCCAGCCGGCCTTTCGATCACCTCGGGCATGACCGCCCGTGTGGTCTGCGCCTTGGCCGCCACCGAAGGCGCGCTGCTGGTCCCGTCGGCCGCGGTGGTATCCGACTCTGAACACCGATCCCTGGTCTGGGTCTACGACGCAACCGAAGAGGTCGTGCACGGCCGTGAGGTCGAGCTGGGCCAGGTAACCGGCGACGAAATCGAGATCCTGAGCGGGCTGGAGGACGGCGATACCATCGCCATCCTCGGCGCGAGCAACCTCACCGAGGGCATGAAAGTACGTCCTCTGGTTGACTGACGGGAAGTTGACATGAATCCCGCAAAGATAGCTCTCGATCAAAATATCGTCACCTGGGTCGTTATCGCCCTGATGCTTTTCGGCGGTCTTCAGGCCTATATGAACATGTCCCGCCTCGAGGACCCCGAGTTCACCATCAAAGACGCCGTCGTGATCACGCCTTACCCCGGCGCCAGCGCGCTGGAGGTTGAGCAGGAGGTCACCGACCGCATCGAGAAGGCCCTTCAAGAAATGGGGCAGCTCAAAGAGATCTTCTCATCGACGTCTTACCGTGGCCTGTCCGTGGTTCAACCTCGGATACAAGACAAGTACGACGCTACGAAGCTTCCGCAGGTATGGGATGAGTTGCGGCGAAAGATCGGCGATGTGCAAAGCCAGCTGCCACCGGGGGCCGGCCCGTCGATCGTCAACGACGACTTTGGTGATGTATACGGCGTTTTCTTCGGCATCACCGGCGATGGCTACTCGATGGCTCAGCTCAAACAAGTGGGAGAGTTCCTGCGCAAGGAGCTGACCTTGGTTCAGGACGTGTCCCGGATCGACTTCTACGGCGTGCTTCCCGAGGTGATCTTCATCGAAGCTGATCGTGACCGCATGGCCCAACTCGGCGTGCCGCCGGCGGCCATCGTACAGGAGTTGCAGGCCCGCAACCTCGTGGCCAACGCCGGTCGAGTGGAGGTCGGTACCGAGCTCATCACGCTCGAGCCGACGGGTATCTTCACCGGCGTTGCGGATTTCGAACGCCTGGTTTTGAGCAGCGTATCCGGGACTTCGCAAATCACCCTGGGCGATGTCGCGACCGTGCGCCGTGGCTACCAGGATCCACCGATGCCTCTCCTTCGTTTTGACGGCAAACCAGCCGTTGGTCTCGGCATCTCGACGGTGGCGGGTGGCAACGTGGTCACTATGGGCAACGCGCTCAAGGTCCGCATGGGTGAGCTGATGGAACAGATACCCGTGGGCATTGAATTTGGAGTTATCTCCATGCAATCCGATGCAGTAACCGCGGCGATCAACAGCTTTGTGATCAGCCTGATCGAGGCCATCCTCATCGTGATCGTCGTTCTTCTGCTCTTTATGGGTCTGCGAAGCGGGCTGCTGATCGGATTCATCCTGCTTTTGACGATCTGCGGCAGCTTCATCTTCCTGGCGAACCAGGGGGTGGTCCTCGAGCGCATCTCATTGGGCGCTCTGATCATCGCCCTGGGCATGCTGGTGGACAACGCCATCGTGGTTGTTGACGGAATGCTCATTGCTATGGCCAAGGGCGTCAAGCCGCGGAAGGCAGCCATTGACGTGGTAGGCAGGACTGCCATGCCGCTTCTCGGCGGGACCGCCATTGCCATCCTGGCCTTCGCCGCCATCGGCACCAGCCAGGACAATACCGGCGAGTATACGCGGTCGCTCTACACCGTGATCCTGGTCTCGTTGAGTCTGAGCTGGTTCACAGCGGTCACCGTCACGCCCTTCCTTGCTACGATATTCCTGAAGGTGAAACCGCCCAAAGACGATGCACCGGCCGATCCCTACGACACAAAATTCTATCGTTCATACCGGGGATTACTCGCTCAAGCGATCGGCAAACGGTGGATCACGGTGCTGGTGGTGCTTGCGATCTTCGCAGCGTCGGTCGTTGGCTTCGGTACCATCGAGGGCAGCTTCTTCCCCGCATCGTCACGGTCCCAATTCCTGGTGGACTACTGGTTACCGCAAGGCACCAGCATCCACCAGACGGAAAGGGACATTAAGGAGATCGAGCAGCACGTGCTCGGCATGGAAGGGGTCAAGCACGTCTCGACGACAATTGGTCAGGGCGCCATCCGATTTTTGTTGACCTATACGCCGGAGAAATCGAACCCGGCTTATGCGCAGCTCCAGGTGGAGGTTGAGAAATACAAAGATATCGAACAGCTTAAACCGGCTATCCAGAAGCACATCGAGGAGAACTACCCCGAGAGCATTCCCGCAGTGAAGCGCTTCATCAACGGCCCCGCCGACCCGGGCGCCGTTCAAGTCAAGATCGTTGGCAACGACCCGCGTGAACTCAGGCGGTTTTCCGCGGAGGTCAAGGCGATATTCAGTACCCACCCGGACGCTTTCAACATCCGCACCGACTGGGGCGACCCAGTGAAAGTGGTGCGGCCGATCCTGGCCAAGGAGCAGGCTAACCTGAACGGCATCACCCGCCAGGACGTCGCTTTGGCCCTGAAGGAAGGCTTCGAAGGCGTAACCGTTGGCGTGTATCGTGAAGGCATCGACCTTTTACCGGTGATCAGTCGTGCACCGGCGCCCGCACGGCTGGACATCGCCAGCATCAACAATCTGCAGATCTGGAGCCCCGTGGCCGGCCGCTACATCCCGTTGACCCAAGTCGTCTCCGGTTTCGAGACCGTATTGGAGGACCAGGTCATCACCCGGCTCAACCGGCGGCGCGCGATTACCGTGCTCTGTGATCCCGAAGCCGGGCTGGCTACCAGTATTCTGGACCACGTGCAGCCGCAGGTAGAGGCCCTTGACCTGCCCGACGGCTATTCACTGGAATGGTGGGGCGAGTATAGGAACTCGAAAAACGCCCAGGCTTCCCTCGCAGCCGGGATGCCTCTCTTCATCTTGTTGATGATCGTGACCGTGATCGTGCTCTTCAACTCGCTGAAGCAGACCCTCGTGATCTGGATGGTCGTACCACTCGCCATCGTTGGCGTCACGATCGGGTTGCTGGGCACCGGCCTTCCTTTCAACTTCCTGGCGCTTCTGGGCTTCCTCAGCCTCACCGGCATGATCATCAAGAACTCCATCGTGCTGATGGACGAAATCAACGCCCAGATCGGCGAGGGCCTGAGCCCCTACGACGCCGTGCTTGCGGCCGGTACCAGCCGCCTGCGCCCTGTGGCCATGGCGGCGGCAACGACGGTGCTGGGCATGGCGCCGCTCTTCCCCGATCCCTTCTTCAACGCCCTGGCGGTGACCGTGGCGGCCGGCCTGACTTTCGCCACGATTCTGACCATGGTCGTATTACCCGTATTTTACGCGGTGATCTTCCGGGTGAAGACCACCGGTGAAACCACATGAGACCTGGAGGAACCGACGTGAATAGACTTCTACTGAAGTTGATGCTGAGCCTGCTGGTAATCCAGCTCGTGGGGGTTGGGGTGGCGAAGGCCCAGTCTCGTCCCGCAATTGATGTGGCCTTCGTCCACGACCGCGCGGCGGTGACGAACTGGGCCCAGGAATTTCATGACGGCCTGCACCATGAAGTGCAGCGGATCCTCGACGTTGATTATACGGTTCGCACACCATCTGAACTGGTCTTCGCCGGCGACGGCACTGCGGCCTCGGTGCGGGCGGCCTTGGAGCGGGCGCTCGGCGCGAGTGGCGTGGAACTCGTCATCGCCAGCGGTCCCCTTGGCTCGCGCGAGGCGGGCCTCCTCCCAACGCGCGGCGTTCCGGTCATCGGCACGATGATCATGGATCCTGGCTATCAGGGGGTGCCGATGGTGGACGGGAAGAGCGGCGCCGACAACTACACCTACGTCACGACGGGCAACATCATCGGGGCCGACTTGGAAGCGCTCGACCGGGTGCTCGACTACCGGCAGCTGGTGATCGTCGGCACCGGCTCCTTCGTCGAGGCGCTGCCGTCCGGGACTGAACTGCCAGCTGAGTACGCCGGCCATAAACTTAGCATCGTGATCTCCGACGGCACGGTGGACGGCACCCTGGCGCAGGTGCCCGCGGACGCGGACGCCGTCTACCTGCTCCCGATGATAGAGATGACCAGGGACGAGATCGTCGCGCTGCTCGACGGCCTCGCCGCTCGCGACCTGCCGGTGCTCTCCTTGATGGGTGAACCGGACGTGCGGGACGGCGCCCTCGTGGGCGTGGCGCCCGCCGGGTGGCCGCGCCGGGTGCATCGCCGCGTAGCTTTGACGGCCGCGCGGATCATGGCCGGCGAGCCGGCAGCACAGCTGCCGGTGGCGATGACGCGGGACGGTCGGCTCTTTCTCAACGCGGCCACGGCAACGCGCATCGGCGTGTCGCCGCCGTTCGAGGTCATCATTGAAGCGGTGACGATCGACGAGCTGTTGCCGCCGGGCACAGAAACGGTTGACCTGGCCGAGGTGATGACCCGGGCGCAGGCGCAAAACCGGGATATCGCCACAACCAAGGCGGCTGTGGCCGCCGGCGAAGAACAGGTCGGCATCGCCAAGGCCGAACTGCTGCCACAGATTGGAGTCGGCCTGGACGGTTTCCTCATCGACAAGGACACCGCCGCGTTCTTCCCCACCTCGTCTGAACGAACCATTAGCGGCAACGCCGGCTTATCTCAGATCATCTGGTCGGATCGAGCATGGGCGGGCTACTCCATCGAGAAACACCTGCAGGACGCCCGCGTGGGCGAACTGGACCGGGTGCGCCTGGACGTGGGGCTCGAGGCCGCCACCTCCTATATCACCGTGCTGCGCGCTCAGACCAGGCTCCAGATTCAGCGCCAGAACCTCACCTTCAGCCGTTCCAACCTCGAACGGGCCGACGTGCGAGTGGCGGTGGGCGACGCGAACCGCTCGGAACTCTACCGCTGGCAAAGCAAGATCGCGGGTGAACAGTCGCAGGTCATGGACGCCGCCGTGGCTCGCCGCCTGGCCCTCGTTGAGCTGAACCGGGTGCTGGCCCGGCCGCTTGAGGAACACCTCGAACTCGTCGACGCCACTGTCGAAGACCAGTTTCAGATCGTAGTCGATCCCCGTGTCGACCGCTACATCAAAGACCCGGCCAGCCTGGACCTCTTGCAAAGCTTCCTGGTGGAGATGGGGCTCGCTTGGTCCCCCGAACTGCAGCAGTTCGACGCCTCGATCCTCGCGGCTGAACGTTCCCACACAGCGGCTAAGCGTTCCTTTTGGTCGCCGGATATTGGGCTGACCAGTAACGTAGGTCACGTGATCTCCCGAGGTGGCGAGGGCTCAGAAATGGACGACCCCATGCTGCCCGGCGATACCTCGTGGAACGTGGGGGTTGTATTATCGCTACCGTTGTTCGAAGGCGGTGCTCGCAGCGCCGAGAGCCGCCGTACCACCCAGGAGACGTACCGGCTCCGCCGCGACCGCGAAGGAACGGCGGACCGCATCGAGCAGAACGTACGCAACGCCACCTATCTCATGGCCGCGAGCCGGCTAGCCATCAATCTGGCCCGGAAGTCCGCGGAAGCCGCCGGGCGCAACCTGGACCTGGTGGCTGACAACTACACCGTGGGCCGAGTCAGTCTCGTCGACCTGATCGACGCCCAGACCAACGCGCTGAACGCCCGCTTGGCGGCCGCTGATGCGGTGAACGACTATCTGCTCGACCTCATGACCGTAGAACGCGCTGTGGGTAAGTTCATGTTCTTCGTTTCGGCCGAGGACCGCGAGGCCTGGATCTCGGATCTGGAGCAGTACGCCAGCGAGCAGCCGTAACCACTTTCTCCGACTGTATTATCAGAGCCCGGCTGCCCCATCGGCAGCCGGGCTCTTCACTTCAGGGACCGAGGAGATATTCTATTGAACCAGAGCATCATGACGATCCGGCCTCGGTGGAAATGATGGCTCATAGGAAGGAAAAGATATGTTGAAATTGCTGCGTCCACAAAGCTACAACGGCCTGCTGACGAGCTTTCTGATTTTGATCGTCGTCTCTCTCCTGGAGCAGTACCTGGAGCGCGAGGTGTGGCTGCTCGAGGTTGCATTGGTGGTGGTGCTCGTCTTCGCGATCAACGCAGTGACCGGCGATCGGCACGGTGTGAGACTGGCCCTCTTCCTCGGAATACCTGCGGTTGCCGGGGGGCTGGTCGCCGCCGTCTGGGAGGGATCTCCGGCCATCGTGGTCACAATGACCTTCGTCTTCACGCTGTGCTTCCTCGTCGCGGTCATCGTGGTCCTTCAGCGGCACATCATGACCAGCGAAAAAGTGAGCGGAGATACATTGCGTGGAGCTGTGTGCGTCTACGTGCTGCTCGGGATCGTGTGGGCGGTCGCTTACCGTTTTGTCAGCTATCTCGACCCGGGCGCCTTTACCGCCGCCGGACATTTCGTCGATCAGGGCCGGAGCCTCGCTCTCCACATCTACTTCAGCTTCGTCACCCTGACCACGTTGGGATATGGAGACATCTCGCCCATCTCGCCGCTCGCGCGCACTCTGGCCTGGCTCGAAGCCGCTGCCGGCCAGTTGTTTGTCGCCATTACCATCGCCCGCCTGGTGAGCACGAATATCGCCGGACGGAGCACCCAAGCCGACGGTGAGTAGGCCGGTGCCGAGCTTCGCGGCCACAGTGTGGGCGATGACGTCGCCCGCCACCCGTTCATCCACGACCGAGACCTCGGACTCAATCGATGGATGCGGCTCCTCTTCGGGAGCGCCCTGAGAGGCGACCAGGGGTGCCGAGGCCGCCAGCCGCGAAGCGGTGCCAGTGCAGCCTCCCAAAGGGAGACACAAGCCGCGAAGCGGTGCCAGTGCAGCCTCCCAAAGGGAGACACAAGCCGCGAAGCGGTGCCAGTGAACAGATAGCTGTTGAGGGTAGATTAAGCCATTTGGCGTTTTGCTAGAGCGGCGAAAAGACCATCAAGCTCCATCAGCTCCTCGTGAGTGCCTTGCTCAACGATCTTTCCTTTGTCGAGGTAACAAATCTTGTCGGCGTTGACGATCGTGCTGAGGCGATGAGCGATGACGATTCTTGTCGCGAACAACCTCTCCATGCTCTCGGTAACGACATTCTGGGACCGATTGTCCAACGCGCTTGTGGCCTCGTCGAAGTATAGAATCCTTGGTTTTCGCACCAAAGCCCGGGAGATCAGTAGTCTCTGCAACTGGCCGCCAGAAAAGCCTCCTCCGCTTTCGCTGACGTAGGTGTGCATGCCCATCGGCAGTTCCTTGATATCATCGTCGAATCCGGCCATGCGCGCGGCGTCCCACGCATGTTCCATCGTCAGATCCGAAGCACCAACAATGTTATGGAAGATATCCGCCGGCAGAACCTTGGCGTCTTGCAATACGACGCCCAACTGCTGCCGGATTTCCCGGAGATCAACGGTGGCGAGATCCTGCCCGTCGTAATAGATCCCTCCGCGATCCGGTGTCTCAAACCCCAACATCAGGCGCAACAATGTTGATTTACCCGATCCCGAACTCCCGACAAATGCAACCATCTCCCCGGGCTGAATTTTCAACGAAACGCCTTGTAGGATCCAGGGGCCGTCTTCGGAGTATCGGAACTGGATATTGGCCAACTCGATCTCGCCCTTGAGCGTTCCCGGATAAGCTTTGGTTTCATCGATCTCGGAGGGAGTTTGAATGATGGGTTTTAAGCGTTCGAAAACCGGTACAATTCTTAATAGATTCAGCGACGCCTCCGACAAGGCGTTCATGGCCATGAGAAAAGCCCCAAATGCGGCATTGAACGCAATAAACTCACCGGTACTCATCACCGAGCCTTCGCCAGAAGCCGCCGCGGCCATCCTCGTTTTGTACAAGAGATAGAAGATAGAGAGCGACGCAAAAATCGAAAAAGACGAACCGAAAACCGCTACCGCATTCTGAATCCGCCCAATACTAAACTCCAAACGGCGCTGCTCGGAGAAATTTTTGGCCCATACGCTGAAAGCGTGATTTTCCGCCCCTGCAACACGGAGTTTGGCCACTCCGGAGATGAACTGAAGTACCAATCCAGTAATGCGCCCTTGCATCCGCATATGATCCCGTTGCAATCGTAATTGCAGAAGGTTGGCTGTCAACGTGAATGAAATAAATACGACCGTCAGAAACATCGCCAAGATCCCCAGGCGAATACTGTACTTGAACATCAAGACGACATAAAAAACGGAACTCAACGAGCCTAGAATGGCTGAAACCCCCGCGCCGGCTAAGAGATCCCGAATTTTGGCAATACCTCCAGCCCGGTCAGCTAAGTCACCAGCCGCATAACCACGAAAGAAAGTCGAAGGCAGGTCCAGCAGGCGATCCCACAAAGCAGACTGGATCGAATAGTCCATGCGTCCCTGAATCCTCAAAACCGAAATGCTCTGGGTGATTTCAAAAGCCGCAGCGATAAAGGCCGTAATGAATAACCCCGCGGTGAACTGCATGAGCAGATTGCGATCCGCCTGAGGAATGGCCGAATCGAAAAGCTTGCCTGTGAAAATTGGAGTTACTGTGCCTAAAACCCCCAAAGCGATACCCATCATGATCAGCCATCGAACGTCGTGCTTGAGGCCCATGATCCCAAACTTCATGAGATCCTTGGCCGATAAGGCTCCGTCTTGAAACGGACGGTAAAAGGTCATGCCAAAAGAATCGATGGTTTCCGCGAATTTTTCGGAAACCTTGTGGCGGGTCCCAGCTCCCGGATTGACACATTCGTAGGTTTGCGGCCCTGTTGGCAGCAGTGCGATCGGAGAACCGTCGTCCTCCATCTTCCCGAGAATTGGCCCCCCGTCCTGACGCCACCAGTCATCGCGGAGCGCGATGGACCGCATGCGAAAACGGGACGCCTTGGCGATAGCCGCGACGCGCCCCTCGAAGGTCTTCTCTCGCTGGCCTTCAGGGTGACGCTTTACCTCAAACTCAAGAGCCTCCCCTACGAGCTGAGCGGCTTCCAAAACCGCATCGTCGCCGCCTTTGTCCGCATAAGTGGGCCGATCCCCCGCCTTCCCCAACACCGAGGCAAGATTTCTCAATCCTTGGCGCCGCGCAGCACCGGCATATTCTGCCTTGGACTTCAGCCGGTTGAGTTCATCGACTTGAGACAAGCGTTTGTTAATGAACTCACATTGACACACCACGCGGTGAAAAATATCAAGTCCCCGCCATAGCTCAGATTGACCGACGTGGTCAACCGCCAACCGTGGATGAACCGCGGTCCCAGGATCACCAAATACCATGCCCTCAACCCAGGTTCTGGTTGAAATCGGAAAAAAGGCCGCTTCGGCTTTAGCCGCCTGAACAAGGTGTTGCAGCCCGAGTACGCCCGCTTGGGAATCACTTCGAACCTCAGGCTCATCCAGGAAGAGTTCCTCCATGCCGATGAAAAGGGCCTTCCCACTTGAAACATCCAACCAGGTAACACCTTTGTTCGGGCGGCCGTGGTGTAACGCTGGCAAGTAAGCTGGCTCATCCGGGATCAACGTAACCTCATCCGACGCCGGATTGGGAATCTCTTCGGTCAGTCCTGCCGACAACGCAAACACCCAACCGTCGATCCACTCTGCCACCGTTGGCGCCAGAACCGGATTGGCG
>PJEL010005009.1_pt1 | contig 10742 bp, 1 predicted proteins | sample 1853271 | NCBI WGS metagenome assembly PJEL01 (sample SAMN08108733, study PRJNA415343) | Invertebrate metagenome, whole genome shotgun sequencing project. | host: Globobulimina | place: Sweden: Gullmar Fjord | collected 2015-08 | reverse complement strand
GGGGGGGGGGGGGGGGGGGGGGGGCTGACGGAGAGGGCTGGGAGAGAGTTCCGAGAAGCCTTGTGCAGGATGGTGAGGACGTAGTACTTTGGTGGAAACGGTAAGAGATATGCCACCACCTTGTTATGCAGTTATATGTAACTCTTATACTGTAGTGCTACGTGATATGACCATTGTGTGCCGCCTTTCTGATTGCCCGTGTTAAATATATAGTTTTACTCTTCACCATTGCAATGAAATAGTCTGAACCCCCCCCGCCCCTCATCTATAGGGCTAACATTTCTGTGCCTGGCACAGTGGAGTGGTCACCATACACCCTGATGCAGGTGGGGGGGACAAAGCAGGGGGCTAGGCTAGGTTGAAATGGAGGAATGATGGGGAATGGGACTATGGACTAGGGATTGATAGGAGGAGAGGAGTTTCACCCACTCACTCACTCTCTCTTGGCTGCCTACTGTAGTTGGTTCTTCATGATAGACTTACCTACCAGCTTAGACTGAATTTGTTTTTTGTTCTGTAAGGGTGATTGGGTTGATGCAAAGGATGGTTTAGGTCAGTGGGTGCCTGCCCAGGTGATCGACGCGCACGAGACATCACAGGTAACCACAAAGTTCTAGTGATGATACTTATGTGTTTCTTGCTTTACTTTACAATGTTGCTGAGACGGACATTGTGAATGGTGCACGCAGTTCTAACATTTACCTAGACACAAACACTAAACTGATGACTGACACCTGTGAGGCAATACTGAAAGGGTGTTTTGATATGTGTCAGTATTACTATGGATACTATTATGATTTCTGATTGCTATCTGTCATTCCTGTACAGTCGGTCGGCAATGATATGTTGCTCTCGTGTTAAACCTTCTAACTTCTTCATATCTGCTATCTTCTCTAGCTGACAATCCGCTACAAGGGATTGGACCACTCTTCAGATGAAACACTTTCAAGATCAAGCACACGACTTGCAACACTTGGAGCTAAATCAGGTACACCTGCGAATGCTGAAGGGATGAGGAGAGGGAAGGACACGGCGGTTGAAATCCAAGGGGGGGTCCTGCTTAATATGTCTACTTGCGATATCCTCAAGCTTGTAGAGAGGGTAAAACGATTGGCTTCCTCCCCAGTTGGTGTCGATAAAGAATTTGTTAGAAAAGAGCTTCCTCATATTGTGAGGTACCGTCTCAGGTGGGCTGCCGAAAGCTGAGCTGAAACTTTACATCCTTTTTTATGCATAGTCAGTCAGTCAGTCAGTCATTTTATCCCCCTTTTTTAGTTTAGCTTCCGGGGTCGCAATGAAAAACGCCTTGTTACCTGCCTTTAAGTTGCTTTGCATTCTTCATGCCGAGTGTCTAATATCCCTTCTCCTACAATAGCACGTGCTTCTCTGAACCTCACATGGCAGTTCCAGCTATTTTAGCACTTTTTCAAGCAATTTTGGAATTGGCAAGGCTATATCTCGTCTCATTAGATCACCCTATTCCTTCATCAGTCTTGCAAGTCCTACTTGCAGTAGCCGCCAATGCGAATAATGATCATCAAAGGCTATACTTAAGGTATGTATGCGGTCTAAATGTTGTGCCCTGTAGGGTTTGTGCATGCCCCCCACGTATGTGATTGTGTGTGTCTGATGGTATACATGTCGCAAGAAATGTTGTCAAATAGGACTCAACGAAGCAGTTAGTGCAGGCGCTGGTTGGTTTACATAACCAGCCAGTTAAGAAGTATATATGGGCTGGGTTACGTTTATACCGCCACCACCTTTGGTCGTTCTCTGTGTAAATTATAGGATGTCTTCTTGCATGATGATTCACTCTCACTCACAATCTGGACTCTATGGTGGCCTGACGGTGGCAATCATTTTTGAAGGTATGGCAGACAGACGCTTATGTCAGCAGTAACTGCTGTAGCTGCTTCAGTGGAGGAGGGGAAAGGAGGTGAGGTGGTCTCTGAGAGACCTGAATCTTCTGGTGATAAACCTGCAGCATTGCAACTTCCTAAGAAGCCCAAGTCTTCTTCTGGCAGCAGTTGGGGGAGCATAGTATCCACCTCTCCTTACCCTTACCAAACTTACAGCGAGGAACAGCAGAATTCCACAAGCGAACTCTATGTGGCAGTAATGAATCACTTTGCAAAGATTGGGGGTTATGAGGCTATGCTATGCCGCGTGGACCCTAACCCTAACCCTGCTGGTATTGGCACTGGGAATTCTCCCCGTTATGTAGCAACACTGCCGGAAATGAAAGCGTTTCTGGAGATACTCTACATGGGGGTGCCGTGCTATTCAGCAACATTTGTGATGGACTTCTTCCCAAGGTGGAGGCAAGCCTCCTATGCCAGACTGGATAAACTCTCACTTGATGAATTGAGAGACTGTGGGGATGCAGGTAGAGATGCTCTGGATGTCATTCACTCTTTGCGACAGCTTCTCTCCTCTCTCCTTATTCCACTACCAGCCGACGAGAGCACCCCGTTGTTGTATAATAATGATGCCTATCATGAGATCTGTTTAGCATCGTTGACCAGGCAGTTAGTAGACTGTCCATTTCTCAAAGCTAGGTTGCGTGGTATGGCTCTTCTCACGGAGCTCATCGAAGCTGTCTACAGAGATAACGAAGTGAGGAAACACTTCTACAGTCATAATGCTGGCCAGCAGTCTGCTGCTCCACTGAACCCAGCTTTACATTGGCTAACGTGTGAAAAGCTTTCAGCTTGGATTTACGAAAATGGTGTTATAGAATCAGCTATTGGTACCGGCTATGGCAACGCTGCTGCGGGTGGGAAGAGGGAGAAATTGAACAAGGGGGGGGATGATGTGGTGTTGCTTAAGGGTAATACTAGTGGCCAACTTGGAAGAGAACTGCACCCGGAGGTTTTGAAACGCTCCGAACCAGTGCTATTATTTATGGCATCAACGGGAAAACTCTCATCAGCGCACATTGATTTGCTGTGGAAGGCAGGAGAGGATTCTGTGCAGGATACTAGGCGTGCTTCACACGGCATCTTTATTCATTTGGCTTCAGGGGTGGATGAACTACAGCTTCAGAAAATGCATGAACTTCTGAAATCCCTCCCCGAAGCCCTCAATAAGGCCCATGTTGAGCTTATTAAAGGCTTTGCGGATGCTGTATTGAGTAGGGGATTAGATAGGGGCGGTGATGAGTTGATGAGCAGCAGCAGCCTGGGAAGTAGCACTGAAACTTGGAGAGATGCTACTGCTGTAGCAGGGGGTCAGGAAAGGAGTTCATCGTTGTTGATATTTGGTTCTTCTGTGGAATTACTGTGGAAAGCAACTCAAGAGTCTGCTCCTGTTTCGCGAGAGGTCCGCACTGCTGCATCAAATGCACTGACGGAGGTGCTAAGCTGCCGTGAACGTTCGTCGAGTGGTAGTGGCAATGTCAACAGAAGGGGGTCTAGCGCCGCCGTGTCAGGATGGATAGGAGAAGGAACAGGGGGCGGCGGCGGCAAGTATACTGCTCCTGCTACTCATTTCACGAAGTATACACCCACCCCTGTCTTGGAACAGCTCAAGCGTATTCTGAATTGCTGTTGTCTAAGTATTAAAGATGGAAAATCTGTTCTGCAGAGTCTGCAACTCATGCAAAGCCTTCTCAGTGCCCAGGTAGAGGCATCTAGGTTACCTGTTCCAGAAGATTCGCGTGACGGTCTTGTGATTGAGCTTGAGAAACACCACAGAATAATGGACGTGGTCTTAAGTAGCATACTTGCATACAGCCATGAAGTGAGGAAGAAAAAGAAAGCAGAAGCAGCAGCAGATTTGAGTGGTGATAATGCGATTATGGGAGCCTGTCTGGTAGGCAATATTTCTCACAATGAATCAATGATGGTTCAACTTGACTTTTTGAGGTTTGCAGCTGGGAGCATCCACGTGCTCATACCTTTTTCCACGATTGAAAGCCTGTGGCGAGTTATTGTAGTGGACCCCCTCTGCCCTGATGAGTCCGAACTATTCTTTATGTGGCTCTCGAATGTGTTGGGGGGTCAATCGGAACACAGCAGCAGCACCAAACAACATAGCAGAGAACATGAATATGATGCCATCTATGGGGACTGTAACGTACTACCACTACCACCTTCAGCCCCTGGTATTAGTGGAATGGGCTGGAAAAGTGTTGATGATTCTACCATGTGCAATGTTTTCAATGATCTCCTTTGTGGTGATGAATTTGACATTGTGAATGTTGGGCCATTGGCTTACGCTTGCTATGAGTTGGTGTTTCAGTTTGTCAACATGAAATGCGGTGCCCTTAGCAACTCTCTGCACCCTACTTCAGCCGTTGTTGTCGAGGATTATTCTTCTCTATATGGCCTTGGTGTGCTGTGGGACATGTTCCTTCAAAACAAGCGTGATGACGTATCTGACGTCGCTGGAGCATTTTTAATTCGTTTGCATTCTTTAAGTCAGTATGCATCTGTGGAGGAGAGTCTGAAGGTATCAAAAGAATTCATCACACGTTGGTGCATGGCCTCGTTAGAGAATGAAGTGGACTCAATGGAAAGAAGAACTACTGGTTTGACGTTCTACCCTATTCATTCTATCCGAATCGTGAAGCTTTTAAACCGATTCTTCAGTGATGTCGAGAATACATCCACGGTAGACTCCACGAGGAGTGAAGACCATATTAAGGTTTTCATAAGGGAAGTGACGGACCAGGAAATAAAAGGGCAAGTAACAACAACAACAGCAGCAGCCTCTATTCCTTCTATATCAACTCTGAGTTTCACATACCCAAAGAATGAGGGAACACCTGTTCAACTCAGAGCGCTGGTTGCACAGAATCTTAGGATCTCTCCTCAGCTAGTGAGGTTGCAAAATTTATACCATGAGCAAGTTGTGACACCTCATCATGATAGTATGGATTTATGTGTAAATTTCCCGGAAAATTATTGTGAAGCTATTATGTTGCCTTCACCCGCAAAGGACACATCTGGGTGGAACCCACCAAAAGATGCGAGTACAGTGGGGTGGTGTACTGTAACGCCACATGCTAATATTCATAGACTGATCAGTGAATCCGAACATCATCTGTCGGTTCTCTTCCGTCTACTCGAAGGATGGCGCGGTAGAAATGATGAAGGACTAGTGGAGACATGGAAACTTCTACAGCATTTACCTGTGAACAAACATATTCAATCAGAGATCAAGGCTTTTGGAAGGAGGAAACAGGAGAAGCAGCCCGAATCATCATCTTCATTGCCTGGGGAAAATAAAGTAGTGCAACTATTTGACCCTTTGGACCACGTGTCCCAGCTATACCGTTTTCCTATCATCTGTGATATCATAGCCCCATCAGTTGATCCCTACTCACTTCCTGGAGACAAAGCTGTGGCAGATGCTTGGGTAGCTGGATTTCTTTCCTCGGGTGGAATGCGACAGCTTCTTGAGCTCATTCTATGCTCTGGAAAGCAACGAGGGCTTGACACGGGCAGCAAGCTACACAGGATATGCCTGGCATTGCTACTTCGTGTGATAACGACATTTACATTGCTTGATAGTAGTATCCCTTCTGACTGTTTACTTGCAAGTTCAGAAACACTTGATGATTCAGATTTATCTCCCAAAGGGGGAGCGGAAAGTGGTGGTGATAGAATGCTACAGAGGGATGAGAGTGAAGGAGGAGGAAGAGAGAATTCATTATCAAGTAGAAGTAGCGGCAGCAGCTCAAGCAGCGATGATGAATCGGGTGATTATATTTTCTCAGATGAATTTGTAGATACCGCGCATACCCAGAGCCTCATTAGAAGTCTATATGATGGTGTGGATCTTGATGATCTTTCTGGGCGTATGTTGAACATCATGACCTCAGTCTGCCGAGCGGGTGCACGGGACGATGGCATTGGTCACCTTACATCTACCCTCGAGAGTCTCAAATTACCACCACCACATGGGCTGCTTGACAGAAGAGCTCATCGTAGCTCAGCTGGAAGTGCTACGGAAATGAACAACTGCAATGGCATGCCGTTACGTTTACCAGTTCCATCATCACATATGGGGAGAAGAAGTGAGCTGCTTGAGTGTGTAACTCCGTGCCAAAATGAATTGCCACCTGAGGCAGAGGTTGTTCAGCATACAATGACTATACTTTCGAGGGTGACATTGTTTACACCGCACCTCTTAGATACCATTCTACGCTTCCCAGATTTCGGAGTGGCCCTGAATTTCATTCTACTACATGCATCTGAATCATCTGTGAGAAAAAAGGTGTCGTATGGTGTGTATAAGATGGCGGAAAGTCTACAGCAGGCACCCTCAACCACTTATCGAAGTAGTAATAGTCCTACCGACGCGGCGGAGGGAGGACTAGTAATGTGTGCACCACCATCTCCTGATCCCGTGGTATTCTTTATTCATGAACTTCTGAGAGCCCTTCCATCTGCAGAGAAGTACCCACATACTTGTGCTCAGTACTTCCATCTTCTTTCAAGTCTAATTGGCCTCTCCGGTGGGCTTCCTGTTAAAGAGCTCATTGCGTTATGTCATCAACTATCAAAGTGCATATTACAGAAGAAATGCTGCGAAGCCACAGAAGATGACATCGACCTGCCCCTTCAAGGGTATATGAGCCTGCTGAGAACGGTATTGAGGACGCTTGCTGCCGGGGATGGGAACGGGACTGAAACGGAGAAGATTGAGTCTTCTAAAGCAACAGAGGACAGCGTAAAGAGAGAAATTGGAATTGATTTACTGCCTGAATTGCTACAGAACTGTCTTTTTAGCCCCCCATCAAATGAGCAACAGGGGTTTACGAGGGCAATGATGGATAGTAGCGTACCCCTTCCAAAGTGCAAGCATCCTAAATCAAGGCACCAGGCTTTCTTATTGTTGGTTGAACTCACCCGCCGCCGTTCAATTAAATACAAGGACAAAGAAGGAGGAGGAGACAGTTACGATGATGAGGTCACCATTGTCCCTAATCTTGCACCTGAAGAAATGTTTAATGACAATTTCTTACCTCTGTTAGAAGGTTTATCTCCACATCACAAGCTCATTGCAGATGTGTGTACGAATCAAAAGGATGGTAGGTCACGCTCTCGAGGCTCTTCATTTGGAGGACAGGTAGATGGACGAAAAATAAGTAGTACTAGTGCACCATACAGTGGAAAGTTACTTCTCCCTCCGGCTCCTCCTACCAAGCAGTCGCAGCTTCAGCAGCACTCGCAATACTCTGGGCCTTTGAAATGCTCTTGGCGTACACCTCGAAGGCACTACAATGGATATTGCGGTCTCAAGAACCTGGGATGTATTTGTTACATGAGTGCCACCCTGCAGCAGCTATTCATGGTACCAGGTTTCCGGGATGGTGTACTTTCTGCTTCAGATGGCTGCTCTGAATCCTTTCATGAGAGTAGTAGTTGCAGCAAGGCGTCAAATCTATTGTGGCAGCTTCAAAGTCTTTTTTCACACCTATTGGCACTGGAAAAATCGTACTATGACCCGATCGGTTTTTGTAACGCCCTAGTTGACATGGACTGTGAGCCTATTGACGTTTTGGAACAGCAAGATGCGGATGAGTTTGTATTGAGGCTGTTTCAACAAATTGAGGCTCGCATCATGGGAACACCAAGCGAACATATCATTAAGGACATTTTCGGAGGTCTTATGGTTAATGAGCTCATAGCAGACGGAGGGAGGTACAGTGAACGATCCGAAGCATTCAACATGATTAAAGTAGACGTTAAAGATCATCAGAACCTTTTAGAAGGGCTGAGTAGCTATGTTGCTGGAGAGACAGTTGATTATACGTGGGAGCACGAACACGTGGAAATGGGAGAGAAAATGGTGGCGCAGCTGCCTACGACTAAGCGAGTTCTACTCAAGTCACTTCCCGAGAGTCTCATTATTCACCTTAAGAGGTTTGAGTTTGACTTTGAGACGATGCAGCAAATCAAGATCAATGATCGCTATGAATTTCCAATGGAGTTAGATCTTTACCCGTACACCAAAGAAGGTGTAAGGGCAAAGGAAGAGGGGCATAATGATCCAGAGGGCCACCATGATATGCTATACACTTTGATGGGTATTGTGGTGCACATGGGAACGGCAAACAGTGGTCACTACTACAGCATTATCAAGGAAAGAGGTTCAAATGACCGATGGTTTGAATTCAATGATGTCCTTGTTACCGAATTCGATCCACAGGATATACCTGCTGAATGCTTTGGTGGGCGCGAAGAGGGTAGCATGGATATAAGGGGATGCTTTCGAAACGCCTTTATGCTGGTTTATGACAAAACAAAACAACAACCCCATTTGAATGAAGATAAGGAGAATAGTACACTGGAAGCCAACCAGCAGCTCGGTGGCACTGCTGCTACAGCAGTCGAGAGAGAGGGAAAAGAAGATATTGTATTGCAGCAAACTCCCTGTCACCAGGAGAGGAAACACCATGCCCCCATCCCGCCTGACATACTTCGAGATGTACAGCACAAGAATATGGAATACTGGCAGAAATGTAACATATCTGATGAAAGTTATTATGACTTTATGATGGAGTTATGTGGTAGGCCCCACCTAGGTTATCACGTAACTCAACATTACTACGAAGGAGCATGGCCCACAGAAATGATCAAACTTGCTACAAAGTTTGTATGCGGGACTCTACTCGGTGCGGGTGAAGCATGGATAGCCATGAGATGGCTTCATGGTGCACTCCAACACCAGTACGCAATGAATACTGCTGCATGTAACTGGCTCCTCTGTGAACTTGATCAGTGTCCTCATATACTGATGAATCTGCTTACTTGGTATATTGGACATACTGGAAAGCCCGAGGAGTATGATGGCGGCCCATCTTGCATGACCATTTCTTCTTTACTGGTTTCAATCGTATTGGAATGCATACGGAGAGGACGTAGTATAGATCAACCAGAATTGCCACCCATGAAGCTGATCGATGCCCTTATTAGAGCCATTGCAAAATCACCGAGTTCCCCGGAAGCAAACCACTGGATCAGCATTGTAAGAACGTTTGCGTCCGTGAGTACTACCCACGCATCTCTTATCACTGGTAGTGGCTTGCTGTACCTGCTTATGGAATCTGTCCCCTTGCATGCATCTATAAGCACATCTTTTCCCAATCAATTACCGCACGTGCAGAATTACCCGTCAAAGCTTGGATCCCTGCTGGAGCTCATAGCATTCATTCTGTCATCTCAATCTGCGGGTGGGGCATTGTTATTACCCAGTTTGGAAGAGGACGCTGATGGATCAAGTAGTAGTATGCCAAGCAGCACCACCAGTTCATCTGCTCCACTCCACCGTTCTCATTTTACAAAAGAATCATCACTTTTGATGTCATGTTCCTTCCTTAGTAGCGTTGTTGGAGAGTGTCGAGCGCCTGCATTACAGTGCCATGCTAAGTCACTGTTGCATTGTCTTGCATACGAGAACAAGACATTGTCAGAAAGTCTATCAACTGTCATCGTTTACACCATTGAGGGCTCAAGATTAAATTCTTCGGTGAAGCCTGCAATGCGAGCTGCACTCATTTTGATTGCAAGTGTTAAGGACACATTGTCTGAATGGCGTTGTGATCACATCATGAAGAATATTCTCCCAGCAATCAGGATATGTACATACAAGGAGAATACGTTTTATGATTCAATAGATATGCTTTTCAGAATTGCAGAAGTAAGTGATCAGGCACGCAGTTATCTTCAAGGGCACTACGAGGAGTGGTGGCAGTGGGTTCTTCCAATCGTACAAGAAATGCATACTATGTCTACCCGGTGGGACAATCACCCAGTACCCAGGCTCAGCACAATGGAGAATCTTCAGTGTATTAGTGAGGTAATAGATTTGGGTAGAGTAGAGTTCATGCTGGCTGCTGAGTGTAGTAGTTCTATGGGCACATATGTCATCCGTGGCCCGTGTTTGCACATATATTGTAGATTGCATTCTTGCCCCGGGTTGTGCCGGGGCTGGCCACAATAGAGAAAGGGGTATAGAATATTAGTGGGGAGGGAGAAAACGATGAGAGAGTCAGAGTTGAATTGTCTTCTCTACCAAGTAACAACCCCATTGCACTGACTTTGTGTCTGTTTCCTCTCCAGGGCTGTGAACTAAAGGATGAAGCATACCACTCTGATACAGAACCCGAGGTGTGTGTTAATAATATGTGACTACTCTCCATGTCTTACGTGTTTTAACCCGCCCCAAACTAGCTTAGAGATTATCTTAAAAACAGAAAACTAACAATCCAATCCAATCCAACCCAACCCAACCCGACGACTGCTGACCTTTCAGAAACTCTTACATCAACGAATCAGCGTGAGATGGTCAGGGGGGCAGTATTATACAGGTGTGCTGCTGTGCTATTATTACCTACTGCCACCTTTTGTGTTCCTTATTAGTGTCTGTTATTGGTTTAGATCTACTCAACCGTGCCTCCTCCTCTCAAGGCACGGTCTCCGGGTATGACCCTGACACCAACCAGCACACCGTGAATTATGATGATGGAGATGTAAGGGATTACATTCTATCGGCCAAGATCTTCACAATTGTAAATGATGATATTTCATTGTGATGAATGTTGGGAAATACGAGGGCGGGCACCCTCTACACTGTAACTGCGACGATAGATATATATCTATCTGCTATGTACATGTAAATTAAGTCCTTGCATATATATATCCCTGATCATCTATTATATATTTTTATACAGTGGGACAAAGGTGGGCCATAGGCGGGCCATAGGCATGGAAAAAAAGCTAACAAAGAAT
>PJEL010005007.1_pt1 | contig 10743 bp, 6 predicted proteins | sample 1853271 | NCBI WGS metagenome assembly PJEL01 (sample SAMN08108733, study PRJNA415343) | Invertebrate metagenome, whole genome shotgun sequencing project. | host: Globobulimina | place: Sweden: Gullmar Fjord | collected 2015-08 | reverse complement strand
CCAGCATAGGGCGACGTGATCTCATCGGGTGCCTGTAGGGGAGTATCCGGGTGATGGATCAGACCCACAGTTTCCCCTTCGCCGACGTCGTCGCCAATGGCCTTCAGCGCCTCGAAAAGTCCGTCTTGATAGGCATAGACCGTTCCACGCGCGTGCAATTCGCGCGTGCCTTGCGTGGCGTCAGGCGCGTATTCGGGTAACATCCCGAGCGTATGCAAAAGACGGCGCAGCCCGCGCTCTGTCCGCCGCAGCATGGCTGGCGTGACGACACCGCCACCGCCCAGTTCAGCCATGACATTGACCACGCCTTTTCGGTTGGCCGCCCCCATCGCAGTACGCGCGGTGCTGTTGCGCCCGCCACCGCTGGTAAACACCCACGCGTAGGGCAAATCGAAGGCCTCCTGCATCTTCATCAGCGTCGCTTTTTCCTCGGGGCTTCGGCCTTGTCCGCGGAGCAATGTCGGCGGGTAGAACAGGGAACAGCCTCCGGAATGCAGATCGACCGCGTAGTCGGCCAAGGGCATCAGAACCTCTTCCACGTAATGAGCAATCATCTCGCTGGGGGTGCCATGGGCATTCCCCGGAAATAGGCGGTTCAGGTTGCCGTCATCGATGGGCGACGCTCTGAGCCCCGCCTGCGCTGCCGGGAAATTGACCATGGGCAGCAGGATGAGACGACCGCGAATCTGCTCGGGCTCCAGATTTCGCGCAAGTGCCGAGATCGCAATTTGGCCTTCGTATTCATCGCCGTGAGTGCCACCCGTTACGACAAGCGTGGGTCCATCGCCATTGCGGATCGAGATGATCGGAACTGGCAACCACCCGTAGGCGGACCGATGGACGGAATGAGGGACGCGCAAGTAGCCCGCTTGTTTGCCCTCGGCATCGAAATCCACCTCGGCAGTGATCAGCGTTTCGGACATGCAGTCTTCCCAAAAATGCTTCATTTCGGCAATTGCCGAACTATCTGTCGGTTTATGGGCTCAGGCACATCTTGTCAAGATTCGATATTTCGGGTATTAACGAAATATGGATCAAACCAGTGCAATTGATGTTTTTGCGGCTCTCGCCCAACCTACGCGCATCTCGGTGTTTCGGTTATTGGTGAAGGTCGGTCCCAAAGGCCTGCCCGCTCTCGAAATTTCCCGTCGGCTTGATGTCGTCCCGTCAACATTGTCCGGGCATCTGTCCGTTCTCAAACGATCGAGTATCCTGACGGCGACCCGCCACCAGCGCGAGATCCACTACGCAGCCAACCTTGCTGCCGTGAGAGAGCTGATCCAGTTTCTTTTGTCGGACTGTTGCGGCGGAAAAATCGACAACTGTGCAAACATCCTGTCGTTGCTGGACGTGCGCCGCACAAGCTGAGCAACCCATCACTTGAAATGATCATACGCGCATCGACGACTCACCGGATGGGCTCCGATTTTGCAGGACTAAGTCCGATCCTGCTCCAGTACGGTCATTGGTTTGGTTTGCAGCGAAGAACCACTCCCCGCCCGCCTTTCGGTAATCCAAGCAAATCCCTATGACCGCTTTTGGCGCATAGCGCCAAAATGATTGCAGTGCGGCACTGGTTACTTTGGGCTCAAAGCGGTCATGAGAACAATGATCTCATATTGCGGCTTCGGGTCACTTGGGGACTCAGGCGGCGCTCTCAGGAACGCCCGTTTGCGATGTGCTGCGGACACCGCGTCCCTGCCGTCCGAAACAGGGGCGGTGTTCCCTAGCCTTACGATGCGACTGACCTGCGGGGGGGGGCCCTTTATCTCAGGGCTTTGCCACCGTGACAGCGTACTCCCGCGCGGCGTCTTCCAGCCAGCGCCACAGATAGTCGGAGAAGGAGCGGCGGGTATAGAGGTTGAAGGCCAGCCCGCCGGTCGTCTCGTCGCCCACCTGGTGCAGGGTGATGCTGGTCTTGGAGAGGTGGCTCTGGGCGCAGTGGCCGAGGCCGCCGAAGACGCTGGGATGCAGATCGAGCGGGCAGCCCTTGGCGATGACGTCGCGGGCGCGGGGCCCGGCGACGGTAATGCAGGCCAGGCTCTCGCCGACTGCAGTCACCGCGGCGTGCAGGTCGCCCAGCGCACTGCTCAGTTGCGCCGCCAGCCGTGCTTCGGCATCGGGGGCTGCGTCGTGCTGCATCGCCAGCCATTCGTCGGGCCCGAGCCATAGCAGAGCGAAATCGTCCGTCGAGGCGGCGGTGTTGGGCCTTGTCGGCAGGTCGAGGCCGAGGGCTTGGCGGATCGCCTCCACGAAAGCCGGGTCGTCCTTGTCGCCGCGCAGGTTGACGGCGGCAGGCAGCATCCTCTCGGCCAGGGCGACTTCGCTATCGCCGGCCGCGTCGCTGCTGCGCCCGGCCAGGGCGAGGTGATCGAGGGCGCTCTGTCTCAGGTAGGTTTCAATCATTTGAGCCGCTCCCCTTCCGGATCGAAGAATACCGGCGAGTCGGCAATGAGGCAGGACACCACCTTGCCGCTTTCCAGCGGCGCATAGATCGTCTCGCCCTTCCTTGCCAGGCCGCCTTTCACCAGCGCCATGGCGATGGAGCGCCCGCAGTTCGGGCTGTAGTAGCTGGAGGTCACGTGCCCCAGCATCGGCATGGGCGGTTTCGGCAGCACCTTGTCGACCAGTTGCGCGCCCTCCGGCAGCACTTCTTTCGGATCCTTGGTCAAGAGGCCGACCAGTTGCTTGCGGTCGGGCTTGGCCATGTCGGCGCGGGTGAGGGACCGCTTGCCGACGAAGTCCTTGGTCTTGGAGACGATCCAGCCCATGTCGAGGTCCAGGGGTGTCACCGAGCCGTCGGTTTCCTGGCCGACGATGATGAAGCCCTTCTCGGCGCGCAGCACGTGCATGGCCTCCGTCCCGTAGGGCGTAATGCCATAGCGCTCGCCCGCGGTCATCAGGGTCTGCCAGACCGCCATGCCGAAGGAGGCGGGCACGTTGATCTCGTAGGACAGCTCTCCGGTGAAGGAGATGCGGAAGATCCGCGCCGGCACGCCGGCAACCCTGGCGGCGGTGTAGCCCATATGCGGCAGCGCCTCGGAGGACAACTCGGCATCACTGACCTCTGCCAGTAAACGTCTCGCGTTCGGCCCGGAGAGGGTCATGGTGGCGAACTGCTCGGTTACCGAGGTGAGGTAGACCTTGAGGTCGGGCCACTCGGTTTGCAGGTAGTCTTCCAAATGGCCCATGACCGCCGCGGCGTTGCCGCTGGTCGTGGTCATCAGGTAGTGCTGTTCGCCGAGGCGGGTGGTGACGCCGTCGTCCATCACCATGCCGTCTTCGCCCAGCATCAGGCCGTAGCGACAGCGCCCGACCGCCAGCTTCAGCCAAGCATTGGTGTAGACCCGGTTGAGGAACTCGGCGGCATCGGGCCCCTGGATATCGATCTTGCCCAGGGTGGTGGCGTCGAGGATGCCGAGGGAGGAGCGCACCGCCTTCACCTCGCGGTTCACCGCGGCGTGGATGTCCTCACCGTTCTGCGGGTAGTACCAGGCGCGGCGCCACTGGCCGACGTCCTCGAAGAGGGCGCCGTTGCGGGCATGCCAGGCATGCATAGGCGTGCTGCGCAGCGGGTCGAGCAGGTCATCGACGTCGCGGCCGCCGAAGACGCCGAAGGTAACCGGCGTATAGGGTGGGCGGAAGGTGGTGACGCCGACCTGCGGCAAGGGCTTGCCGAATTCCTCGGCGACAATGCCGATGGCGTTCACGTTGCCCATCTTGCCCTGGTCGGTGGCCATGCCGGTGGTGGTGTAGCGCTTCACGTGCTCGATCGAGACGTAGCCTTCGCGCAGGGCCAGTTTCAGGTCGGCGGCGGTCACGTCGTTCTGCTGGTCGACGAAGTGCTTGGCCTTCTGGCCCAGTGGCTTCTCGCCGGGGATCAGCCACAACCAGCGCCCCGGCAGGAAGTCCTGATCCTCGGCTTCGGGGCCTTCGGCCTGGCCGTCGTCCATCGCGAAGCCGCAGTCGGCGGCGGCCGCCGCGCCCGCTTCGGCGCCCTCCTCGAGGCAGGCGCCCAGGCCGAAGCTGCCGTTGGCGGCGCCGGCCGAGCGCTGGTCCGGCTGCATCGGCAGATCCGGTACGAAGCAGGCATGCTCCTCGTCCCAGCGCAGTTTTCCCTTGGCCTGGCAGAAGAGATGCACGGAGGGGTTCCAGCCGCCGGAATTGGCGATCAGGTCGCAGTCGATGGTCTCCACCGTGCCGACCATGGACTTGCCGTCGGCGGTCAACTCGGCGACGCGCACCCGCTTCACGCGCTTCTTGCCTTCGACGGCGACGATGGCGGACTCGGCGATGATGCGCAGTCCCTGGGCTTCGGCGCGTTCGGTCAGCGGGCCGGAGGGCATTTGGCGCAGGTCGACGATGGCGGCAACCTCGACACCGACGGCGGCCATGTCGAGGGCGGCGCCATAGCCGCTGTCGTTGTTGGTGAAGACCACGGCGCAGCGGCCGGGGCGCAGGGCATAGCGATTGACGTAGCTCCGCACGGCCGAGGCGGTCATCACGCCGGGCCGGTCGTTGTCGGCGAAGACCATGGGCCGCTCGATGGCGCCGGCGCAGAACACCGCCTGCCTGGCGCGCAATTTCCACAGGCGCTTGCGCGGCAGTTGCTCGGGCGGGGTCGGCAGGTGGTCGGTGACGTTTTCCACCAGCCCGAAGAAGTTATGGTCGAAAGCGCCATAGGCGATGGTGCGCTTCAAGATGCGAACTTCGGGCAGCGCGGCCAGCTCCGCCTCCGCGGCCGCTACCCAGTCGAGCGCCGGCTTGCCGTCGATGACCTCGCCCTGGCCGTTCAGCAGCGCCCCGCCCAGGAGATGGTCCTGCTCCACCAGGACGACCCGGGCGCCGCTGCGCCCGGCGGCCAGCGCGGCGGCGAGCCCGGCCGGGCCGCCGCCCACCACCAGTACGTCGCAGTTGGCGTAGGTCTTGTCGTAGTGGTCCGGATCGCGCTCTCGTGGCGCCTGACCCAGGCCCGCGGCGCTGCGGATGAAGTGCTCATAGGTTTTCCAGGCACTCACCGGCCACATGAAGGTCTTGTAGTAGAAGCCGGCGGGCAGGAAGCGCGAGATCAGGCTGTTGACGGCGCCGATGTCGAACTCCACCGACGGCCAGGCGTTCTGGGAGCGCGCCGAGACCCCCTCGACGAGTTCCACCTGTGGCGCCTTCAGATTGGGCTCCGTACGCGGGTTCTCGCCGACCTGCAGCAGCGCGTTGGGCTCCTCCGCCCCGGCGCTGACGATGCCGCGCGGGCGGTGGTACTTGAAGCTGCGCCCGACCAGGTGGATGCCGTTGGCCAGCAGCGCCGAGGCCAGGCTGTCGCCGGCCAGTCCCTTGTAGCTCTTGCCGTTGAAGGTGAAGGTCCGGGTCTCGTTGCGGTCGACGAGACCACCCTGAGGCAAACGCATGCGTCCAGCCACGTCCAGTCCCCTCTTCAGACGTAGCGCCGCGGGGCCAGCGCCGGCGGCTGCGACCCCATGGGATAGACGGCGAGGATCTCGTAGGTCACGGAATCGCGCGCCGCGTTGAACCAGCGCCGGCAGCCCTGGGCGTGGTTCCAGCGCTCCAGCACCAGCCCCTTGGGATTGTCGCGCAGGAAGACGAACTCGGCCCACTCGGCATCGGAGAGGTTCTCGGGGTTCTCGGGCCGTTCGATGTGGGCTTCGCCGCCGTTGGCGAATTCGCTCTCGGCGCGGGGCCCGCAGTGAGGACAGGAAATCAGCAGCATGATGTGTCTAAAGGTCCTCTAGTGGGCCACGGCGGCGGCGCCGTGTTCGTCGATCAGGAAGCCGCTGCTGAAGCGGTCGAGGGAAAAGGCCGCGTTCAGCTCGTGCGGGGCGTCCTTGGCGATGGTGTGGGCGAAGGCCCAGCCGGAGCCGGGGGTCGCCTTGAAGCCGCCGGTGCCCCAACCGCAGTTGAGGTAGAGATGTTCGACCGGCGTCTTGGAGAGGATCGGGCTGGCGTCCGGGCAGACGTCGACGATGCCACCCCACTGGCGCAGCATTCTCATGCGCCGGAACATGGGGAACAGCTCGCAGATGGCGGCTAGGGTTTCCTCGGTCACCGGCAGGCTGCCGCGCTGGCCATAGCCGATGTAGCTGTCGACACCGGCGCCGATGACCAGTTCGCCCTTGTCGGACTGGCTGAGGTAGGCGTGGACCGCGCCGGACATAATCACGGTATCGATGATCGGTTTCACCGGCTCCGACACCAGGGCCTGCAGCGGCAGCGACTGCACCGGCAGGCGGAATCCGGCCATGTCGGCCATGACGCTGGAATGGCCGGCGGTCACGATGCCGACCTTGCCGGCCTCGATGAAGCCCTTACCGGTCTCGACGCCTTTGATCCGTCCGCCCTCGATGCGAAAGCCGTTGACCGGGCATTCCTGGATGATGTCGACCCCCAGGGCATTGGCGGCGCGGGCGTAGCCCCAGGCGACGGCGTCGTGGCGGGCGGTACCGCCGCGGCGCTGCAGGCTGGCGCCCAGCACCGGATAGCGGCCGCCGGCGCGCAGGTCGATCATCGGGACCATCTCTTTTACCTGGGCCGGGCTCAGGATCTCGGAGTCGATGCCGTTCAGGCGGTTGGCGTTCACCCGGCGTGAGACCTCGCGCAGGTCGTTCTGGTTGTGGGCCAGGTTGAGAACGCCGCGCTGGGAGAACATGACGTTGTAGTTCAGGTCCTTGGACAGGCCCTCCCACAGCTTCAGGGCGTGCTCGTAGAGCGCCGCCGACTGGTCCCAGAGGTAGTTCGACCGCACGATGGTGGTGTTGCGGCCGGTGTTGCCACCGCCCAGCCAGCCACGCTCAACCACCGCAATGGACTTGATTCCGTGGTTCTTCGCCAGATAGTAGGCCGTGGCCAGCCCATGACCGCCGCCGCCGACGATGACCACATCGTAGCGCGGCTTGGGCTCGACACTCTGCCACGCCTGCTGCCAGTTCTCGTGGTAGCTGAGGGCATTGCGCAGTAGGCTGAAGACTGAATAGCGCTGCTTCATGCGCGAAACCATTCCCCCTGGTTGAACCGGTCGCCGGTACCGTTGCTTTTCAACGGCTTGCGGCCCCGGATTCCCATGCTGACATCCGCTCCCCGGATTGGCAACGGGGGCTGGACTTCGAACGCCCCCCAGTGCCTTTCGGCAAGGCGCCAGGGCACTCGATACGGGGGCTCCGGGCTCGCTGTTCCCCGGCGGAAATTTATCTGTTCGCGACACCGAGAGATATGCCAAAGTCGCGAAATCGGTATTTCATTTTGAGCCCAAGAGCCGCTGTCGTTTTATGTTCGGAAATGTTCCCAGAGAGCTGCCCCAGCAGATTGCCCTGATTCTGGTTGCCAACTTTTCGTTCCTGCCTTTTACCGGGCTGTTGGAATCCTTCCGGCTGGCCAACCGGCTGAGCGGGCAGGAGCTCTATCGCTGGAAGATCCTCTCGACGGACGGGCTGCCGGTCGCGGCCTCCAACGGCATCGAACTGGCTGTGACCGGCGACCTGTCGGTGGGCGACAGCTGCGGCACGGCGGTCGTCTGCGGCGGTATCGACGCCCATACGGTCAATGATCGGACGCTCTTTGGTTGGTTGCGCAAGGCCGACCGGCGCGGCGCCGACATCGGCGCGATCTGCACCGGCAGCTACATCCTGGCCAAGGCCGGGCTGCTGGACGGCTATCGCTGCACCATCCACTGGGAGAATCTCGCCGGCTTTTGCGAGGACTTTCCAGAAATCGAAGTGACCACCGAGCTCTTCGAAATCGACCGCAACCGTTTCACCTGCTCCGGCGGCACGGCGGCCATCGACATGATGCTGAACGTCATCGCCCGCCAGCATGGCCACGAACTGGCCGCCAGCGTCGCCGACCAGTTCATGCACGAGCGGATCCGCGACCACCACGACCGGCAGCGCATTTCCCTGCCGGCTCGGCTCGGGGTGCGTCATCCCAAGCTGCTGGCGGTCATCGGCACCATGGAGCAGAACCTGGAGGAGCCGCTGACCCGCAGCGAGTTGGCGCGCGGCGCCGACCTTTCGACCCGCCAGCTCGAACGCCTGTTCCGCAAGTACCTGAACCGCTCGCCGGCGCGCTATTATCTGGAGCTACGGCTCAACAAGGCGCGCCTGCTGCTGCTGCAGACCAATATGTCGGTGATCGACGTGGCGCTGGCCTGCGGCTTCGTCTCCGCCTCGCACTTCTCCAAGTGCTACCGCGACTTCTTCGGCCGCACGCCGCGCAAGGAACGCGGCCTGCCGTTGCAGGCAGAAGGTGGCGAAGAGGACGTCGAGGCCGTCTAGCCGGCCTTCGTCAGGTCGGGCTGCGCCGGCTCTTTGTCAGGTCGGCCTGCGCCGACGGCGGCGCCGGCCGGTCGTCTCGCCGGGATCGTTGGCCGCGGAGCGCGGCTTGCGATCGGGCAGGGCCACCACCTTTGCGAGACTGGGGAAGTCGGCGCTGGTATGCGGGACGCCCATGGCCGCCACGAAATGTTCCTGGAACTTCGGCTCGACCGCCGTCTCGATCTTCTCGACCTTGCGGATGACCTGCTCGATCTCGTCGCGCGCCACCTGGTTCAGCAGGGCGATGCGCGCGCCCGTCCCCGCCGCGTTGCCGGCTGAATAGACATTCTCCAGCGGGCAGTCGGGGATCATGCCCAGGACCATGGCGTACTTGGTGTCGATGTGGCTGCCAAAGGCGCCGGCCAGCATGATCTGGTCGAGCTGTTCGATCCCCAGGCGGTCCATCAGCAGGCGGATGCCGGCGTAGAGCGCCGCCTTGCCGAGCTGGATGGCGCGGACGTCGTTCTGGACGATGGAAATCTCCTGCTCGCCCTGGTGCAGCAGGTAGGAGAAGGTGCGCCCGTCGGGCCGGATACGCGGGCTGCGCGCTGCCATGGCGCCGTCAATAGTGCCGTCCTGCGCGAGAATGCCGGCCAGGAACATCTCGGCCAGAACCTCGATGATGCCGGAACCGCAGATACCGGTGACGCCGACCTTCTTGGTCTCCTCGGCAAAGCCTTCCTCGTCGGACCAGAGGTCGCTGCCGATCACCTTGAAGCGCGGCTCCAGGGTCTCCGGGTCGATACGCACCCGTTCGATGGCGCCGGGTGCGGCCCGCTGACCGCAGGAGATCTGCGCGCCCTCGAAGGCAGGGCCGGTGGGTGAGGAACAAGCCAGCAGGCGGTCCCGATTGCCCAGCACGATCTCGGCGTTGGTGCCGACGTCGACCACCAGGGTGATCTTGTCGGTTTTATGCGGCGCTTCGGAGAGGATCACGCCGGCGGTATCGGCGCCGACGTGGCCGGCGATGCAGGGCAGCACGTAGACCCGGGCGTCGGGGTGGAAGTCCAGGTCCAGTTGGCTCGCCCAGAGGGTGATGCCGGAGTTGGCGGCCAGCGCGAAGGGGGCGCCGCCGAGTTCCGTCGGGTCGATGCCGAGCAGCAGGTGGTGCATTACCGGATTGCCGACGAAGGTGGCGTTGAGGATCTCCTCGCGGTCGATGCCGGCTTCTTCGCAGACCTCTTCGGTCAGCTCGTTGACGGCGCGGCGCACGGCGTCGGTCATCTCCTGGTCGCCGCCGGGGTTCATCATCACGTAGGACACCCGGCTCATGAGATCCTCGCCGAAACGGATCTGCGGGTTCATCAGGCCGGAGGAGGCGACGACCTCGCCGCTGTGCAGATTGCATAGATGGGCGGCGATGGTGGTCGAGCCGACATCGACCGCCAGCCCGAAGGAGCGATCGTGGAAGCCCGGCCAGATTGCCGTGATCACCTGGCCGCGGTGCACGGCGACGGTGATCTGCCAGTTGCCGGCGCGCAGGGTCGGCTGCAGGCTTTGCAGGATGCGCAGGTCGGTCTCCAGGCCAGTGAGGTCCCACTGGTCCTCCAAGGCCGAGAGCAGGCGCTCGAGATCGCCGCTGGGGTTGTGCATGTCCGGCTGCTGGACCACGACGTAGTGCAGCCGGATGGCGGGGTCGAGCTCGATGTCGCGCACCTCGGCGCGCTTGCGGACGACCTGCTTGTGGACCTGGCTGGAGGCCGGAACGTCGATGACCACGTCCTTGAGCAGCAGGGACTGGCAGGACAGGCGACGGCTCTCGGCCATGCTGCGCTTAGATTTGTAGCGCTCTTCGATCTGGTTCCAGTCGGAGACATGGGCGGGGCGGCTGGTGATGCCGTGCTTTGCGAACTCGCCGTTGCCGACTTCGATCTGGCAACGGCCGCAGAGGCCGCGGCCGCCGCAAACCGAATCGATGTCGACGCCCAGGCTACGCGCCGCCGTCAGGATTGGTGTGCCGACCGGGAAGCGGCCACGACGCCCGGAAGGCGTGAAGACAACGAGTGCGTCCTCGGTCAAGGGCGATCTATCCCCTACGTCGGCGACGCTCGCTGCGCCGACCTTCGCCTTCGGCGCCGGCGGGTGCCGGTTCACGGAATTTTTTGATCCAGGCACGGCAGTTCTTGTCGTGCCCGTTCAGGACGTCGGCGGCCATAATACCGGTCAGCTCTTCCTGGTGTAGCGGGTTCATGATCGCCGAAGTCATGCCGGCGCCGGCGGCCATGGCCAGGAAGACTGAGTTCAAGGCGTGGCGGTTGGGCAGGCCGAAGGAGATGTTGGAGGCGCCGCAGGTGGTGTTGACGCCGAGCTCCTCGCGCAGCTTGCGGATGATCGAGAAGGCCTGGCGGCCGGCGGTGCCCATGGCGCCGATCGGCATGACCAGGGGGTCGACCACGACGTCCTCCTTGGGAATGCCATGGTC
>PJEL010005006.1_pt1 | contig 10744 bp, 7 predicted proteins | sample 1853271 | NCBI WGS metagenome assembly PJEL01 (sample SAMN08108733, study PRJNA415343) | Invertebrate metagenome, whole genome shotgun sequencing project. | host: Globobulimina | place: Sweden: Gullmar Fjord | collected 2015-08 | reverse complement strand
CGGGCAATCAAGCCTCAAGACCGGGTGTTGATCAGTGTTAACGGGGGCATAATTAATACTGCAGCTACTTGAGCATCTAACTCCTTGTTAACAGAAGCTTTTCAACATTCCCTTTCATCCCTCTATCTATATTATCGGCTAGGTAAGATCACTTTCTATATGTTATTGGTAAGGCATTCCACTATGAGTATATAGAGAATTATCCTTATCAAGAGGTTAAACGATTGTGCCGATAAACAATAAGCACACAATGTACATGAAGTAATTATAATTAATACTAATTTGACTCAAAGCAAAAAGGGAGCTAAAAATGAAGTGGTTCAAGGATCTCAGTATCAATAGCAAGATTGGCGCAGGTTTTTCCCTCATGATTTTATTTATGGGAATTATCGGGTTTACCGGATATATGAATGTAAGAAATACTCAGAGTAGTATAGATGAAATGCTTCAAATTAAAGAAATCAATTTAAATACTATAGAACTGGCAAACAATAAAATATCCAGTACTAACAGAGAGACTATTATTTACCTGTTAAGCATCACAGGACTTGGATCATTAATTGCTATTTTTTCTGCTGTGATATTATCCAGAAATATTCTCACAAGGATAAAAGAGAATACCAGGATGCTTAAGTATATTTCCCAGGGTGATGCTGACCTTACCAAGCGTTTGCATTCAGACAGCCAGGATGAACTCGGAGAACTTGTGACCCGGTTTAACGGTTTTATAGAAAAAATCCAGCATATAATAGGCAGCATTGCAGACAATTCCGATACTCTTGCCAGTTCATCGGAAGAGTTATCAGCTACTACAGAAGAATTAAGAAGGAGTGCAGATGATCAGGCATCGCAGATAGAACAATCAGCCACAACAATGAACGAGATGTCACAGACTATCGTGGATGTCGCTAAGAACTCTTCCGCAGCATCTGATGCCACAAAAGAGGCATCAGAGATTGCATCCGCTGGGAAAAAAGTGGTAGAAGAATCGGTGGAAAGTATATCAAACATATCCAGAACAGTTGAGATTTCAGCAAAGACAATATATGGGCTTGGTGAAAGCAGCCAGCAGATAGAAGAAATAATAAGCGTGATAAAAGATATAGCAGATCAAACAAACCTTCTTGCTCTCAATGCTGCCATTGAAGCAGCAAGGGCAGGTGAACAGGGAAGAGGATTTGCTGTTGTTGCTGATGAGGTCAGGAAGCTTGCTGAGAGGACCAGCAAGTCCACTGGAGAGATATCGGAAATGATAGAGAAGATTCAGAAGGATATAGACATATCAATAAAAAGCATAGAAGATGGCAAGGCACAGGTTGAAGAAGGAGTTAAGCTGTCTGAGAAAGCCAAAGGCTCACTTGAAGAGATAGTTGATGTTTCTGATAAGTGCTTCAATATGGTCCAAATGATTGCTACGGCTGCTGAAGAACAGTCATCAGCAGTGGAAGAAGTTTCATCTACTATGGATAACATTTCAACAGGCAGCAAAACATCACAACAAACCTTTTCGCAGATTGGTGATGCTACAAATGACCTTGCCAAACTTGCATCCAATCTTCAAGAAATAGTTGCACGTTTTAATGTACATTCAAAAGCAGAACATATTGCGGATCAAGAATCATTTCCACAGGTTTCCGAAGGTAAATCTAATGTATCAGGATCAAGTAAAACATTTAACCTTTGAACTTCAGGTATTCAAAAAGAACATTATGTCATAGAGGTTCCCTTTTAAGGTCACTGCTTATTCATACGCCGGTGGTTGCCATTTCAGAAGCGAGACACCTTCCATCCCCTGCCTTTGCACTTTTACATCTTTTCTCTTATGATATTCTTACACGATGAAACAATTTACAACGACATTTATCATTATAATTCTCCTCGGAATCTCCGGCTATTTTACATATAATTATTATATGGACTGGCATCTTGAAGAAGTTGAAATCGCAAGGCAGCAGGTGCGGGAGGAAATAAGACTGCGTGAGAGCCCCCCTGTCCCCAGGGAAAAGCTGATCGAAGCACTTGGAGGAGAACCATCGACTGATCCGCATGAAGATAGTTTTGAAGAAATAGATCGTCAGGTAATGGCGTTTTTTTCTTACCTCGATCTTCAGGAATATGTCAAATCATACAAACTGGTAAATGGTACGCATTATCAGTTCCAGCAGTCAGTCAGTAAATTATCTTCTCATCTCCCGGTAGTAGCAGGTGAAACAGAATCACTTTTCACCCTTCTCAAAAATGTATCTCACCTGTACAGGGTTTTGGGTAAAAAGCGCCTTTTTCTTATAAAGGACATCCTGAAAAACGAATCAGAGATTATAGAATCCGTTGCAAGTACTTTTTATTTATGGTTCACTATGAACAGTGATGTAACTGAAAAAAAAGACAGAGGTCCCTCCCTGAAAGTCCTATATAAGTACTCCGGTTTTTTTCTCAACACACTCGCCGGAAGAAATTATTTATTAAGGCGGGTGCCAAAGATCAGGATTCTGGCTACATACTATTGCGTGCTTTTTCTTGATAAAGCAAATGATGCCAGGATGAATCCAAACGGAATCGATATAAGACCCCATATAAAATTACTCTTGACTGACATCAGCAACCAGTCCGTGTTTATTAACAAAAATCAGTACATGATGGAATTATATCAGCTGGATAGCAAATATCAGCTATAATTATTTCTCCTTATTGTTTCTAAGCACCCCCCTGCACAACTGTCCGCCCTAACCCGGAATATACTCAATAAAAAAAAGTGATTTCGGAAAATATGATAAAGTAAAAAATAACAATTTAGAGGAGCACCAATGATTTTAATAATTCTTTTTTCATTTTTTCTTCTATTTACCCCCCTCTCTTCTTCATATGCCATAAATATTCAGGCTGGTGAAGATGCGCCTGACTTTTTTCTGAGTTCTATTAATGAAGATTCAATATCTTTGAGTGATTATAAAGGAAAAGTAGTGGTTCTTATTTACTGGAGACCGGATCAAAAACGATCTCACACAGCGCTGAAGGATGGCAATTACTTCTCTCACACTTTTAAAAATAAAGGCGTCCAGTTAGTCGGCATAATTGCAAAACCGGATAATATGGATAGTGTTCAAAAAATCATCAGCGATTACAAGATTGATTTCCCTGTTGTAATAGATTCTGAAAGAGACATCTACAGTGAATACGGTATCCGTGTCTATCCATCAACAATCGTAGTTAACAGGGATGGAAAAATTGCCTTCAGTATTCCCGGGCATGCCATAAACTACAAAATCACCGTTGAAGCACACTTAAAAAAAATACTTGGTGAAATAGATGACAAAGAGCTAAAGGAAATTCTGTTTCCACATAGGAAGAAAATAGATCAATCACATCTTAAGTCAGAGAGAATGTATAATCTCGCCCTGAAATTCACCAATTTCAACTTAATTGACCAGGCAGTAGATGCTGCCAGGAAGTCAATTGAAATGCAGCCCGACAATGTTAATTCTCATATTCTACTCGGTTTCCTGCTTCTTTCCCAAAAAGAGACAGATGATGCATTGGAACAGTTTAACAGAGCACTTGCAATTGCACCTGAATCTCACGATGCAAAAACCGGACTAGGCAAATCACTTCTTATTAAAGGCGATATTGATAGAGCAATTGAAATACTCACAGAGGCTTCTGTTGCAAATCCATATTCTGCAATAACTTATTTCGAACTCGGAAAGGCTTATGAATTGAAGGGTGAAAAAGACAACTCCATAGAAATGTATAAAAAGGCCCTGAACAGAATTACCAGGAACATTATCCTTCCATCATCAATCCGCAAATAAACTGCATTTCAATTCCATTTTTGTATATTTCAGTAATTGGGAAAGGATTTACTTCTTTAAACCATTCTTAAGCTGTAGATTATACTTGTCAATCAGGTCATAAAGCGTAGGCCTGCTCACTCCCAAATCTTCCGATGCCCTTTTTATGTTCCCATTATGTCTTTCAACCGCACTTCCAACCAGGTCTATTTCAAGTCTTTTCCGGGCCTCTTTAAGTGTTACTCCTTCATATCTTTTTTCCGGGCTTCCAAGTGAATCAGTAGTTTCAGAGAAATCCTCCAGGCCCATATTATAGGCTTCTATCATATTTGAATCCGTTGTTATTACTGCCTTCTGGAGTTTATTTTCGAGTTCTCTTACATTACCGGGCCATGAGTATTTTCTAATCGCCTCAATTGCAGAACGGTTCAACCCATTAATTTTCTTTTTAAACATTATTTTATATCTTGAAAGAAAAGCATCTGCAAGCAACTTTATATCTTCCCCCCTGCTGCTTAGAGGGGGGACATCAATTACGATAACACTTATCCTAAAAAACAGGTCTTCCCTGAATGTACCTTCCTTCATTGCTTTGTTAAGTTCGATATTGGTGGCAGCAATGACTCTTGTATCAATATCAATGTCCTTTCTTCCTCCAATACGCTGTATCTTTTTTTCCTGCAGAAACCTCAGAAGCTTGGCCTGGAGTCTTGTTGACATTTCACCAATTTCGTCCAGAAAAAGTGTTCCTTGGTCTGCATATTCAAATTTGCCGTTTTGCTGGGCATGTGCGCTCGTAAAGGCGCCTTTCTCATGGCCGAAAAGCTCAGACTCCAGGAGTTCTTCAGGTATCGCACCGCAGTTAATAGCTATAAACGGTCCCTTTTTTCTGGGACTCTTGTCATGAATTGCTTTTGCAACCAATTCTTTCCCTGTTCCGCTTTCACCGGTTATGAGAACAGTCGCATCAGTCGATGCAACTTTCTTGATAGTAGAAAATATTTTCTGCATTTCCGGACTCTGCCCAATCATACCTGCAAAACCAGCCTCTTTTTCAAGGAGAGAATGAAGCTTCCGGTTTTCATTCTCGATTTCAGATAAATAAAATGCCCTCTTTATGATTATCTTAAGCTCGTTCATGTCAACCGGCTTCAGATAGTAATCATAAGCACCAATTTGAATGGCCTTGAGTGCATTTTCTCTGTCATCATTGCCCGTAACAATAATCACTTTTGTATCATTAGCTTCCTTTAATATTGCCTTTAGACATGACAGCCCTTCGCTTGAATCATCTTCATCAGGAGGCAACCCAAGGTCAAGTGTTACAACAGAGGGCCTATTTTTAATGAATTTTTTTATTGCAGAAGTCCGATCTAATGCCTGGAGAACCTCATATTCCTTCGACAGCCCCCACTTCATCTGCGTTTGTATATCAGGATTATCTTCAATTACAAGTATCTGTTTCATTATTAAATTCTATATCAGGAAAGGTAATGTTAGAGCAGACATTTACCGTCAAATCAGTTTTTTTCTAACTCTACATATATCCAAGATCTCTGAGCTTACCCATTAACTCTTCTTTGCTCTGTCCTCGGCCCGCCCTTTCATAAGTATTCTCAAGGTCCTGCTCCCAGGCAGGGATATCCGACATTTTCACTGTAGATCCTTTGGCGCCAAGAGACCTGTAACCTTCTTTATACAGGACACAAAAAGGAACTTTATATTTAAAAATAAAATCCCATATGTCACGCTCCTTGAAATGCAAAATCGGTTGAACCCTTGTATGCGGCGGATTCGGTCGAGGACTAAAGAATGACTCCTCAATCCTGGCTTCCTGTTCATCCCACCTGATTGCAGTTGCAAGAGCCTGAACTTTATTATTCTCAAGAAAGACATTCATGGCTATGGTTTTCATAAGATGATTGCCTATAAATGATTCAGGTTCAAACGGAAACTCCTCATCTTCAATTTCAAGTAATGCAATTTCCTTTTTATTCCGTTCATTGAGACTGCTTACCTTAACCATGTCACCAACTTTTCCAGCCTTATCACTAACATCGGTATTCTTGGCTATTTCAACATCCAGGTCCCATTCCTTTTTGAGTTGATTGAAAATGTCCCAAATTTCCTCAAATACATAACCCTCATCAATAAACATGCACCTGGGCATCTTAACTCCAAGCTCTTTACATGCCTCCCTGAATAACCAGACCATGGTTGTGCTGTCCTTGCCGCCCGTCCATGCCACAGCTATGTTATCCGGACCATTTTTATTGATTGCCTCCTTAATGATTTTCTTGGAATGTTCAATCTTGTCTTCAAGGCTCAGTTCCATTAATCCATCTCTTTCATCCTGTGCCATTTTTTCTCCTTCTTTTCTTTTTGATACGTTAGTTGCAGTGAATAGATTACTTCAATTTTATCACAAATGGAAATTTAAACGGCTCTCATTCATAAGTGCATAAATGCTTACATTAATGAACTTTAATCGGCAATAAACTGATAAAACTTTAACAATTTATCTTCTATTTCTCATTATTATCAAGCAGGCAATATGTTCTTGAGTAACAGTATACATTTAAAGGATAATTGATGCAACTAGCGCTAAATTCGGGGCAAATACATGGTAAAAATACTCCCCTTGCCTTCTTCACTGTTTGTGGTCAACTTGCCTGAATGAGCTTCAACTATTGTTTTACATTGATACAATCCAATTCCCAGGCCCTTTTTCTTTGTAGTCTGAAAAGGCTTGAAAAGATGTTTTTCGACAAATTCCTTTGACATTCCAACTCCATCATCAGAAACCTTGACATAACCCATTTCTCCTTCTTCATCAACCACTATCTTAACGCTACCTTTGTAATTGGTTGCCTCTAGTGCATTAATTATCAGATTAATAATAACCTTTGATATTTCTTCCCGGTCAAATTTTGCTTCAACATGCTTAACCTCGTTAAAGGACAAATTCACCTTCCCATTAATACTCATTTCTTTGATAACGGTTTTAACACTCATACCCAAATTAGAATCCTGAAGTTCAAGGCTTGTCTTTTTGGGGAGATTCTTGAGTTTCCCTATAATTATATTAATTTTTTGGGATGTGTTGGATATTGTACTAATAGCATCTTTTTGAAAGTCAGGATTATCCATATGCTCTTCTGCATTTTGTGCTACTAACGAAAGCATGGAAGTGGCATTTTTAAGATCGTGTATTATAAATGATGATAATCTTCCTATCGCCTCCATCTCCTTTGCTTCCATCAGCTCCTCTGATAGCCTAGTATTTAATATAGCTGCGGTTGCTTGTCTGGCAAGTGTTTTAAGCAAGTCATAATCTTCATAGTTATACTCATTGTCGGCCATTCCTTCCCTGAGAACTATAAAACCGATCATTTCATCAACATTGAATAAAGGGACAATAAGAGAAGCATCAGTTTCTTTAATAAATCGGTCATTAGCGGAGACAATAGCTTTGCAATTAAAATCCGATGTATTCAATATCCATTTTTTTTCCTTAAAAAATCTTATAAGTTCTTTATCTGGAGTACTATTTACCATTTCAGCGTCAAATGCCTTAATACAAACATATTCTCCAATATCTTTCTCTCTAAGCCATACAGTAGCCCCCCTTGCACCTATCGCATTGTTAAAACTCTCGGCTATTGAGCTTAAAAGCTCGTCAAAAGAGTGTCTAAAAGAAATGCGATGTGTAAATTGTAACCACTGTTCCCTATAGTCATATTTCTGACTATAAAAATTTTTACTTATAAAAACTATCGCTTTTCTTCTCAACTGTTCAGAAAGAATAATGGTGAGTATAGTAATTGCTCCAGCAAATCCAAGGAAAATTGTAATATTTTTCCCAACACTCGGCCCCAAATAACGCATTCCCTCTCCAACTAGCCCAAGGCTGATTAAATATATACCGATAATAAATATACTGATCGATCTGTAAATAATATTTCTCGATACAGATATGTCAATCTCCATTGCCCTGTGCCTTATCAAAGAATAGATAATTATAAGAGTCGAGCTCAGAACTACACCATCCCTTACAGGAAGAAGATTCATATTTATTGATCGGTAAAGCAGGGCCTGGCTGTAGTAAAAGATATTGACGGCAATGATACCTCCTACTCCGATCAATATATATTTCACGTTATACCTTTTTATGCCAGAAGAACTTCTTAAAGTTGACTCGAGAGTTATAACTGACATTATTGAAAATAACAGAAGTATAATGTTGAAAATATAACCTGGATTATCTAAAAAAAGAATCTTTTCCAACTCAAATTCCGGAGAGTAGAAAAACTTCTGGACTTGTAGTTTTATGTAAACTATTATCAGTAAGGGAGACAAATAAATCAGTACTTTCGAAAACAGGCTCATAGCATTCCAGTAATTTTCTCTTGCAAATCTTATTGAAAACAACAACCATGAAGAAACCATAACTGCCTCACTTATAAACACAACCGTTTTCCACATGAATAAAGAATCAGGCCTGAATATGCTCATTGAATCGCTGAATATTACTGAAGATGTTGCAAATAAACTTAAAGACAATGTAACGTTAGAAAAATCCTTATGCTTTCCGAAGATAACAATAATAGCCGCAAGGATTGTAGTTATAACCGCAGCTATTGAAATTAGTGTAAGCATTTATTGATATTTTACAATAATGACAAAATTTCTTTTGTAAATTCAGCTTTCCCCTCATCCCGTTAATCATGACGGAATAGACTTTACCCGGGATTATGGATAACAGATGTCAACCCTTACGATTAAAATGAAATTGTTATTTCACGTATGTTATCATGTCCTTATACTCTCATCCGAAATGTAAATCGTTTGAGCTCATGCATTTTCATTGAGAAGATGGAATGAATTAGTGAACTTCTTCAGAAATCAGATCATATGCTTGAAATCTACAGTTGTTATTATATTTAATTAGAGTATTATAAAATCATAAATTTTCCTGAGGTGGAATACCATGCAGAAAAAAAATAGAAATATTTTTTTTAAAAAAACCCAGATTTTTTCATCTTTATCTGATCTTGAAATAGAAAAGATAACAAACAATCTGATTGTAAAGCAGTACCAAAAAAACGAATCAATCCTGTACGAGGAAGATACAAACGAATTTATGTACATAATTTTAATGGGCAAGGTCAAGGCTGTCCGTACAACTGAAGACGGAAAAGAAATAATACTTGCTATACACGGATCAGGAAGTTTTTTTGGTGAAATGTCTTTAATTGACGGCAAAACAACTCCTGCTTCAGTAGTTGCTACAGAAGATTCTCTTATAGCAATTATTTCCAAAAAAGATTTCTTCTCAATAATATTCTCTCATAACAAAGTTACAAAAAATTTAATGGAAATATTATGTTCCCGGCTCCGAAAAAGCTGGGACACCATTCAGCTTTTAAATTTCAATAATGCATCACAAAGAACAAAAATGCTATTCCTCATGCTTTCTAATGAATATGGAGAAAAGACTCATGAAGGGACACTGTTAAACATTAAACTCACCCACCAGGATATTTCAGACATGACAGGGTTAACGCGTGAAACCGTTACCAGAGTGCTTGACAAGTTTCAGAAAAACAAAGAAATAAGTGTCCTTAAAAGCAGATTAATACTATTAAGTAATGATTTCTTTCAAAATGATTTAAATATTTCATCTTAATTTATCTTTGTTTACGTTTAGGCTACTGCACCTCAAGAGTTCCATAAAGAATGGTAATTATTCCTTTTGCTGATTATCATATCTTCATAATAGTTATCATTCCGGATATTAATGTGTGGGCACAAAAATGTCCTGCCTTCAAGGCTATTGATTTACCCAAATTTAAATCAAGATTTCCTTTAAATTCATAGTCCTGGCCTCTCTAATAATTTTGTTTTCTTAAAAATTCACACAATCGTGATTTGAATCACAGATTACATAGATCATTTTTATTTATTCTATATTCAAGATTACATAGGCTAAAGTTTCCGATAATGGTAAACCTTGGGTAACTAGGGGGCACAAAGCCACGGGTCCTTTTAAGTTTAATTTTAATGGACAGCCGGGTTGTCGAAGAAGCAGTGCTTGTCCAGAGTTTATTTATAGGAAAAAGCCTGTTTCCCTTTATATGGAAACAGGCTTTTTATATGCAAGGAGGCAAGCCATGATAAAAAGTTCAGGACATAATCACTTATTAATTAAGCTAATAATTTATCCCGTTATTCTTTTGTTTGCAACAGCTCTTTATGCAGGAGATGTTACAGTTTCCTGGGATCCCCCCACTGCAAATGAAGATACTACCCCACTAACTGATTTATCAGGCTATATAATTTATTATGGAACAACTCCAGATGATTATTTTGATAATATAGATGTAGGCAATGTAACAACTTACCAAATCACTAACCTCACCGATGGGCTCACCTATTATTTTGCAATTACTGCATATAATACCTCAAGGACTGAAAGTGACTATTCTGATGAAGAAGTTATAACAATAAATCCTCCTCCAAGTCCGGAAATAACTGTTACAGATTCTATATCGCCCGCTAATGACAATCAGATACTCTTTGGTAATGTAACGGAGAACAGCACCTCAAATCAGACCGTCACAATAACAAATGACGGAGATGATGATCTGGTAATAGGCAGCATTGCCCAGAGCAATTCGCTTGCATCTCCATTTAGTATTATTAATGATTACTGTTCAGGGCAAACTCTGACACAGTCATCTAACTGTAATTTAACAGTTCGCTTTTCACCCACTTTTGCCGGCACATTCAATGATAGTTTCGACATTCCATCAAACGACTCTGATGAAGATCCTGTAACAATAACTGTAGGCGGCACAGGGGATTCATTACCTGTTCCTGACATTACAGTGGCCGATTCAGTTTCTCCGGCCGATAACCAGCAGATACCCTTTGGATCAATAACAGTTACCAGT
>PJEL010005005.1_pt1 | contig 10744 bp, 3 predicted proteins | sample 1853271 | NCBI WGS metagenome assembly PJEL01 (sample SAMN08108733, study PRJNA415343) | Invertebrate metagenome, whole genome shotgun sequencing project. | host: Globobulimina | place: Sweden: Gullmar Fjord | collected 2015-08 | reverse complement strand
TGGCCCGCACGGAGACAGATGCTTTACCTCGCAACTACCGTCAATTCAGCCCGGATCGAAGAAGCCGCTTTTTCGATTGGGGCCGCCCAGGTCGCCCGTCTCTGGCTCAACGGCAATGAGATTTTGACAACCCCCCATCCAATGAACCGGGGGGAAGATCAAATCGTCAGTGGTGGCACTTTAAAAAAGGGACAAAATCTCATTGTGGTGGCCGTCGCCTCGGAGTCGGACGATTGGTGGCTGCGGCTCCGCTTAGCGGCGCCAGATGGCAGCATTCTCCCCAAGGATGTTCGCGAGATCTTGACAACTCCCGAACCCAGACGCGCCGAGACACGAACACCCTCAGGTCTTCGTTCGCTCGAATCCGAACTCCGCGACGCGGTAAAGCGCGGGAAGAAGGATGCAGCTCTCGCCCTTGCCGCATTCCTCGTCGTACGCCACCCCCAACACGTCGGCTCCGGTGCTGCAAGATCGGCCTGCAACGCGGCACGCAACGAAGCGCCAGCCCTCAGCCGCTTGCTCGAGTGGCTGATCACTTCCGAACCAACCGCCGCGCGAAATCTACTCGAAGAGGCCCTCAATGAGGATCCAGCGCTTGTCTGGGCACGCATCGAACTCGCACGGTGGTACCATCGACGCGGCTTATACGAACCGGCAAGACAGGTGATCGACCAGACCTCGTCAGAAGCTGTTATTCGTGCCGTCAACCTCGATCTTAACGCCAGAAGATGGGGTCCCCTCATTATCAGAGACCTCCAAGACGTCGTTGAGTCCCAACCTTATTGTGTCGACGCGGCAATCATCCTTGCGCAACGGGCCATGGACTCCAACCGCTGGAGCCTCGTCCGTCAGACGATATCTCAGCTCGAAACCTATGTTCCCGGCCTCGTTCGCTTGCGTAATCTTCGTGGAGAACTCGCCTCGTCGTGCGGCAATTCTACTGAATTGCGCACCGTTCTGGGCGAGCAGCTCGACCTCGACCCCAACCGGATCACAACCCGACTCCGGCTCGCTCGACTTGAGGTCGCTGGCCTCGAATTCGAAATGTCCCGCAAGCTTCTCAACGAGGGGCTCGTCCGCTGTCCGAATCATCCCGACATCATGCTCGAAACGGCTAATCTCGACCACCTCGAAGGAGATGATGTCAGCACGATAACCCTCGCGAGAAAGATCCTCGACCTCAGACCTCAGGATCAGCGGGCTCAACGGTTGTTAAGTCTGATCGGTGATGAAGAGGAGGATCAAAGCTGGCGCCGATCCATCGATGAACTGCGTAGCCTTGCTTCAACCAGCGAGCATTCTGCGCCAGCTGTGGGCCTGATCAATCACATCGAGATCCACTTTCTGCCCGGCAATCTCACCGAAGAATTGGTTCAACGGGCTTACCTCATACGAGACAAAGAAAGGGCCAATCACCTGCTCACCCACCCACTTCCTTATGTTCCTGAGCGCCAAAGGCTGCGAATATTCGCCGCCCGCATCATTCGGGCAGATGGAAGTGAACTCAGCGCCCGCCAACGTGATACACCTCGTTTGTCGGAGCCCGAATTCAACCTTTACTACGATACCCGCCTTCGTCTCATCAGTTTCGCTGATTTTGAAGACGGAGATCTTCTCGAGATTGCGTATGTATTGACGGAAACTGCTGAGTCCAATGACACCGGCTCTTATAAGGGCGATATCGTTCGTCTCGCTCAGAAGGTACCGGTCACCCTGACCGAAATCGAGATGTCGGGACCTCAAGAAATGCTCCCATCGTGGGAACTTGCCAATCTCTCTGGTGAACCCGAGATTATCGAAAAAGACGATGGTACGATAAATCTACGGTGGTCCTGGCCCGATCTTGAGGCTTCTTCGACCGACAAACCTTCTCCTCCTGATCTCCTCGTATCACCTCACCTGGTATTTTCGAATCACCATTCCTGGGGTGAACTGGCTGACTGGTATCAGCGCCACGTCGGGACCCGTATTCGGGCCTCAGATCAGGTCAAGGATTTGGCAGAAGAATTGATTGAGAATACCGAAGGCCGACTCCGCCGTATCGCCAGAATTTATCATTTCGTAACCGACGAGATCCGTTATGTCGGGCTCGAATTTGGCGAACATCGATTTCGTCCTTTTTCAGCGGACTGGGTATTGAACCATCGCATCGGCGACTGCAAAGATAAAGCAGCTCTACTGGTTGCTCTTTTAGAATCGGTCAACATTTCCGCTCGCATGGTCATGTTACGTACCGCTGATCTCGGTCCAATCAAGACCTCACTCGCGATCTTGCAGAATTTCAATCACGCTATTGTCTACCTCCCCGACGATGATCTCTGGCTCGACGGCACCGCAGCCGGTCACGGAGCTTATCCTCCGCCGACCATCGACCAGGGCGCCCTGGCCCTTGTCGTCGATGGGCAAGAAAGCCAACTGAAAACGACACCTATCACAGGCGGAGGCGTCGCATCCTATACCTACGAACTCAGGCGCCGCGATGAAGGAGACATCAATCTCCGAGTACGTACTGAAGATACCGGTGAAGCCGCCGATATGAGGCGCGCGATCTTTGCTGGCAGCAATGATCCGCAGCGCTACGCATCGTGGCTGCAGTCCCAATTTCCCGGCGCCCGGCTGGTCGGCGAACCGATCCTTCGGTTGCGGCCCGGAACTCATCCTGCGACTATGGAACTCAACGGCACAATTTCTCCTATGGCGATCGTTGCTGCCGGTGGAATACCCACTTTTCCCGGCGAATTCGAATGGGCAACCCAACTGGTGCCTAATGCGCAGAGATCCTCCCCTCTTCTTCTCCCCGTGCGCCCCGATCTTCGTTGGACCACCACCGTAAAACTCGGTCGCCCAGCGCTTCATCTTCCCGAGAATGTAGTGATCAAAACCAAATTCGGTTCACTCGATCTTGAATTTCTCACGATCGAGTTGGGATACGAAGTTACCGGGTTTTTTCACCTCAACCCTGGTCTCATCGAAGCTTCAGACGCCCCTGATCTGCGACGCTTCCTCGTGTCCGTGCAACGCCATCTGGAACGGCCACTGGAGGCGTTATGATCCGCTACCTCATAACCAATACAGCTCTCATCCTCAAAACAGCCCTCATTATCAAAACAGCCGTCATGATCACTCTTCTCTCATCAGTACCGTGCCGTGCAAGCTGGTGGGAGGTTCATGAGGCCGATGCTCATTTTGATCTCCCTTCGGCTCGCCATCATGCTCTCGAAACACTCGGCGAAAGCGGCAACAACGCCGATGCGGTGGCTGTCGCCGGTTGGTGGTTGGACAATCTCGATACGATTCCTGAACCCATGGAGATTTTGGAAACCATCATTGCCGAACCGAAGGACCCGGAACTGCTATTTCTTCTAGACCAAATCGAAGCCAAGATTTTCCAGACAGCCCCACGTTCATGCTTGTCAACCGTTGAAATCAGCGGCCCTCACGGCCAATTCGACCTTCTTGATCTTGAGCGGAACACCGTAGCCGCTGATCATGAACTTCCAGAAATTGGTACCAGATGGTCGAGTCCTTCCGAAGTGTTTCGACTCAATATTAGAACAGGAACCGGAATTGCTTCGCCACCCGAAGCTATCTTTGACGGCGGCGTATACCTGATGGCGTGGACCTTTGAACTCCCAGAGAAGCTCGACGGCTATCTCGTTATCGAAAGCCAGGGGGGAATCAATCTCGAAGTCGATGGAAAGACCATCAGTAGATTGCGTTTCTGCGGTGAGGTCGACCCCGGAACCAATTGGTTCACCCTCAATGCAGAGAAGGGTTTACACCGAATCCGGGCGACAATTGGCGACCTCAACAAACCGTCAATTCGCCTCAGTTTGCTCGACAGTTCGGGTCGAGCTATCACTACAATTCCGGTGAATGATGTGCCGGCGATTCTCGCAAAATCAACGCTAGCGCTTTGCCTCCCCCCGGCCGCCTCGAAACTGGAGAATAGTCTCGCATCTCTAAGTGACACTGAAACAGTATGCGAGAGAGATGTACTGCTCGCGGCGCGGCTCGCCCACGGCAGAAACGACCCGGTCCGGCAACTTCACTGGCTGATGGTGGCCAGGAAGGCAGCGCCAGAATCAACCTGGACCGCTCTTGCCCATGCGTTCTACGCTTTGACTGAAGCGACGGGGTCGGCCCCTGAAATTGACGTTCAACGAGGTCGCGAAGAGATTCAGGCATGTCAAACGATCCCGATATCTACGCTGCTCGAATACAACCTCTCAATCGTTGAAAAACGAATCGAAGATATGGAACTTCTGCTCGCCAAGCTCGTAGCTATGGCAAACGACGACCCGAGGATCCTGAGAATCTGGGTTCGAAACGCGATACGGCGAGATTGGATTGGAGAAGCGGAGCAGGGCATCAATACCCTCAAGACAATGCTTCCCGATTCACGATCGGTCACCGAGTTACGTCTCGGCGTGCTTGAGGCTCTCGAACGCTGGGATGAAAGAAACGAACTTCTGCGATCGTTGGCGAACGACGATGATATCGGTTCCCGCCGCGTTGAACAACTCGTTGGAAGCTGCTTTGTCGATGACGCTCTTGACGCGCTCAAGAGAATCCAACAACGGGTCGATGATCCAATCATAGACCTCGGAATCGTACGCCTACTACTTGAGAGCGATCGCTATGAAGAGGCCGCCTTTCAAGCCGACGCTACCGAAGCCAGGTGGGGTCCTCTGCTTGGCCTACAGCAGTTGCGCCTGCTTTTGTCATCAGGTTTGAATCACGAAATTGAGCAACCCCTCAGGGAACTTCTTGAGTTCGACCCCTCAGACTTGCAGCTCCAAACCCTCGCCTGGTATCGCGGTGAGATTCCTTTTTATGAACCCTTCAGGGTCAAGAATGTTGATTTCGGAGAAACGCCCGACGAAGACAAGGTCGACTCGTTGCTGATCCTCGATCAAGCAGTCGAGCGTGTATTTGCCGACGGCTCGAGCCTGTATTATTACCATGGAGTGACCAAGGCGCTGACCTCAGAAGGAGCACGTCAAGCCTCAACACTACAGCAACTTCCCAACGCACAATTGATTACAGTCAGGGTCATTAAACCCGACGGCAAAATTGTCATTCCCGCATCCCTTTCTCCACAAAACAACGTTAGCCTTTCGGACATTAGCGAAGGCGATATTGTTGAAGAAGAGTATGTATCCTCGATCGAGGCGCCCAGTAAGATCCGGCGCGGCCACATTTCACCATATATCTATCGTTTTGCAGATCCCGAACGGGCTTTTGGCCTTTCGGAATATATTGTGCTGCACGAGCCCGAAATCGACATTGATATCGATGGCAATTTTGAAGGACTCGAAAGAGAAGATTTCGAAATCGACGGCCTCAATGCCATCCGCTGGCGTGCCGAACATATGGCGCCCGTTCCACGAGAACCTCTTGCTCCTCCAACGCAAGAACTATTGCCATGGGTCGCCCACGGATTTGGCCTCGATTGGGGTTATGTCGGTGATGTAACACGCAACCGTTTACTTGATGTAATTCGGACCTCGGCCGAACTCGACGAATGGAGTGCCCCGTTTTTCACCGAAAGCGACCCCCTTCTCATTATCAGTTCTCTCGTTGAAGCATTGTGCGAAAAAGTTGAACCCGGCGGAGCATCCCTCGAATTGGCGTCAACCGGAGCGGAGAGCTTTTCGCGCCTTAAGGGCAACCGTCTCGGCATTCTCGCTACAGTCTTGGTTCACAACGGCTGGAATGTCGATCTCGTCTTGGCCCGGCCACGTCTTTTTGCAGGAACCCACCTCATCACACCTTCGATGGACGCGTTCCCGATGCCTATTCTCCGCGTCGACCGCAATTCCGAAGACATCTGGATCGACATCACAGAAGAACGTCGAGGAGTAAACCACATCAACCCGATTCTCCAAGCCAGTGACGCTCTCCTTCTCCCTCTTTCCCAGCTTGAAAAACCTTCGAGAATCGTCACGAAACTGCCGGTCTTTGCCAACCCAGATCTCGAAGAACGCGTCCGGGTCCACGCAATCGTGAACTCCAGCGGATCTGCCCGGGTAATACTGGAAATGCCTTTACCGGGACAACGCGGAGAAATGACCTTGCAGCGGCTCAAGAGCCTTCCCAAGGACCAGGAAGTGCAAGAATACACCCGTCTCGCCGGTACGCTCCTTCCCTCGTCGCATTCAGTTTCTGGATCTGTCGAACGCAAAAATAATACCGTCACGATCACCCTCGAAATGGATGTCGAAAAACTCTGCTCTATCGGCCCTGACTTCATGGAGTGCCGTGATCTCATACCAGTCAAACCATTGGCTCCAAGCCTAGCATCGCTACCGGAACGGCGTTATCCGCTCATCCTTCAGATTCCAGTTGAGGAGTACCTCGAACTCGAGTTAACAGCGCCTCCGGGTTGGATCTACGACCGCAAGCCTCGACGTATCGAAGCCGAATGGGGCGTCGTCAATGAAGTTCTCACAACTACCGGGGACACCGTTCATTCCCGGTTGACCTTGAATATGGCCGCGCAGACCGTTGAAGCTAAGCGTTATCCTGAATTTGCTCGATTCTGCCACGCCGTCGATGAATTGATGCTCCGTCCTTTCCGCCTGAGCCGACGATAAATCGATGAGAAGGGCAGGGCTAGAAGGCCGGCCGGAATGTCCTCTTTTTGCGAAAATCGGGAGGAGATGGGAGCTGTGCTTCCGGAAGGCCGCAGTCGTAGTCGTTCTACTTCAAGGACTTGCGGAAGTGCAGATCGTATCTCATTCGCGATTTGCAGCCAAGACGGACTTTCCGGCCGGCGTTCTAGGAGCCTGTAGCACGGATCATTGAACACAAATTCAGCTTGAGTCTGTGTATACTTCAGCGATGAAGATAGGGAATACCCCGATGGCGCTCGTAATATGAGCATTCGGTCCGAGGGTTCGGTGATCGCCATTCACGGCGCCCTCGTCAGCGTCCAGGTCGGTGATGCAACGATGGTGGTTGCCGCCCGGCGGAAACTACAATGGGAAAGCGGCCCACCGGATGCTGCCCGTCTGGTTGTCGGTGATCGGGTAGAGCTTGAGATCAATGGCGAAGACGGCGTTATCGTCGGCGTGAAAAAACGGCAGAACAGCATGATCCGTCGCGCCGCACATGGCCGCCGTCCGCAAATCCTCGCCGCGAATGTGGATCAGGCCTTGATTGTCTTCGCCGCCAGTACCCCAAAACCGAAACAGGGACTGATTGACCGTTTCCTAGTTGCTACTCACCTTGCGGGAATCGATGCGATTATTACAATCAACAAGAAGGATCAGGGTCTCAAAGGCGTTGAACGATGGCTCAAGATCTATGAAAGGCTCGGATACCGGGTCTTTCGGGTATCAGCCCGCACGGGATGGGGTCTGGGCCAAATTCGCCGGCAGCTCAACGATCGCACGACGCTTTTCTGCGGTCCCTCGGGAGTCGGAAAATCCTCTCTTCTCAACGCCGTATACCCAGGATTTCGTCTCAAGGTCGGTTCGATATCAGAAGCAACAGGCAAGGGCAAACAGACAACAACCATGGGTGAGTTGATGCCACTGCCGTTTGGCGGTTTCGTTGTTGATACGCCAGGCCTCAAAGAATTCGGAATCTGGGACGCAACGGCGAAAGAGATTGAAGGTGCCTTCCCCGAGATCGCTGCACTCGCTCATGGGTGCCATTTTCCAAATTGCAGCCATCTCCACGAACCAGATTGCAGGGTTCGTGACGCGATGCGAGCTGAAGAAATTGACAACGCGCGTTATCGTACCTACCAGAGTCTTCTCGAAGAACGCAAAGAAGACTAGCCCGCATATCTCAACAGGTTTCGTCGCCGTTATTCCGGCGCTCGGTGTGGAGCGGAAAGAAAACAGGCGACATAGTCCTTTTTCTTTCTCAGAGGCGCAAGCGGTGTTGATAAACCTGAGGATTCCCGCCGCAGACTCTCGTAGATCTGGGCCAAGCCAAAACGATTCTTCAGCAGCCAAACCTCCACGACGTCATCATCCGAGAGATCCTCAGCCTTGAGCGGGATATGGATGGCATGAAGGAGCACATCATCGCTTGCTCGGTATTCACCGAAGATCCAGCGTCGGCGCCCCCGGATTTCTTTGAACGTCAAGACGACCAAGTCTTCGGAAATACTAATGTCCTCGTCCTGATTCTCGGCCTGTTCCTCAGTATTTGCGAAACGCCTCAGGAGTCCGACGAACGGCAATTCGAATTTAATTGAGCGTAGCGACCTTGGTTTACGAGGCCATACAATCGCCTCGATCAATTCAGTCGGTTCGAGCCCCTTGAGACGGGCAACACCCATGTGCCTTAACCCGACAAATAGTGTTCCCCGCGTGCCTGGATCAATCTCGAAAACAACCCATCTCAGACCGTCACACTCAACGACCCAGAAGTCTCGATCCTCGATCTGAAGCTCGATCTCTTTAAGAAACGGTAGTGTGAGTACGATACCCTCGTTGATCAATTCACCACGCGGGTCTAGAGTCGCTGAATAGCTCCTTTTCGAAGTGATATCCGCGCTCTTACCACGGGCTTGCATCAATGGTCCGAGAAAAGCATCAACCTCCGGAGGATCGTATCCCGAGTAGATCAAAAAATCGGCAATCTGCTCAAGTTCACGAGTGCTCTTGCCGGTGCTCAGACGGGCAAGTTCAACGATCCCATGACCGAAAAACTCAAAACCAGAGACCTGGGGCTCACGAGTCCACATCGGTAAGAGTTGATAACTCCCAAAATTGATGGCGATGCGCATTCCGAGATCAAAGGGAAAACCGCTTCTGCGCAACTCGTCATAGAGAAACTGGATCTCACAAGCGGCAGCAAGCACACGTAATCCGCGACGTGCCGAATAAAAGGCGCCATCACCGAGGAATTTTTCAAAATTGAGTCGCCGCCGGCTCCTGATCTCTTCGAGCCGGCTCTGGAAGATATACATGAAGCGTAGAGCCTTCTCCTCTTCGAGGCGTCCCTTCTTGCGCACCTCCTCGAGGGTCTGGGTAAAACTCGTCAAATCGTAAATCAGTCCGAAACGCTGAACGGCTGAACTGATAACACCAGGTGCCGCGAAGTCGAAAGGGCGGGTCGATGGCGCTATCGGCGTCGCCGCATCCTTGCCCACCATGACGATTGAAGTGCCATTTCGTTCCATTTTCAGCACTCGACGGCGCAGCGCGAGCAAGAATTCAAAACGCTTCAGACGAATACCGAGATCGCGTAGAATCTTGAGCCGCGAATCGGGGATTTCCAGAATCATCGCCAGACCCGCAGCTTCGATCGCATCGAGCAGGCGGGGTTCGAAAAACGCTCTCCCTCCTAATGATTTGAAATCGATACCGGAAATCATGGTAATGAGATTGCCGACTTCCGTATTGCGGTCGGCAAAATCCCTGAGTTTTTTCGCCGATTTCTCGCATGCATTCTTCAATTCTTTCGCATCGACGCCAAGGCGAGCTCGCACCCAGGCGCTGATGTTTGAGATATCGCTAGGAATTCTAGTTTCGAGGAAAAGCAACTGGTCCTGACATAAGATACCGAGCAGCGTTGAAAAACCAGGATTAACTTGCGCGTGTGATATTTGTTTAAGATTGTTCATCGCCGTCAGCGCAGATTCCTGGATAAGATCACCAAAAACTCCTGCGATAGAAAGACTGAGGCGATCGAAAGGAACTGGTGAGCGACTCTTGTAGCGGCGCTGCAGGAGATTCGGAATCTGCCCAATACTGCGGGCAATCTCATCCGAATGAAAAAGAAGGAAGATATCGAAAAGCCCACGTCCATAATCATTGATAAGGGTATTCTCGATGATGGCCTCCAGCGATTTTCCATATCGCGTTCGGCGTGACTTGAGGCGTCGTTTTTCGGATTCCCTCTCTTCGACGGAAGCAATCCGATAGTCAACCTCGAGAATAATGAGCCCTTCAACTTCGGCTTGGAGCTTCCGTACACCAGCAGACAGGAGTACAGGATAACCACGCATGACAATACGTTTTTCGTCTTTGCAGTAGATGGGATATGGTGAACCTAAAGTTTTGGCGAGTTTCGGAAAGATCTCCCTCCATCCGCCCTGGACCTCCTCTTCGGTGAGATAAAAGGGAAAACGGAGTTCTTCAAGGAGAACCTCATCAAGAGTACCGGGAGGTGAAGATCGACGATCCATCCTCGCCATTGTAAATCGATTATCCCGAACTTCTCACTAAAAAAACCATTTTGCAGACAAACCGTGTTCGACCGAGCGGGTCGTCCCAGTGAAGAATTCGTTCATCGGTTGTAAAAAGGACCTCAACTATCAGCTGTTTGCCCGCACTACCTCGCGGAGGGCAAATGAAAAAGCAAAACTATGTACTGCGAATCAAGATCCGCAGCAGGAAACAAATGAAAGATGCGAAGAAAAAAGATTAGCAGCAGCAACCCATCATCGGTTATAATAGCTTTGTGATACAAAATTCATAGATCTCCATTTAGTGATAGCAAAAGCTTAACTCGTTATTTGGCAAATAGTTAAGAGCGCTTTCTACCTGCGGCAGCCAGGTCTACTCGACATGAATTCACCAACACGACCAAAATCGAATGATGTTTTCTTGACGTAGGATAAATCTTCGACGTATACTTTATTTATGCCTCCTGATTCAAAAGGCCACTTTCAGTCACCTACACCAGAACGTAGTGTTGACCCGCAGCAACCGAAGCTGCTCGATGGTGTGCGCTCTGAGCTTCGAGTCAGGCACTACAGCATCCGCACAGAACAAGC
>PJEL010005003.1_pt1 | contig 10747 bp, 8 predicted proteins | sample 1853271 | NCBI WGS metagenome assembly PJEL01 (sample SAMN08108733, study PRJNA415343) | Invertebrate metagenome, whole genome shotgun sequencing project. | host: Globobulimina | place: Sweden: Gullmar Fjord | collected 2015-08 | reverse complement strand
ATGGACGGGGAAACCCGGGCGATCCTGCTCTATGTGGAATCCATCGCCCATGCCCGCAAGTTCATGTCGGCGGCGCGTATCGCCGCGCGCAACAAGCCGGTCATCGTCGTCAAGGGCGGCCGCCATGCCGAGGGCGCGCGGGCCGCGGCCTCTCACACCGGGGCCTTGGCCGGCGCCGATGCGGTCTACGACGCCGTCTTCGCACGCGCCGGCATGCTCAGGGTCTATTCCCTGGAGGAGCTGTTCGACGCGGCGGCGACCCTGGCCAACTACGCCTCGGCCCGCGGCACCGCCAACTCCGCCGGACGGCTGGCGATCCTCACCAACGGCGGCGGCCTCGGCGTGCTGGCGACCGACGCGCTGATCGACGGCGGCGGACGTCTGGCCGAGCTCGGCGAGGCGGCCCTTTCCGAACTGGATGCCTGCCTGCCGGCGACCTGGAGCCGCGCCAACCCGGTCGACATCATCGGCGACGCGCCGGGCGCGCGCTACAAGGCGGCCCTGGCGGCCCTGCTCCGCGATCCGGAAAACGACGCGGTGCTGGCCATGCATTGCCCGACCGCCGTGGCCTCTTCGACCGAGGCGGCCGAGGCGGTGATCGAGGCCTGCGCCGAGAACGGCAAGAACCGCCACCGTCCGGTCTTTGCCGCCTGGGTCGGCGACCAGGCGGTGCGCGAAGCGCGCCAGATCTTCGCCCGCCAGCGGCTTCCGAACTACGCCACGCCGGAGCAGGCGGTGCGCGCCTTCCTCCACCTGGAGCGTTACCGCCACAACCAGTCGCTGTTGATGCGGGTGCCGCCTTCGGTGCCCGAAACGGCGGCTCCGGATACACCGGCTGTGAGCGCGATTATCGCCACCGCACTGAGCGAAGGCCGCGAGTGGCTCAATGAAGCGGAGGCCAAGCAGGCCCTGGCCGCCTACGGCATTCCGGTGCTGTCGGCCGAGGTCGTCGCCGATCCCGCCGCCGCCGGCGCCGCCGCGGCCAAGATCGGCGGACCGGTGGCGCTCAAAATCCTGTCGCGCGACATCACCCACAAGAGCGACCTCGGCGGTGTCATGCTCGATCTCGAAGGCGCCGAAGCAGTCGAGCAGGCGGCCCAGGCCATGTTGCGGCGTATGGCCGAGGCGGTGCCGGAGGCGCGCCTGCAGGGCTTCACCGTGCAGGCCATGTGCCGGCGGCCCCAGGCGGAAGAACTGATCCTCGGCGTGGTCGACGACCCGCAGTTCGGCCCGGTCATGCTGTTCGGCCAGGGCGGCACCGCCGTCGAGGTGATCGACGACAAGGCCCTGGCTCTGCCGCCGCTCGATCCCATGCTGGCCGAAGCGATGATGGCGCAGACGCGGGTTTACCGTTTGCTGCAGGGCTACCGCGATCGGCCGCGCGCCGCCATAGAAGAGGTCGGCGCCTGCCTGATCCGCCTGTCGCAGCTCATCATCGACCTGGCCGAGATCTGCGAGGTCGACATCAATCCGTTGTTGGCCGACAGCGCGGGCGTGATCGCGCTGGACGCACGCATCCGCATCAAGGCGGTGGAGAGCGGCAGGACCTCGGCCAGCGAACGCCTGGCGATCCGCCCCTACCCCAAGGCCCTGGAACAGACCTTTACCCTGCACAACGGCGAGGAGATCTTCCTGCGCCCGCTGCGGCCCGACGACGCGCCGCTACTGCAGGTGGCCTTCAAGCATCTCGCCCCGGAAGACGTGCGCATGCGCTTCTTCGCCACAATGCGGGAGATGTCTCCGGAGATGGCGGCCCGCCTCACCCAACTCGACTACAATCGCGAGATGGCCTTGGTCGCTTTTCCCACCGAGGGGGAAGACCGAAGCGGCCTGGGTGTCGTCCGCCTGCTGGCCGACCCGGACAACCGGCGCGCCGAATTCGCCATTGCGCTGCGCTCCGACGCCAAGGGCCGCGGGCTCGGCCGGGCCCTGATGGAGCGCATTATGGACTATGCGGTGAAGCGCGGCGTGGGTGAGGTCTGGGGCGACGTGCTGTCCGACAATCGACGCATGCTGTCGCTCTGCGACGACCTGGGTTTCACGCGGGGCCGCTCCGAAGACGGCATCACCCACGTGCGCCGGCCGCTGCGCGCCGATCCCGGCGAAAAATAGAGCGCGAGGGAACTCAGGCGGCGTTGGGACGGTCGAGCGAGTAGCCGGCGGAACGCACCGTGCGGATGAGGTCTTCGTCGTTCTGTTGATTGAGCGCCTTGCGCAGGCGGCGGATGTGCACGTCGACGGTGCGCGGCTCCACATAGACGTCGCGGCCCCAGACCGAGTCGAGCAACTGCTCGCGGGTGAAAACCCTGCCGGGATGCTGCATCAGGTGGCGCAGCAGACGGAACTCGGTCGGCCCCAGGTGAATGTCCTGGCCGTTGCGGCGCACGCGATGGGCCACCAGATCCATCGCCAGGTCCTCGAAGGTCAGCAACTCGCTGCTGAGTTCCGGCTTGCTTCGGCGCAGCACCGCGTTGACGCGGGCGATCAGCTCGGCCGGTGAGAAAGGCTTGGTGATGTAGTCGTCGCAGCCGCTGTCGAGGCCGCGCAGCTTGTCGGTTTCCTCGCCGCGGGCGGTCAGCATGATGATCGGCGCGCTGCGGGTATCGGGCTTGCTGCGCAGCTGGCGGCAGACCTCGATGCCCGACATCAGCGGCAGCATCCAGTCGAGCAGGATGAGGTCGGGCACTTCTTCCTCGGCGACAACCAGGGCTTCCTCGCCGTCGCCCGCGGTGTTCACGCGAAAGCCGGCGCCTTCCAGATTGTAGCGCAGCATGGTGACCAGGGCTTCCTGATCCTCAACGATCAGAATAAGAGGCGTCACATCCCCTCCTTCTCATTTGTATCGTCACCGCCATCTTCGACGCTGTCCTTGGGATTGACCACCTGAAAACTGGAGAGGTCGCCTTTCGGCCGACCGCCCTCGATGCGCTTTCCGGTGGTGAGATAGTGCGTCGTCTCGGCGATGTTGGTTGCATGGTCGCCGATGCGTTCGATGTTCTTGGCGATGAACAGCAGGTGGGTGCAGGGCGTGATGTTGCGCGGGTCTTCCATCATGTAGGTCAGCAGCTCGCGGAACAGCGCCGTGTACATCTCGTCGACTTCCTCGTCGCGATGCCAGACATCCAGGGCGCGGTCCGGATCGTGGTTGGCGTAGGCGTCCAGCACGTCCTTGATGATCGCCTGTGCCAGCTTGGCCATGCGCGGGATCGAGCGCGCGGCCTCGTGGGGGGTCAGCTGGTTGAGGGCGATCGTGCGCTTGGCGACGTTCTTGGCGTAGTCGCCGATGCGCTCCAGGTCGCTGGAAATCTTCAACGAGGCGATCACTTCGCGCAGGTCGTTGGCCACGGGTTGGCGCAGCGCCAGGGTGCGCACCGCGTTCTCTTCCAGCTCCAGGTCCATCAGGTCGATGGCCTCGTCGCCGGCCACGATTTTCTGGGCGAGATCGGTGTCGCGGCGTACCAGGGCATCGATGGCGCCGGCGAGCTGGGCTTCGGCGACCCCGCCCATGCGCAGCACCACCGCGGCGAGCCGCTGCAGTTCTTCGTCAAAGGATTTGACGATGTGTTCGGTGGTCATGCTTGCCTGTCCTTCGGACATTCAGTGAGTAGAAGTCTCTGCACGTCGGGCCGCCTCAACCGAAGCGTCCGGTGATGTAACCCTGGGTGCGTTCGTCGTCGGGGTTGGTGAACAACTTTTCGGTATCGCCGACCTCGACCACAACGCCCAGGTGGAAGAAGGCGGTGCGCTGCGACACGCGTGCCGCCTGCTGCATGGAATGGGTGACGATGACGATGGTGAAGTTCTGCCGCAACTCGTCGATCAGCTCCTCGATCCGCGCCGTGGCGATGGGGTCGAGCGCTGAACAGGGTTCGTCCATCAGAATGACTTCCGGGTTCACCGCGATTGCGCGCGCGATGCAAAGGCGCTGTTGCTGGCCGCCGGAAAGACTGGTGCCGGGGTCCAGCAGACGATCCTTCACCTCTTTCCACAGGCCGGCCTTGGTAAGGCTGACTTCGACGATGTCGTCCAGATCCGGCTTGGTCTCCGCGATGCCGTGCAGGCGCGGCCCGTAGGCGACGTTGTCGAAGATCGACTTCGGGAAGGGGTTCGGCTTCTGGAACACCATGCCGACCCTCGCGCGCAGCTGCACCACGTCGAGGCCGCTGCGGTAGATGTCGATATCGTCGAGGGTGATGTCGCCTTCGACCCGACAATTGTCGATGACGTCGTTCATACGATTGAGACAGCGCAGGAAGGTCGACTTACCGCAGCCCGACGGCCCGATCAGCGCGGTCACCTCGTTCGCGTTGATGTCCAGGTCGACATCTTGCAGCGCCTTGTTGCTGCCGTAGAACACCGACACCTGACGGGCAGTTATCTTGGCGGTGTTGTGCGCCGTGCCGTGCTGCGCTTCGGTCTCCAGGATTGCATCCATGTTCTTTTTCCGTCTCCTACGGCCGGGTCGTTACCACTGGCGCTCGAAGCGCTTGCGCAGCAGCACCGCCAAGGCGTTCATCAAGATAAGGAAGCCCAGCAGCACCATGATGGCACCGTTGGTCTTTTCCAGGAAGGCGCGCTCCGGAGCGTCGGCCCAGAGGAAGATCTGCACCGGCAGCACCGTCGCCGGGTCGGTGACGCCGCCAGGCACGTCGACGATGAAGGCGACCATGCCGATCATCAACAGCGGCGCGGTCTCGCCCAGGGCCTGCGCCATGCCGATGATGGTGCCGGTCATGATGCCGGGCAGTGCCAGGGGCAGCACATGGTGGGTGACCACCTGCAGCGGCGAGGCGCCGATGCCCAATGCGGCTTCGCGGATCGACGGCGGCACCGCCTTCAGCGCCGCGCGTCCGGCGATGATGATGGTCGGCAGGGTCATCAGCGCCAGCACCATGCCGCCGACCAGCGGGGCGGAGCGCGGCAGGCCGAAGGTGCCGAGGAAGACCGCAAGGCCGAGCAGGCCGAAAATGATCGACGGCACCGCGGCGAGGTTGTTGATGTTCACCTCGATGAGGTCGGTCCAGCGGTTCTTGGGTGCGAACTCCTCCAGGTAGACCGCCGAGAGCACGCCGATCGGGAAAGTCAGCAACAGGGTGATCAGCAGGGTGTAGGCGGAGCCGACCGCGGCGCCCCAGATGCCGGCCTGTTCAGGCTCGCGCGAATCGCCGGAGGTGAAGAAGGTGGTGTTGAAACGTTTCTCGATGGCGCCCTGCGCCTCGAAGGTTTCGATCCAGCTCAGTTCGTTGTCTTTGACCCGCCGGTCGTCCTCGGGAAGGCGGCGGTCGATGGCACCCTTGACCAGGCTGTCGATATCGTCGGAGGAGCGCACCCAGAAAGTCTGGGTGCTGCCGATCATCGAGACATCTTCCAGCAACTGGTCGCGCACGTCGTAGCCGGCGGCATTGGAAACCAGGCCATAGAGCTTGCGCTTGTCGCGCCGCTTGGTGACCTCCGGAAACATCTCGCGCAGCGACGCCTTGACCAGGCTCTGGTAGTCGGCCGAGCGCAGCGCTTCGGGGTCGCCGCTGCCCTCGGGATCGATGACCTGGGCGTCGAGATAGACCGGGATCGCCATATAGGTCTGCAGGAAAGCCGTGTGGCCGTTGGCCACGATGGTGCCGATCAGCAGCCCGAGGATGCCCAGTGCGGCGAAGATTGCCGACAGGCCGTAAAGCCGGAAGCGCCGTTCGGCGGCGTAGCGGCGCTTCAAGCGTTTTTCGGAGAGATCGGTGCGGCGCGTGATCATGGCGGGAACCGTGCTTTCAGTCATACTTCTCTCGATACCTCCGGACCACCTTGAGGGCGACGATGTTGAGCGCCAGGGTGATGGTAAAGAGCACCAGCCCCAGGGCGAAGGCGGCGAGGGTTTTGGCGCTGTCGAATTCCTGGTCGCCGACCAGCAGGGTGACGATCTGCACCGTCACGGTGGTGACCGCTTCCAAAGGGTCGGCGGTGAGGTTGGCGGCCAGGCCGGCGGCCATGACCACGATCATGGTCTCGCCGATGGCCCGGCTCATGGCCAGCAGCACGCTGCCGACGATGCCCGGCAGAGCGGCGGGGAAGATGACCTGCTTGATGGTCTCCGACTTGGTGGCGCCCAGTGCATAGGCGCCGTCGCGCAGGGCGCGGGGCACGGCGTTCATGACATCGTCGCTCAGCGAGGACACGAAGGGGATGATCATGATGCCCATAACCATGCCGGCGGCCAGCGCCGATTCCGAAGAGACGTCGAGACCGAGGGATTCGCCGCTGCGGCGGATGAAGGGCGCCACGGTCAGCGCGGCGAAGAAGCCGTAGACCACGGTCGGCACGCCGGCCAGGATCTCCAGAAGCGGCTTCACCACGGCGCGCATTCTCGGTGAAGCGTATTCCGACATGTAGATCGCCGAGAACAGGCCGATCGGCACCGCAACGCACATGGCGATGAAGGTAATCATCAGCGTGCCGGCGAAGAGCGGCACCGCGCCGAAAGCGCCCGAGGCGCCGACCTGGTCCTCGCGCAGTGCCGTCTGCGGGCTCCAACTCAGACCGAAGAGGAACTCGTGAAGCGGCACGATACTGAAGAAGCGCCAGGCCTCGAACGCCAGGGACAACACGATGCCGACGGTGGTCAGGATGGCGATGGTCGAGGCGATGATCATCAGTACGCTGACCGAACGCTCGACCAGGTTGCGCGCCCGCAAGGTCGGCGCAATGCGGCGGCGCGCCCAGGAGAGACCGGCCAGGGCGATGGCGATGGCGGATACCACCATGGCGGCGTTGCCGATCTGCCGCGCCGAGCTGTAGCTGTCGGCGGCGGCCTGCAGGGTCGGGTCTATCTCGCGGCTGACGATGTTGCCGGAGGCCAGGTTCTTGATGTCGTTGACGAGCAGCGACAGGCGGTCGGGCGACAGCGCCTGAGCGTCGGCCGGCAGGTTGGACACCAGAATCCAGCCGACGATGTGAGGCTCGACGATCAGCCAGGCCGCCATCAGCAACAGGCTGGGGGTGCCGCACCAGAGGGCCACATAGAGGCCGTAGTACTGCGGGCGGGAATGCAGGGTCGAAGGATGCCCGCCGCTGACAACCTGGGCGCGGCGCTGGCCGAAGGCATAGCCGATGGTGGTCAGGACCAGCAGGATCGCGATTAGGAGAAAGCTATTCATGACGGTCCATCGAGGATTCGGCGGGAGGCAATCTGGCCAGAGTTTGCCGTATCGCTGACGGCCAATCGAACAAGCGGAAAAAGGCTGCCGGCGGCGGGGTCGTCACCGCCGCCGGCAGTCGGCAACTTACATCGAGAGCGGAGCCATACCGTTGGCCGAGTCATGCATCGCCTTGCGGTCGGTGGTTGGCAGCGGGATCAGACCCTTGTCCACCAGGTAGCCTTCGTCGCCCCAGGCTTTCTCCGAAGAGAATTCGGCGACGTACTCCTTGATGCCGGGGATGCTGCCGGCATGTTCCTGCTTCACATAGAAGTACAGCGAGCGGGAGACGCCGTAGTCGCCGGAAGCGATGTTCTCGAATTCCGGCGCGACGCCGTTGACGGTGGCGCCCTGCAGCTTGTCGGCGTTCTGGTCGAGGAAGCTGAAGCCGAAGATACCAAGGGCATTCGGGTTGGCTTCCAGCTTCTGAACGATCAGGTTGTCGTTTTCGCCGGCTTCCACGAAGGCGCCGTCTTCACGCAGGGAATGCGCGGCGACCTTGAAGGCGTTCTTGTCGAGAGCCTTGATTTCCGGGAAGGACTTGGCGGCGGATTCCATCACCAGCTCGACGAAGGCGTCGCGGGTGCCGCTGGTCGGCGGCGGGCCCAGGACCTCGATCTTCTCCGCCGGCAGCGACGCATCGATCTCGCTCCACATCTTGTAGGGATTGTCGACCAGCTTGCCGTCGACCGGCACCTGCTTGGCCAGCGCCAGGAAGATCTGTTCCTTGGTCAGGGCGAAGGGCTTATGCGTCTTCGAATTGGCCAGGACGATGCCGTCGAAGCCGATCTTGACCTCGGTCACGGTGACGCCGTTCTTGGTGCAGGTCTCGAACTCGGACTTCTTAATGCGCCGCGAGGCGTTGGTGATGTCCGGGTGCTCGGTGCCGACACCGGCGCAAAACAGCTTCATGCCGCCGCCGGAGCCGGTGCTCTCGACGACCGGCGTCTTGAAGCTGCTGCTGCGGCCGAAGTTCTCGGCAACCGCCGTGGAGAAGGGGAAGACCGTCGAAGAGCCGACAATACGAATCTGGTCACGCGCCTCGGCAATGACCGGCATAGACACGACCAGTCCAGCTACGGCCGCTACGGCAAGCGATTTTTTGATCACGGGGAATTCCTCCGCTGAAAGCCCATTTGCAAATCTCTGATGCACTGCCTAGGCCAGGGGCGCCCAAATCGTCGGCGCCGGGTGCCCGGATAGGCCGCTATGCATTCGCCGGCCTCATGCCGGCGGGGCCAAACTACGGCTGCACGGCTATGTTATTACTACACTTCCATGACAGTTAGATGACAGCGCCCGACAACGCGGGGAAGGCGCGGAAAGCTGTCGTTTGGGCCAGGGATTCTGCGGGTTTCGACAGCGACAGGGCGATATGCCTGAGGCCGGCTAGGAGGCTTTCGGCGCTTCCAGGGCGGCGGGTTTCTCCGTTGCCGAGGGCAGGTAGACCGAGAAGGTCGCGCCCGCGTTGGGGCGGCTCTCGACGTCCAGCACGCCGCGGTGGCGGTTGATGATGTGCTTGACGATGGCCAGGCCGAGCCCGGTGCCGCCGCGCCGGCGCGAGCGCCGGCTGTCGATCCGGTAGAAACGTTCGGTCAGGCGGGGGATATGGTCGCGCTCGATGCCCTCGCCCTCGTTGCTGACGGAGACCTTCAGGCCGGCGCGCCCGAGCCGACGTTCCCCGGCGCCGCCCGCGGCCAGGCGCCGGGCGGTGACCCGAACCACCGTTTCGTCCTCGCCGTACTTGACCGCGTTGTCGAGCAGGTTCTGGAACACCTGGGTCAATTCGTCGCCGTCGCCGATCGCCGGCGGCAGAGGGTCGCAGGCGATCTCGATGCGCATGCCGCGCCGGGCCGCTTCCAGTTCCAGGGTCGAGGCCACCGAGCGCAGGATCATCTCGATATCGCTTTCGCTGCTGGGGGCGGTGTGCTCCTGCAACTCGATGCGCGACAATGACAGCAGGTCGTCGACCAGCCGCGACATGCGCTGCGACTGCTCATCCATGATCTTCAGGAAGCGCTCGCGGGCCTCCGGATCTTCGCGGGCCGCCCCCTGCATGGTCTCGATGAAGCCGATCAGGCTGGTCAGCGGGGTGCGCAGTTCATGAGAGACATTGGCGACGAAGTCGGCGCGCATGCGTTCGCTCTGCTTCACGCCGGTCAGGTCGTAGAGCGAGATCATGACCTGGACGTCTTGCTGTGCGGCGGCGGGCAGGCGCAGCACCCTTGCCGTCATGGCGCGTTCGACCTTGCCGGGGATGGCGAATTCCACGGTTTCCTGGTCGCCGCCTTCCAGGACCGCGTCGACAGCGGCCAGCAGGTCCGGATTGCGCAGGCTCAAGGCCAGGTCGCGGCCCGCCAGATCGCTGCCAAGCAGCGCTTCCGCCTCGGGGTTGAGGCGCAGCACCCGGCGGTCTTCGGCCACCAGGATCAAAGGGTCGGGCAGGCCGGCCAGCACCGCCGCATTCATCGCCATGGTGTCTTCAAGGTCGTGGCGCCGGGCGCGCTGCTCGCGGGCCGTCTCGGCAATGGCTTCGCTGAGACCCGGCGAGAGCAGGTCGCCGCCGGAAGGCGCCGCCGGCAGCGGACCGTCGTCACCGGCCTCGCGCAGCCGCCCGAGATAGCTGGTGAGCGAGCGCAGGCGGCGGAAGTGCTGGTTGAGCATGACGACCAGCAGGACCAGCACCACGGCAAGGCCGAGGATCGCGTCGCCCGGCGCCAGCTTGCCGGTCAGCAACAGCACCGCAAGCACCAGCAGCGTCGGGACCGCAAGCACCGCGGCGGCCAGCAGCAGGCGGCCCCGGTCGGGCCCCGCTTCGGGCTTGGGCGCGGCGCTTGTTGGCGGTCCCGGTGACGCGGTCTGGTTCTGCGCCGATTTCTCTGGCGACTCTGGGGTCATGCGGCTCCTCTGGCGGCGATTTTAGCACGCTCCCGCGCCAGCTTGTCTGTGAAGCTTTTGCAACGCTGCCGCGCGGGCACGAACCGTCATGCGCCTGCGGCGACCCGCCTCTTGATATAGCGATGGAGCAGCCAGTAGATCAGGACCACCGTTCCTGTAAAAATGACGAGCATGATCGACTGAGGGACCGGGTCTCGTTCGATGACAAGATCGAAACGGAACAAAATCAAAAAAGCGACCATCTGTCCCAGGCAGACCGCGCCCCAGGCCCGGAAGGCGGTCAAGGCCCAGGGCTTCATGCGCCACAGACCGATCGTTGTTGCCCCGGCGGTCATGCCGTAGGCCGCCGCCATTATGGCTAAAAGATTTGCGAGATAGCCGGGAAAGGCGCTGGGGAAAGCACCCAGAAAGAGGGCGGCGCTCAAAAATGCGGAGAATGTGAGCCACCCCATCGCCAGACTGAGGAGGGTGACTCCCAGCGGCCGTTTTCGAGGTTGGACCGCGGCGGGGTCCTCGGAAGGCATCGCGAACCTAACCCTGGTCCTCGGCCTCGTAGGCGGCCAGGGCGGCGGCGGTGACCAGGTCGTTCACCGTGGCGCCGAGCTGGACCACCTGGGCCGGCTTGGACAGGCCGATGAGGATCGGGCCGATGACCGTGCCGCCGC
>PJEL010005002.1_pt1 | contig 10747 bp, 9 predicted proteins | sample 1853271 | NCBI WGS metagenome assembly PJEL01 (sample SAMN08108733, study PRJNA415343) | Invertebrate metagenome, whole genome shotgun sequencing project. | host: Globobulimina | place: Sweden: Gullmar Fjord | collected 2015-08 | reverse complement strand
ATTGCTGAATTATTAGCATTAGAGTTACGCCCGTAAGTAATAATATAGTATCAATCACATGAGGGGTGATTCGTAACCACTTTTGTTCCAGCCAACTGGCACTATTGAGCTTGCCGCCAGCGCGCAGTAAAAAAAATAAGACACTGGTGGTGACCAGCAACAGATGAGTATGTTTAATGGGCAGGTAAAAATCAGCAAGATTCATAATGGCTTCACATGGCTAGCTTGACAGGTCAGTTTAATTAAACTTAAATGCAAATGATTATCATTTATATTTAATTGTATAGGACAAATACCCTGTGGCCAGTAAGCAAACCATTCAGACGGTACTTAACAAGTGGGAATACTACACGTTAACAGCAGATGCTTGCTACCACAGGGGGGAATATAAAGAAGCGAGTCGTACCTTTAGTCATACGGTGGATTTGCTAGAGCCCTGGCTTGAAAAGGAAGACAAGCAGTTATGGAAGGTGATGCGTTTGTTTGTCATTTCTTGTCACAACAGTGCCCATTCAATGAGCAAGTTTGGGCGTCATAAAGAGGCTGAATATTATTACAGTCACGCACATTTCCGATTATTAAGTTTGATTAGCCGCAAAAATACGCCTCGGAATATGGTGGAGCATACCCTGATGGAATTACGCGCGACATTTACCCAATTAAAGGATTATTTATTAGGTAAAAATAAGAAGGCTCTGGCGGATGACATTCGTGAAGAGAGTCTAAGGGTGGTTAGAAACAGCTACGCAGAGTATACAGATGATGTGTTTACCGCCTAAATATCAACACTCACCCTATATTATTGGATGAGTGTTGTTTTGTAGTGCGTCGTTGTGAACCCGTTTAATAGCATACTGCACCGGCTTGGAATTCATCAGCTTCAAAATTTATGTGGTAATGCATATTGTATTTTTCGGTTTGCTCTAGCAATTGGTCACTGCTCATTTGGCTAAACTTTTGAACCAGCAGCGAATGATGAATGAGGGATATTTCCCGGTCGGATAAATCTTTTGCCTCTTGCGCTTCAAATATATGATTTTGGATTAAACTTCGACGCCAAGCCTCCGTATCGTTTTCCGTAATCATAATCTGTTGAACGATGGTGATTACCATAGGGTTGATAGACTTCATAAATAGCACCTTTTCCGACATCTTAGTTAAATGTAGTGATGTGAGGCAGGCTAGGCCAGAATAAAGGGGTTATAATTCATGAATAATCTAAAGCGGCACTTTAATGTGATTCAAACGTCGATAACGGCCGCTTTATGCTTTATTTGCGTTGTTTCTGATATGCCAATAAAGGGTTAAAAGGCCTTTTTTAATTGCTTTCTGTCGGTGATTTTGGCTATATAGGGCAACTTTTGTCCCTGCTCAAAACTAAAAACAAAAAGAGAATACATGATGAAATTCGTACTTAGCCTGTTTTTTATGTCCTTTTTAAGTATCAGCGTATCTGCGGTCGATATTGCAGGGGTAACTATTCCGGATAAATTATCTGCCCAGTCTCAGGCATTATCCTTAAACGGGGTAGGAGTACGCAGTAAATTTTTCATGGAAATATACGTAGCAGGCCTGTATTTGACAGAGGCTTCTAAAGAAGCAAATGCGATCATAGAGCGGGATCAGTCAATGGCTTTGCGTCTGCATGTGACGTCAGATTTGCTAAGCCCTAAAAGAATGGAAGATGCTACTCGTGAAGGCTTTGAGAAATCTACTTCTGGTCATAGCGCTCCTATACAAGCCAATATCGATTTATTGGTGAGTACCTTTAAAGACGGCATTAAAGAAGGGGATGTATTTGATTTTGTTTATACTCCGGAAAGTGGCGTTAAGGTATATAAAAACAACGACCTTAAAAGTACTATTGAGGGGTTGCAGTTCAAGCAAGCCTTGTGGGGCATTTGGTTGTCTAGTGACCCGGTTCAAGATGATTTAAAAACTGGTTTATTGGGACAGCTTTAAACTAGGTATAAATACTTGCCTTTTACCCGCTGGGTAGGGGGCTAGAATTTCCCCCTTAATGATTCAGTAATTGCCCTTGCAATGTTATTGCCCCTTTCTTTGAATTGCTCCCTTGATCAATTGCACAAAATTCCCCTGGTTCACAGTACACTCCGTCGTAATCAATATCCGAACTGGCTTGAAGTCTATTCTTAGTATGCTCGCTTTCAATATACCCAAGCCAGCTATTTGCTTCCAAGCTGGCGCGCCCAAGTGGCTTTGAGTCTTTGCTATCAACCAAATTAAGATAGAGGTGCTCCTGGTATTGCTTGTTTTTGACTTGGCTGACAGGGTAAACGTTTAGGCTTAATAGCGTGTGCTGATTGTATTTAAGCTGGATGGTTTTATGTTCAATTATGGCTTTAAGTAGCTTTATGCTGATTTTATTGTCTTGACGTTCTACCTCTAAAAATTCGCTAGGGTATTCTAATATTGAATCAACGTATGAATCCGAGCCCCTTTGGGTGAGCTGCAAGGTTTGGCTCTCATTTACCTCTAAAAACAGGGTGTATTTATCGGCCCATAGTTTGTCTGTGTTTAATGGGCTGCTATCTATTAACTGCATTATTTTATGGCTGTTTAATTGCCCCCAGCCACTGAATTCATCGAACCCTGGCTCGAGCATGTCTTGGTTAAGCATTTGCTGGCTTAATAAGCGTTTTAATTGCAGGCTATCTAAAGCCGGTAGGTGGCTGCGTGCCAGGGCGAGTAATGCGCTAACATGAGCGCTGGCCATTGAGGTGCCGGCTAAATTACGCCAAGTGGGAGCCCGTTGGTCTTGCCCTTGCACTATTTGGCCGCTGGCCCCTAGGCTGCGAATGCCATCAATGCAGGTTGGTTCGTGGCAAATGCCACCCGGAGCCAGAAGATCTAGGTAATGGCCATAATTTGAATAGCTGGCTGTTTCGTTATTTTTTGTGAGGGCGCCTACAGCAATAACTTGATCATATCCGGCTGGGTAATTGACTTGTTTATCCCCTTCGTTGCCGGTGGCGGCCACAATGATTACGCCGCTGTTAGTGACGGCGTTAATGGTGGCTTGCTCGGCGGCACTAAATTGATCCCCCCCCAAACTCAAATTAATAATATCAGCGGGTTTCTCTGGAAGGGTGCCCGAATCATTTTCTAGGCCTGCGGCATAACGCAAGGCCTGAATTAAGTCATAGCTGGTGCCCCCGTTTATTCCCAGTACCCGAATAGGCATAATTTGTGCCCCCCAGGCTAGGCCTTTAATCCATTGAGAGCTTAAAGGAGGGCTGCCAGCCTGGGCGGCAATAATGCCAGCTACATGGGTGCCGTGGTAACTTAACTGGGCATCACCTGGGTCTGTTGGGTTGTTATCCCAGCTGTCGCCGTCATTTGCGTTTACAGGGTCGGAGACGAAGTCAAACCCGCTGTGAGTTTTAATGTTTTTTAAATTAGGGTGCTGTAAAAATAAGCCGGTATCTAAAATAGCAATGCTAATATTGTCAGCTGGGGTAAAACCGCGCATGGCCAATGGCTCCCACAAATCACTGATTTGTTGAAACTCCAAAGGCCATTGCCAAGTGTTGTATTCATTATTATTGGTATTTGAAAACGCCTTACGAATGTAATTATAGCTAACGCTTTTAACGTTTTTTTGTGAGAATAGTAATTGTCGGCCTTGTTGAATATCGTTGCTATTAAGTGAGGCCAGCCTGGGGTCGTGTATGTCGAGTAGCTCTGGTTTACTTTGCCCGTGCCACATAACAATTAATTTTCCTGGTTGATAATTCAGCATTTGTTCTGTGTATTTATGGATGCGCAGTAAATATTGCGCTTGCATTTCTTGGTCTGCCAAGTGAAATTGCAACGTATATTGGCCTTCGCTCAGTATTCTGGATTCAACAGTAAAGCTGTTTATTTGTTGTGTTGAATTAAAAATAGTGCTGCCATCAATATTGAGTAACTGAAAGTTAATGGCACCTTTTAATATTTCAATTTGAATTTCCTCACCATCTTTTATTATTACTTGGTATTGGTCTATTTCATCTCCTTGCTGACATAAATTTCCAGCCTGGCAAGCGTTCTTTTTCATTAAAATGCCACTTAGAGTCACTGGGCTGGAGATGGCTTGTGGGTGTATGTTGTTACTTGAGAATACTTGATTGGGGTCATTATGATCACTGTCCATCATAAATGGGCTGGGGGCCTGTATACGTAAGGTCTGGTAGCTTCCTGGAATAGAAACCGCAATATCATGCTGTACCCAGGCACCTTGGTATTCATATTCTAGTTTGGCGGTATATTCTCCCGGGCTTAAGTAGTTGTGCTGTACGTTGTTGCCTTGCCCGTTAAAGCCGTCCCCAAAATGCCAGGTAAGTATTTTTGGGGTGGGGTGATGAAAGCTGGCACTGAAGTAAACCTGGGGGTGCACTTGTTGCTGGTTAATGCTCACGTGAATATCAACCGGTTGCTGTTGAGTTTGTTGGTTGTAACATGCGCTTAGGGCCAAACTAAAAAAAATGCTTAATAGCAGGTGAGCCTTCATGGCAACGCCGTTTTATTTGATTCCGTTATGACTAAGCTTAAGAGAGTTTATGGAAATGGGGCTTTCTTGGATAGATTTATTTATTTATGGTGATTTAGATTTAATAGCTTTTGATAATATAGGCGGATTTTGTTTATTCAATTTAGTGCCACTTTAGCAATGTTTGCTTTAATACCTCCAGGGTAATGGGTTTCGATAGGAAATCGTTCATCCCTGCTTCATAGCACTGCCTTTGTTCTTTTGCCGTGGCGCCAGCCGTGAGTGCAATGATGGGTAATTTAGTTTTGTCTGTGGTGGTGCGTATTTTTTGTGTGGCGGCAAAGCCATCTAATACCGGCATTTGGCAATCCATGAGTACCAAATCGTATGCTTGTTTATCAATGGCTTCGATGGCCAGTTGGCCATCATCACAAATATCATATTGATAGCCCAAGCGTTTAAGCATTGCGCCCACTACCAACTGGTTGGTCTGGTTGTCCTCTGCCACTAAAATGCGTATCTGTTCAGCGGGCTGTTGCGCTGGGTTTATGTCTTCAATATGCACAACCTGTTCTTCGGTACCGGTTTGCGACCTAAGGGTAAATGAAAAAACTGACCCTTGGTTAAGGGTACTTTCAACTTGAATTTTTCCACCCATTAGCTCAACCAGGCGCTTACTTATTTGCAGTCCCAGACCGGTGCCGCCGTATTTTCGTGTGGTGGATGAATCAACCTGGGTAAAGGCTTCAAATAATATTTTTTGCTTGTCCTCTGCAATGCCGATTCCGGTATCCTGAACCACAAATTGTAAGGTAAGGTCGGATTCTGAGTTGGCTAAATGAACACTTAAATTAATGCCGCCTTCGTGTGTGAACTTTATGCTGTTGCTAATAAGGTTAAGCAGTATTTGCTTGATGCGTAATGGGTCGCCCATTAAATACTTAGGAATATCTGGGTCTATTTCAATGTTTAACGTTAGGTTTTTATTTTTTAGCTGCACCACAAATATATCGTTTAATGTTGGGCATTGCGCGCTTAATGAAAAGATGATGTTTTCCAATTCTAATTTTCCGGCTTCAATTTTGGAAAAATCTAAAATGTCATTAATGATCGAAAGCAGCGCTTCTCCTGAATTGAAAATAGTTTTGACATATTGATCTTGTGAGTCGTCTAGTTGGGTTTGTGAAAGGATGTCAGCAATGCCAATAATACCATTAAGTGGGGTACGGATTTCATGGCTCATGTGAGCTAAAAATTGCGACTTGGCTTGTGATGCGGCGGCAGCATTTTGAGTTTCCTGTTCTGCCAACATTATTTGTTTTTGCAGTTCGACTGCATGGCGAATGTCTCGGTATGAGCGCAGGGCATTTAATAAGGTCATGCGCAGTTTGTGCGCAGTGAGGTCGGTTTTACTTAGGTAGTCGTTAATGTCGTAATCTTGAAATACCGATTCCTCTGGTGCCGCCCCTGGTTGGCCTGTGCGAATTAACAGTCTTACTTCATTGTTATTAAAATCGTTACGTATATGGTTAACCAGTTCTAAGCCGGCATTATCAGTCTCCATGACCACGTCTACCAAGGCCACCGCAACATTTTGATGTGTACTTAGGTATTCTATGGCTTCCTTGGCGCTCATGGCGCTGGCAAGGCGAATGGGGCAACCCTCAAAGCTAAAGCCGCGTAATACCATTTTTGTTAATTGGTGAACGTACTCGTCATCGTCTACAACCAGTACTAGGTATTCTTTGCCAGTTTCTTCTTTAGGTAACTTTTCATCCGATTCGTCAGGTTCGTCGCTAAACAGCAGTTCGTTACCCGAACTCATCTGCACACTCCATTAAGTCAATCTTTTTTGAGTATAGTCCCAACCTAAACGACATGGGCTTTTCTGAAGGTGTTTTGTCACTGAATAGTTGAGTTATTAAATCTAGGATTGGCTATTTATATTGCGAATGGTTATTAGTGATGCCCGACCTGCCCATTTGAGGGGGCAGGGTGGGTTTGAGTGATTGATTAACCGCTATGCTTTGGGTTTGTCCGTGGCGGTTGGGGCTGGCTTTTGCTGGTCTTCTTTTTCATCGATAATGTCATCTTCTTTGCCAATATCGGCAATGTCCCGTAAACGTTCCAGAACCTTGTAGTTTGTAGAGCCCCTGGGGAAGGTGCCTTTTTTACTTAATTTCCCTGCTTTACGATCCATCATAATCTCTAAGGCTTGGTCTACGCTGTCGATGCCGTAAATGTTGAATAAGCCCTCTTTAACGGCATCAACCACTTCACTGTTGAGCACTAAGTGCTTAACGTTGGATGCCGGAATAAGCACCCCTTGTTTGCCACTTAAGCCTCGAGCTTTACAGATGCCAAAGAAGCCTTCAATTTTTTCGTTAATCCCGCCCACCGCTTGGACTTCACCATACTGGTTGATAGAGCCGGTTACGGCCAAGCTTTGATGAATGGGGATGTGGCTTAAAGCACTAATTAAGGCGCAAGCTTCGGCCAGTGAGGCGCTATCACCATCTATGTAGCCATAGCTTTGTTCCATGGCGATGGAGGCAGATACTTCCAATGGAAATTCTTGAGCGTAGGTGTGTCCCAGGTAGCCTGTTAAAATCATCACACCCTTAGTGTGAATATTTTGGCCCAGATTAGCTTCTCGTTCTATGTCCACAATACCGCGGCCACCGGGGTAAACCGTGGCAGTGATGCGCGCGGGGGCACCAAATGAATTGTCACCAATAGACAGGACCGTGAGGCCATTAATCTTGCCTATGCTCTCACCGTCGCTATCGATGAGAATGGTGCCATCTAATATGTCATCTAGAATTTCTCTTTGAATGCGCCCGCTGCGTTGTTTTTTAGCTTCTAGGGCTCGGGTTACGTGAACATCGCTAATCTCATTGTCTTGGGCTAGCTTGCGTACAAACTCAGCTTCGGCCAGTAATTCAAATAAGTCCCCAATGCGGGCACTGAGGTGGCGTTGATCTTCTGCTAAACGTGCGCTTTGTTCAATTAAGCGAATGATGCCAGCACGACTAATGTTTGCGTATTCCTTTTCGATACAGCGGCTATGAAGCAAGCGAGCAAATGAATCCATGTGTTCCACTGAGCAGTCTAGATGGTCATCAAAATCCACCAATACTCGAAACATGTCGTTAAATTCTTCATCTAAATCTTGCAGTAGGTAGTAAGTGCTGCGTGAGCCAATGAGTATTATTTTTACATCCAATGGTAGCCATTGAGGGTTTAAAGTGGTTGTACTCACTAGGCCCATCTCATTATAGGGGCTTTCAATTTTAAGTTGGCGCGCGCTTAAAGAGCGTTTTAAGGCATCCCACACAAAAGGTTCATGCAGAATTTTATCGGCGTCAACAATTAGGTAGCCACCATTAGCTTGATGCAGGGCGCCTGGGCATATTTTACGATAATGAGTGACAAGTGCCCCTTGGTCGCTGGTGTATTCAATTCGGCCAAATAGGTTGGCGTAATTAGGGTGGGCTTCGTACACAACCGGGGCGCCAGAGTCTTGCTGGCGGCTGACAATGAGGTTGGGTAGGTAGGTTTCTTCTAAAAATATACGTTTGGCGCTGTCTTCTCTACTTTCTAATATGCGGTCATCGGTGAGTTCTGCAATAACGGTGCGATGTAAATTAAGCTTAATTTTTTCCAAGTAAGCCAATACCCCGTCATTTTCTTTATATTGATCTACCAGTGGTTGCATTAATGGGGTGACGGCGGCGTCTATGGTTATTTGATTTAGCTCTTTAAGGGCGTCATTGCTTTCTCGTTTCCATTGAGGCAGGGGAACCAATTCGTCATTAAGCTGCCCCTCGAGTTCGTGAATGTTGTTATGGAAAGCTTCTCGGGTTTTTTCATCTAGTAATGCAAATTCAGTTTCGTCTAGGCTCTTGCCTTCTTTCATTGGTGTAAAGCTAATGGATGACGTATCGCGGTACATGGCGATTTCAAGTTTTAACGCAGCTTGCTCAATGCGGTCGATAACCTTGTCGTATCTTAAGTTGAAATCTCGATCAATTAGACTTTTTTTCTGCTGATAAGTGGGGTGCTCAAAGGCGGCAGGGAAAGTAGCAAGTAGGTTGTCGATCAGTGTTTCTAAGTCTTTATTAAATACCTGCCCGATACCAGCAGGTAACTCTAGCTTTAAGGGAAGGCGGTTGTTGTCAAAATTATTTACATATGCCCAATCACTAGGGCTGGTTTGGCGCTTGGCTTCACTTTTTAAATATTCAGTCACATAAGAGCTTCGACCAGTCCCTGAATCGCCCATGACATAGACGTTATAACCAGGGCGATCCATGGCCACACCAAATTGAATGGCGGTGACGGCTCGGTCTTGTCCTAGAACGCCGTTATAAGGAGTGAGTTCACTGCTGCTGTCAAAGGCCAGACTATTTTTTGGGATCTGAATGCTTAGCTGATCTGGTGTTAGCGGTGAATGCGTTGCTTTGGCCATGTAGGGATAAAACTCCTGTAAATAATGGCCCAACCCTAGTGGGTAATAGGCTCTCTGACAAGTGAATTAGCCTGTTGGCGCCTTTAAGTAGGCGACAAATTTAGCGTATGAGTGAATTTTATACATATTCTTTAGATTTTTGTTGACAGCATTAAGATGACTGGTCATAGTAATGCTCAAGCTAACAATGAAAAGATCGAATAAGGGTTTATATGGGAGTTCAACTAGAAGATCGCACCACCATAGATATGTTTATAGAGCGTCAAAAAGGGCGTCCTCGCTCTAACCCTTATGCTCGAGATGTTCAGGTGCGCATTAATAAGCGTGTTCAGCGAGAAAGGGATAAGGGCAAAGGCATGCGCCGTATGGAGGTTAAAATGCCTCATGAGTTGGTTGAAAAACTGGATGCTTACGCGAATGAAAATAATTGCACTCGAACCGATGTGGTGGAGTTGAGTATTTCTCAGTGGTTTGAAATGCTCGAAAAGAATATTAGTTAAAGCTTTCGGCTTTAATTTACCGGCTACAGCAGTGTCTCCTGCTTGTGGAGCGCCATCGGATGAAAATCTGATGGCGCTTTTTTTGTCTGAAATAGAGGGGTTATATTGCTGGGGTGGTTGGGTCTATTCCTGGGTTTATTAATTTATGTGCTAGCATGCAGCGCAAATAGTACGGGTCGAAAAACAATATTTATGTCGGAAACGCAAATACAGTTAGAAGGGCAGGCCTTGCCTTTACCTCTTTATGAACATCGTAATTCGTTATACGAAGAGCTGCATACGCGCCCTTCACCTCAGGTGCAGTCTCCATGTTATGTGTCACATCTTGCTTTGATTCGTGATGAGGGGGATACCAGTACGGAGTACGAATTGGTAGAAAGCTTGTGTAAGCGCTTTAGTGTGAATCCTCCTCCTTTGGGTGCCTCATGTTTTTATCAGAATTTTGGAGGTTTTGAATTTCGCTGGGAAAGGCATACAGAGTTCTCTACTTATACCTTTATCCGTAACAATGACGGACAAAATGAGCATGAATTTGCTTTAACGTTTATCCCTAAAGATTGGTTGATGCAGTTGCCAGGTGAATTGGTGGTGGCCTTGAATATGAAGGTGCAAAAAGGAGGCGCAGAAGAGGAGGAAGACAAGCATTTTTTTGAAGGTCAAAGAATGCTGGGTAGTTGGGTGGCCAATGGTAAAGCGCGAGTATTGACCAGTTTTCGATTACACAGCGATGGCTTTGGCCGTTACCTAGTGACTGATATGGGGTTGAGTACTTATCAGACTGGTCGTTTAATTCAGCGTTTACTCGAATTGGAAACCTATCGTCTAATGACCTTGATGGGATTGCCTGTAGCTAGGGCCTTAAGCTCTGAAGTGTCGATCATGGAGTCTGAGTTGGCTGGGTTAAATCAGAAAATTGCAGAAATTCAAACCGAGGCTGATGAGCGAGTATTGCTGTCGCAATTGTCTCTGATTGCGGCTCGGGTCGAGAAGTACCGCAGCGATACTAATTATCGCTTTGCGGCTAGTAATGCCTATCATGCGCTAGTGGGAAAGCGTCTTGAGCAGGTTTATGAACAGCACATTAGTGGCGTGCAGACTATGCGAGAGTTTCTTGAGCGCAGGCTCACCCCGGGTATCCGGACTTGTAATAGCCTTAGGGATCGCCTTGAAGACTTAAGTCGGCGCATTGCTAACACTAGCTACCACAGTGTAGAGGAGAAGCCGGTGCCATGTATTCACTGATGTGCATAGAAAACAGACTACCTTACAGTGGTCTACTACTTC
>PJEL010005001.1_pt1 | contig 10747 bp, 12 predicted proteins | sample 1853271 | NCBI WGS metagenome assembly PJEL01 (sample SAMN08108733, study PRJNA415343) | Invertebrate metagenome, whole genome shotgun sequencing project. | host: Globobulimina | place: Sweden: Gullmar Fjord | collected 2015-08 | reverse complement strand
TTGGTTAGGCATGTATTTAGATGACCCATTATTGGGGTCTTAGTGTAGCTGACCCATTGTTGGGGTCAGCACATAGTTGATTCAATGTAGGAGGGATATTGACATTAGTGATTCGCTGGGGGCGAATCACTCTTATATTCCCGTCCTAATTTACAGTGCCTATAACTCGCCTTCTAGAGGGAGTTAGGTGGCCTGCAGTGGACCAAAATGCTCGGCATTTTGCGGGGAGTTCGATGGAGTAGATCGAACTTCGTAGTGATAGCTTGTATATAATCACAATACATATATCCCTCTCGGAAACCGTCCCAGTTTATCCTACCGCGTTACCACTCGGATTTCATTGATTACCCTATTTTATGAGAACGATTCATGATTGAATATTGCTTTGGGCTGCTCTGTGTAGGGTGCTTGCTTTCCTATTGGCTGATATATTCACTGCTTAATTGATCAGCAGTGAATGACCCTAAGTCACTAGTTTTGGCAAGGATCGCGGTCTGAAAATGCTACACGTTGTTTTGTGAACCATGGAATAGAATGTACATACGCCTATATAGGTGTAAATGCACACTAGCACACTTTACGTGCTTCATCATTGGGTACACTCACCATAATAACCCTAACCCTTAACCATAACCCCAACACTCCTCTAACCCTAAACCGTATAACACCAACACACTCTAACCCTAACACACTAAACCATAACCCCCCAACACTCTAACCCTAACCATAACCCCGACACTCTAACACCTTAACCCTAGCCTTAAACTGTAGCCCTAGCCCTGAATAATAATATCAACACCATAACAGAAGAACATGAGTTCTCCTCCCGTTGTTCACGGTACGAGGGTAAGAGAGTTATATCGGAGCATTCTGAGGCACGCAAGGGCCTTTCCGAGTATCAAACGGGATGAACTGGTTGAAGAGATACGGAAGGAGTTCAGGGAAAACGCCACCCTAAAAGACCCGGATGTAGTAAGTTGATGTGGAAGTTGGGCCCATTGTTTTAGTGATCTATTAGGCGCTGGTGTGTCATGGTGGTGGATGGTAAAGGCGTTGTAGTATATCGGACTTGGTCCTCCAGTCAGTTATCTAATCCCTTTGCGGACGTGCAGGTGAAGGAGAAGGTTAACATTGCCATTAAAGGGCTATATCAATTGTCTGCGTACACTAGCCTTGACCAACACGGAACAGCGGACTGGGTTATTAACACAGAAGAACGGCCATGGGGTTAGGAAAGAAAGAGAGAAGCTATCCGCGCAAGTTGATAAAATAATGTTGTAGCTGTGCAGAAAGACACGATTCACAACACGAATAGCTCCTCCCTCGAGGCAACTTCAGGCAGAAATATTTGTTTGATAATTAGCTTACTTTTTGCCGCCTTTCTATGAACATAACTTCTCTTCATGCAGCCCGTTGTTTCTTAGCATCTGGCCCCTCCTCTTCCTCAATATCTTCTTGCCCTATCTCTTCTTCCTCTTTGTTGCCCCAGATCTTAGCACGTGCTACCTCAGGTCTGCTATTATCTTCATCACTGCTGTCTTCATGCTGCATATATGGTGGTCGTTCATTCCATGAGCAAGAAGGGGTCGTGCAGAAGTAAGATAGAGCTCACGGTTCAAACATACCTCAGACTCCTCCTTCGTCTGGCCCTGTTGCTCTTTCCTCTGTGTTGTTGGAGGGGCACGGGAGGGTATCAGTAGTGCTCTATTGTGTATTAAGAATAAGAGTAGTCTGTGGACGAAATCCCACCTGTTGGCGTGCAATTTGTATGGCCGCAAGTCGCTGGCCATATTTGTTCTCGAATATATTCTTTTGCCCCCCTGGTCCACTATAATAGTGAAACACCAATGTCAATTTAGATCCAACATGGGAGTTAACACACTGTTCAAGCATAAGCACTACTACTACGTTTTCACTAATATGACTACCTTGCACATCCCCGGCATCCAGTTGTTGGGTCCTCTATATTCATCTGTCCTGGTGGAAGCTTGTTGCGAGGGACACGACAAATGCTCACAGTTCCAAACTATGGGATGGGTAAAGGAGAGGACAGGTTTTTGGTAAGTGAAGCAGCAGTACTCAAGGCAGTGTGAACTACGAGACCACTGTTCACTGTACCTTATAGTTCTTCGGGTTAATGGTGTGAGTGCTACAGAGCTTTTCATAGCCAGGCTTCTTCCACCTACCAGAATAGATGAGAGAACAAAATACATACCACAACACAAGGCTCGCAATCAGTCATCCGACATCTTTAACTACAAGCACTGGGCAGGCAGGCATGGATTCTGGGGTTGGCCCGTGCATCCTCAAATAGCAAGAGCCAGTTTATTGACCCTCTTCCCCCTCATCTTACTTGGCAATCAGCGCCCCATCCACCAGCTTGTGTCTGATGCAGTAGTCATACACGTCCTTCGAAATAGCTCCAAACTCAAAATACATGTCATACACGTACCGACTCTTCTGCCAGTTGATCTGGTGTACGGGCCAGAGTGCTTCCGTCTTGCGTTTTCCCTCATGGGGTTCATTTACTCTCTCCCTCAGTTCCCCCTCCAGAGCTTCCAGCATTGGTTCGATAACCTCAAAGCCCTCAGGGGGAGCCTGGCGTCTTACAAATTTAGCCATCTGTCGACGTTCTTACTGATCAACCACACCACCAATCCACAGCAAACTACTCCTAGGAACTTTTCTGCTTCTCTTCACCACTGCCTTCGGGTAACTGTTACTGTTAGAGTTGGGGTCAGGGCCAGAATTCGAGACCGGGTTACTCTCATGGATAGGGCTAGGGTTAGTGTAAGTTGTGGTTGCGGTTCTCGATACCAATCAGCAGCACAGAACTCAGTCTGTTCGAAGAACCATCCAGGCAGACAGCTGACGGTGTGAATGCCCCGACTCAAATTCTATGGACCACGATGTGGGTTGGGGTTAGGGTTAGGAATACGATGTAGACTAGGAGTTAGTGTCAGGATTGGGGTTAGAGTTAGGATGTTACAATTCAGGATGTTACGAGAGGCGGTGAAGCGAATGAGCTGCCCCGCGTGTAACGACTGAATAGAATTCAAGTTTCGTCAGTTACTTCCGTTACGAAGGGTGTAACGGTTAGTAGGAACCTGAGAGGACCACTAGTCTTCTTACTTCTTCTCTTCTTCTCTTCTCATTCATCTGAGTGTTCATTAGTCACCTATCCGAGGGATAGACGAAACTAGTAGAGTATAGTACAGCGACAATTAGCCAGAGCTAATGAATATAAAGCTGTTTGAAGGACTACTCTGTCACTCATCCCCCTGAGAACTTAGGCGCCACCAAGTTGCTCAGGAGTTCAAGAGGAACTGCACTTAAGGAAGTGCGGGAGATCAGATACCGTCGTATTATTGTGGTACGGTGGTGGATTGGAGGGATACTAAGATGAGAGGTCCTCGTCCCTCGATGGGACGAGTAGACAGGGGTTATGATAGTAATGGGCCAGGATCGTTTGGAAGTGGTCGCTCGGGAACCCTCAGCGAGGGCCAAAATCATCACAACTCTTACAGTTAGAGTGCAATGTAGTTACACTAATAGAAGTGTACGTACGGGCCATGGTTAGGGTTAGTATCTCATTGGAATTGAAGTGAAAGTGATGAGAGTAAATGATATAAGAGAAGAGTTAACATGCAGGCCTAAGCGGAGTTAGGGTTAGGCTCTAAGTCAATGCCATCTCTTGCTGTGTGGTATATATCGGTTTTCGTGGTCCAAATCCGACTCATTGGAACAAGTGCAGTTTGTGGAGAAAGATCATCCTAGGGGAGCTGGAAACCCCAAAAATAGGATTACAATCAAACTGGCTCAAAGATTCTAGAAAAGAATATGTTGAACCTCGCCAGAATGACTATGCAGATGATAGCTTTGAGTCTATCTATACAATGTGGATTTCATGAAACTATTCTATGGCTTTGCTAATAGGTTAGCAATACCAATCCCATTGTAGACCTATATGGGATTTAAAAAAGAGAGAGAGAAATAATACATCAATGTCATAAAACCTATAGTTGGGATGCTGCATTGCTGTTGCGCCCAGCACAGGACAGGTGCTCAGAGTCCACGGCATTTCATAAACTCCATCCAACTGGTGCACGATGTGGCACTCCAACAAGTACAGCAGCACATAAGATTATACCATGGTGGCAGGCACATTCTAAGTCTGTCTTGACTATTATTTCTCCTCCATTTTTGACGAATATTGGCATTCTCTCTCAATGTCCTGAATATATATACGATTATTACCGCTCTGTACACCACTCTGAAAGATGGCCTTACTCAGAGTATCAGCCGCAGGTTTGACAGTACTGCATATCTACCATGGGAACAACATAATGGTGCATTAAGTTATCAGTAGTAGAGTTTGTTATTGGTCTAATGGTGTAATCCAGTAGCCGAGTGACAGGTAGAGTTAGAGTCAGTCCACAAGTAGAACCAATAATCATATATTATGGACGACTACTTCTTTTCCAGTTGTCAGCTACGCTGGATGGTACTGAATCATTTTGAAAGATACATCAATTGCAAACGCACCCTACAAAACTGAAGCTTCCTGTTTGCAAAGTCAGATTCGTCCTCATCCTTCATCTCTGAATCAATATAAAATCGAACCTGTTCAGTTGGTCATGTGATGGTGTATCAATTAATGTGAACTCATTGCCATGCCAGGGTGATGGAATACTTATATAATATTGCTACGCAGTTAGGAATGAGATACCAATCATGGTGACAAGATGAATATATACACAGTGAAGTTAACGGATTATGGTGATGGGATGTAATTAACTCACTAAATCTCCAGGTTTAACCCCCCAAGTAGATAACGCATCCGATGCTGTTGCAGTCCTAAATGCATGGGATCAGCAAAAAATGTCATACGTAGGAGGAGGCGGCTCAATCAATGGTGGGGGCACGGCCCCCCAACCATGGACAACTAAGCCACTCAAACCCATCTACAAATAGTAGGACAGCAAATTTTACCCTCACTTCATGACAACTGGACTCAAATCCCCCGTGACGAATTCTAGTAACTTGTGAGAAAAAAGACACAATTTTTGGTGTCACAGATTGGGCTTGAGAAAATACATGTATTGCTGCTATTAGAGGACATGTTACACCTGTTCACCACAAGGTACTACTGCTGTGTTTTGAGTTGTTTCATGATGGACTCGTCCATCTTCTGCATCTTCCATGTGATCCACTTCTGCTGTGAGCTCGACTGAAAGACGTGCCAACAATACGATTGACGGAGTCCCCTCCTAAGATAATCAAATTATCATAACATACTTTAGAGCACAGCGCACAGCACTCAGCTGACACGGTCACAGAATATGATGGAAACAAAAAAATATTGAGTGAGACACCTGTCGCAGGTATCTGGTGGTTTTCTCATCCTTCCAAAGTAGGACCTTAAGAATAATATGATAGTGGACGGGATCAGAGCCAGATCACGCACAGAATGAAGATCGTAAGGTCTCGACAAACCAGCGGAGTGGGTCCCAAGCAATACCTGTAAAACGGAAAGTAGCATTTTGGTTTTGTGTATAGAGGTAGCAAAGATCACATTAGCATAAAAGTTTCATCCATACAGTTCAACGAGCCTACCTTCAAGCAAGCAAAAAAAACTACTTAAGGCACATATATACCAATCAACTTACGCAGCAGATTTAGAATAGAACAACAGGCCGTCCCGAATAAAAGGAAGAGAGGTTTCATAAACCCACAATAGCCCTGAAGTTAAGCAATTGATTTGACAGCGGTGATTAGGACAAGAAAGGAATACAACATTATTGATTATACTTCCCAATGTAATTATATTATACTACTATGATACCTTCTGGATAACAGTCTTGATAAGGCAGAGTGTAAATGCGCTTCTGGTTATCTAAAAGTAGAAATGATTTTACGTGACCCAAATTCAGTTGGTGCATGTCACAAGGAACACAGACAATACGGAAATGTCTTTTTCAGAGAAACCATAAAGTACATACTCTCGCTTAGCTCGCCCACCCCTATCTCTGCAATCTTAGTTCGAGCCCAGTAGAATCGAAATTCAGTTGTACAATCATATAAACTAAAAACAAAAAAAAGCAGTAGAAATGCACGTATTGGTAAGACTTGGGAGTTAAACATGACGAAGCTAATGCTCCACAACATTCTGGTGGTATTTTAAGACAAAATGTGGATCATAATGGTATGCTACTTCTTTGGGTGGTCTAACCGATATCCGGCTAAGTCACCAAACCCAAAATATCCACGGAAAAATGACTATACCTACTTAGAATAAGTCTTAAGGAATAGATAGCTCTATTAATACCTGAAATCCCTCCATGACATCACATCAAGAACATATCTGGAAGAAAATAAAATCACGATATAGGTGAAATCTATGCATTGTGGCACAACGGGGCTCGGGCAATGCCAAAATCCTAATAATCTGTCCTAACGTTATCAACTCTTGGACTGAACTTCAACAACATAGTAATCCTATATATATATATATATATATCATCGTAATGTTACTGCTCACATTGAACCATCGACTGGGTGCAGTATGCAGTCCAGTATTGTGTTAGGGGCTTCACCGCCAGATGATTTGCCTGTGGATAAGTATGACAGTTGAATTATCAAGAATAGAACTTGTCCATCAATTCAACCATGTAGATTAGGCACAAGCCAACTTGCCTGCACCCGGGCCGCTTGAACCTCCTGTTGAGGGGCTAGCAAGTCAGGTAATGATGATACTCGTGGAGAAAACGACACTGGATTATTCCAAATCATTTTTGAAAGCTCAATGCGGAAATGACAGCAGATTATGGATAGGCAGCACATTAGACAACGTGAGGAGGCAGGTAATAGTACCCTTGGATTTGACGCCATAAATTTACCTGGAAGTGCACTCCTCCAGCGATCAATCACAGCTCTTCAAATTATGCACACAGTTGGTTAGTGCCATGTATAAAAGCTACCAGTAAGAGCGAAAATTCAAAAGAGAGTGCTGGTTCAAATCCTAACCAGCGGGACCAATGCAAGGGTAGTAGTCCTGAAACAGAATCTCAAGAAAAACAACTATATGCAAAAAAGCTAACGTTTTGGATTTGTAGGTAGCAGTGCTATTACCCGCTCAATTCTCTAGCTATTGTCCAACAATTAGATGCAACCACAAGGATACGCTTGCCCTGAAATATCGCAGCCACTCAGGATTTCAGTTTAAGTGTTAAATCAACTAGGTATGGGATATCAAGGTAAAAACATTCCGCTGTATTGCATGAGGTACAAGTGGTTTCACCAAAGTAAATGTTTATCAAGTCATGTCATGAAAGATATAGTAATGTGTCGAATAACTAAAAAATAAGGAATTAGGGATGATGCAGAGGCCAAGGTTCACCTCGGGCCGTGGAACTACAAACCATCCTTCCCCTGTTTTGATGCCTTGGGATAGAGCTGTTATATCTATAGGCATGAAGGACTCAATATTGTTGCTAATATATTTGAGTTTAGTCACCTCTGCCATTGAGCCCAGAAGGTATCTATGATGGATGCAGCACAATGGTTATACGGCATCAGTTACCTCAATCATGTGTGCTTTCCATATTACTCTGTAGCAAATAGTAAGAGCAAGAGGCACAGATGTTGCAAACAAGAGTATAACACGCACCACTATCCCTTTTAAAAATGTAAACTTGGAAGTCACTACTATGTGCTCACCTGTAACAGCCACTCAGGCCAACATAATTCACGGCACCACTTATCACGTCTCCTCTATCAAGGAATAAAAGCCAGTTGCATAGACAGCTAGAGTTAGAAGTGAACATCTGGATATTATATGGTGGGCACGAAGTGTGCTCCCAATGAGGAAAGCGACAGGTGGTCGGTAGACAGACTGATACATATCATATAATAGGTTCAGTCAGGATCAATCAACAACAGGACTGCCTATTGTTCACTAGGCATTCGCATCTCCAATCACTCTCATTCAACTTCCCATAATACCTATGCAATGCAACTACACAATTATAGGTTATATATAATTATCTCTCACCAAAAGAAACGAGCGGCTCTTAGACTGCCTTCTGTCTCTTGTGTTGGATAGCTTTTCAGTAGGAAGCTGTGTGGTGACCTAGCCACATGACCACATATGAATCAATGGTCAATCCTCCATCAGATAGAGCAATACAAGAACTGCAGTGAATTTAATCAGGTCGCGAAACAAGTATTGTTGTGTATGCTACTATATTCTTAATTCCTTCACCCATCACATTTCATATCCATACGTAATACCACGTTACCTCAGCAAGCTCTAAAGCTTCCTCTTCATCATCCTCTGCCTCCCCTGTATTCTGATGTAGGAGCTTTCGTGAATGATTTTTTAAATCATTACGTCTTTTCCTCTGAAAGTGCTTTGATCAGTATACACATATAATGGCATCGTAGTTGGTATCGGATGTTACCACCCATGTACACTATTTCACTTTCTAGCCCCAATTGGACCACTAGTTGATAACTGATGTAGAACCTTAAAATCAAACAAACAACAGAAATTACCACATTGTATGTTCACTAGGTTCCTGAATATAGCACAGTACATGCCATCCATCTCTCCTAACTCTTCATCTCCGTTGGCAAAACAGTAATGAAGCAAAACACTTCTTCATATTGAGAAATCTTCAACAACAGTAACCGCTATGAAGTGGACTTAAACCACCATTCTGACACGCCTTACAATTCCACGTAGTTATTTAATGTGTAATCCTAACGACCAACAGCATAAAACAGCATCCTCTATACGGTAACGCCAGTAGTAGGGACAATTAATGGAAAAAAAAGAAGAAAAAACTCCATACCTAGTGCAACAGCAACGATGCGACAAAGGTCGATTGCACCAATAACAACATTACTTGTGTACACTAGTATCAACTCTAGCACGGAAACCACCCCCATTTCATCAAACCTCTGGTCCCACTCAATACTACCAACAACGCAAAAAAAAAAAAATGCCAGCCTAATCAACAACTCGTAACCTAAACAGCTCCTAACCCTCAACTCCAAACCCATAACTTCTAACTTATGTATCACAATTACTGTTCCATACCTGAAGCTCCAGTAGCGCTTTCCTCCTGCTCTCCTGGCTCCCTACACGTTGGACAGACGCAGTCTTTACAGACAATCGCTTAGGTATGCCACTATCACCTTTCATCAAGGATATTTTACACCAGAAACAAGGAGAGCTACCGGCCTTGGTGACTTATAACTACTTTGTGTTCTTTCTAAGCTGCCTCTTCCCCTGCGCATAGCTCATTCAGTCATTGGTGTTGATGTTAGGGCTGGGCTGGCGGCCGCCGATATATAACGATTCATTGTTGGGGCAAAAAGTTAATATCCAGTGCGTTATTGGCACATGGGCAAGGTATTTACATCGTGAAAGGGTTATGGGCTGCCGCTTGTGAGAGTATTTCCATTTTTACTGAGGTTATAGGATATGAGGGCCCTTCCATTTAATCCAAATCATAGAGAACTTAGGAGTTAGAGCCAATATCTCCCTCTCTTTGATGGTATTCAATTTCTAACACAAGGGGATTATTCATTTCGCATTAACTGCAACAGGATACCTCTGTGGATCCTACAATACACAGTTAGCTATAGTAACAGATATATATGGACATATTACACATGTAGACCTCGTTGTGCTGGAAGCAGCTGGAGTTTAATATGAAATAGGGTTTGGCGCGCATAACCCTTCAAGCAATAGTCAGTAATAGATGCAGGACCTTACCTAAGCATGCTATTTTGGGCCCTAATGTCCATGCCATGGCAGTCCCCTATATACCGTACTCAAAACGGTATACCAATGGGTCGATAGTGATTTTTACGATACTACTTTACTATTAATGACCTTCTCCTTCAGAGAGTAGTTGTAAAGCATATGAAGGGGGATCAAGGTCACCTTTTCCCTCTTCTTGTAATACGTTTTGGGCTCCAATGCCCATGCCATGCCAGTCCCCTATATCATAATCAGAGTATTGCTCCAGGGAATGAATACTGCTTTCTGCGACGTTACTATTGACGATCCCTTCCTTGATAGAGCAGTAGATGTTGTAGGTTAGGGATTCAGAGGAAACCCCTTCTTGTAGAGCTTTAGATAAACGTAATACAGCAGGTTTCAAACCGATGGTGGGCCAGTTTATAGTCTTAAAGGACGTATCTGGTGTTGGCTGTTTAATATTGATACCAAAATTTGGGTCAGAAACCATTTTTTCATGCACCAAGTCATCTTTTCCTCTCCTGATGAAATTATTACTAGAAAAATATTGAGGGCCTTTGCCCCTAAGTTCTAATAATCCAATGTTTTCAGCTAAAATCTCCGGCCACATACCCTGGCTCTGCAATTCAGCCTTTTCAGCATAGAAACTAGCCCAGCTTGCACTAGTAAATTCAAAACTATTTGCAAATGATGCAACATGAGAAAGGCTCGATGCCTTCACTTTCCCTCTTAGAAATAGGGATGTCACACTTTTCGTCATATACAGAAGTCCCCCCTTTGGCCGGTAGACATAACAAAACAAGGAGTATGGGCACAGAATGGTAGTGCGCCGTTCATATTCAGTGGGGGGTTCACCTTCATAGAACAGCACCCTGTATCAGTAGAGAAAGAAGACAATGTGTCGGTAAGAGTACGTATATACAAGACATGCAACCACCAGCGAACCATCATCAGCATATACCTCCGGTCAGGACC
>PJEL010005000.1_pt1 | contig 10747 bp, 13 predicted proteins | sample 1853271 | NCBI WGS metagenome assembly PJEL01 (sample SAMN08108733, study PRJNA415343) | Invertebrate metagenome, whole genome shotgun sequencing project. | host: Globobulimina | place: Sweden: Gullmar Fjord | collected 2015-08 | reverse complement strand
AATCAGTTGAAGATACTAACATTGTTGATTTTCAAGAAGCATCTAATAACTAAGGATATGTAATTTATGAAAGATGTACAGAATAGTAAAGCGACTGTTGAACTACCTATTGAAAGAGTAGGAGTTAATAATGTCAAAATCCCTATTTATATAACTGAAAAAGGTGGATCCAGACAACACACAGTTGCAGATGTAGATGTTTATGTAGATTTAGAACCTCAATCTAAAGGGACTCATATGTCTCGTTTAGCTATTGGAGTTCAGAAATTTATGGATCATAAACTTGATTCCGATCTTCTTACAGATATTGCAAAATATATTAAGAATAAATTAGAAGCAAGAACTGCCCAAGTAATTTATAGATTCCCATACTTCATTAAAAAGATTGCACCGGTTTCAAAAGAACCTGGATTAGTATATCATAATGTAGTATTTAATATGATTAACAATGACGAGACTCATTTTACAATGAGTGTTGAAAGTACAACGACAAGTCTCTGTCCATGCTCAAAAGAGATATCTAAAGCCGGAGCACATAATCAAAGATCAAAGATTAAATTAACTGTTCAGCCTAGAAGCGGAGCATTTGTTTGGATTGAAGATCTAATTAGTATTAGCGAAAGATGTTCCTCTTGTGATATATATAGTGTTCTGAAAAGACCTGATGAAAAGTATGTTACAGAAAAAGCATATGATAACCCTAAATTTGTTGAAGATATGGTAAGAAGTATTTATCAAGAACTATTAGTCCTTGATTCATTAAAAACTTTTACTGTTGAAGTAACGAATGAAGAATCAATTCATCAACATTCGGCATATGCTAGAATGGAAAAACGGTAATAACAATTTAAATCGTTATTATAACTGAGCCTTTAAACCGGTATACCCTTGTGGTCAAGTTTCATAGGCAATAGTTCGTGGAAAATAAACAACGACGGTGGAGCGAGCAAAGCATAGCGAAGAAACTGTCTGGACCGAAAGGTAGAATGCTGAAAGTTCCCGCACTTGTGCAGCGGCAAACCGACAAGGGGGTGGAAAGCCCCTCATTTTTAAAAAGGAGATGTATTATGTTTGAAGATTTCGAACACATAGTTATCGATATGAAAGGTAAAGTAATATGCGATTATTGTGATAAAGATTGGACTGGTGATAAAACATCTGGAGGTTTTCTATTCCAATCTAAAGCCGTCTGTCCTGATTGTGAAGAGAAGACAATGAATAGTGTTAAAAAATATCACGAAGAAAGATTCATTCGAGGTACATGTCCAAATGATGTTCCTTTTGGAGAATGGATCTTAGGGATGAGATAATCATGAGAAGAAATATTGCAGGTTATAAAAATAGACATAATGAATGTTATTCAGATAGGACTCATCATGGATTCTATTCTAAATCTAGGAAAACTATTTGTCCTCAATGTGCAAAGATAATGAGATCTCAAACAGGTATGTGTCCTGTATGTAAACTTAGATTGGTTACAATATCATATAGAGCTAAAATACCAAAAAAGAATGCACAATTCAAACAATGGAAATTCTTTTGGAGAAGACATAACGAATGGTGTAGTAAAAGACCATATTTTAAAGATCAATTTGTAGAACCTAATATTGATTATCGTACAGGAACTATGCATGTTACAGTAAAATATGTCAAACCTGTAGCAGTTAATGAAATAAAGGTAGAAGTTAAGATAGACCGTAACGGAGATTGTTTAACAACTGGACTACCAATTATTGATAAACAATTGAACGGTGGAATAAAAATGGACAGTTTAACAAGAATCAATTAACATGTAGAGAGGTAAGTAATGAATATTAGACATTTATTAACACAAAATGAAGTTAATAGATTCTCTAATATGATTAATCATCCTGGTAATTCCAATGATTGTTGGTTATGGACTGGTTCAACTGATGGTCGTGGATATGGTAAATTTAAGGCAGCAAATAAATACATTGGAGCCCATCGATTATCATATATAATATATTATAGAGATATTACTCCTTGATTATATATTTGTCATAAATGTGATAATCCATTATGTGTAAATCCAAATCATTTATTTGAAGGTACACAATCAGATAATATGAAAGATATGGTTCAAAAAGATAGAAACCCTAAAGTTATTAATAGGGTGAACGGACCTATACTGAATAGAGATTTAGTTTATCAAATATTAGATCGTATTGTTTGTGGCCAAATAATAACCACTAAACAAATTATTTCTGAATACAGCGTATCTGAATCTACAGTTTTAGGAATACTTAATGGTAAACGTTGGAATAAAGTAACAAAAGAATATCTTATAAGCTTACAAGATATTCGAGATATTATAATTAAAGATAAAAGACATGTAAGGAGAAAATTGTATGAGTATTAAATGGAGTTGGGGAATAGCGTATATATTTAGTATTGTTATGGCAAATTTTCTTGTCTCTTGGTTTGGATTAGTGACTATATTTGGATTAACATTTCCTGCTGGCGCAGTTGCGATCGGACTTACATTCTCATGTAGAGATTTCGTTCAAAGACATTTTGGTCATGCTAAATGTTGGTACTTTATGATTGCGTCATTAGTACTTACAAGTATTATGGGAGCAATGTTATCACACCTACCTATTCCTCTTTGGAAAGTGGCAGCAGCATCTGGAGTGGCATTTATTGTATCAGAAGCTATTGATTGGTTAGTATTCTATCTTATGAAGAAAGATATCGTTTGGCGAATATGTGTATCCAATTTACTTAGCACTCCAATAGATTCTATTCTATTCGTCGGTATTGCATTTGGTTCTTGGAGCTTTTTGGCTCCTCCTGTATACGGACAAGCAATTGTTAAATATTTAAGCGGATTACTTGTTATACCATTGATTCTTTGGAATCGTAAAAGGATGAAAAAGGAGTCACCACAAAGGGAGACAATATAATGGAATTACCATTAAATTTTGTATTAGGTCAACCAACAAGGAACGGAAGAATATACGATCCAAATATGTTGTTAAGTGAATTTAATAGATTATTAAGTGAAGATGGTCATATTCAAGTTGGAGCAGGTTGGGATTATGTCAATAAGAAAACTGGCGTATGCAAAGAAGAAGAGGTAGTTGGTACCGCAGACCATTATAGTGTTAATGAAAATACGGGAGAAGTAACTCTCTCTGTAAATGGTATGAGCCCAGAGACTGAAATATACATCAAAGATAATCCAGGAAAAGTGAAGTTAACAATGTTTGGATTTGGGTCTATTAATGAAAGCAAAGAGATATTTGACTTTCAATTAACTTCCTTATTTCTAACATTAGAATAAAGGTCACTAATATGTATGGAGAAAAGTATAAGACAATTATTTCTAGAAAGACATCTTCCATATGATCGACTTTTAGATTTAAATAAACAAGAAAAAAAAGAACATTATAAGGAAAATATGTTAGATTTTATTCACCAGCCCGAGAATTTGGAAGAGGATTTAAAATTAATAAATGTTGATAGGACTATAATCTTATCGACACCGGAAGACGAAACTGTGATAAGACAAAATATCGACGGAACATTCAGTCTGGTTTTAAATCATAACGAGAATTTATCAGCGTGTCAATCCTCCCAAGATGGGAAGATGGCAGTTGTCGATTATTATCCAAATTTGAAGATAAGCGTTCCACAAGGGTTTAAGATACAAATAGACGACCCTTCATTAGGATTCTGTTTTTTCGATAAAATTTATCCAGATTGTCAGATTATTTATCCTGATGCTGAAGGTAAAATTAATGAAGAAGCAAATGCGGCAGATATTTCATTCACAGATCTACCAAATAGGTTTATATTGCAGAAATTCAAATTTACATTTCATATAGATCTACAAAGAATGCGGAATATTAATAAAACATTATATCTTAAAAAAGGACAAACTGTCGCGAATATGTTCTTTATTACATTACCGCACAATTGGAATAACAAAGACGCAAATTTTGCACTCATTAAGAACGATGAAGTGTATAAGCAGTTCACAACTATATTTTAACACCCGGGATGCCTCATTTTTGAGGTATCCCATTTTTTATTTTCACAACCTATATATAGAAATAGTATGTATACACACTTAAATAGATTAGGGAGGATATTATGATAAACGTCATTGTATGTATAACAATAGGATCTATCGCATACTCCATATTCGGAATATGGGCGATAATCATACCTACTGCATTTTGGTGCATTGGTGAAGCTTATAAAGTAATAAGCGCATAATCAACGTGTTCCAGGAATCATTTCCTGGAGCACAAGTATTTTTTTTGCAATTGGACTTTCATGGACCTTTATGGACAAAAGTATTTTAAAATCTGCTTTGGCAAAGTGGTAAAAAATGGAGCCCGTGATGACGATTCACGGACCCCATTTAACTGAAAAGCATTGGAGGCGAAGACAATGTTTCCAGCGATTGCGAACTATTTATTACTTAGAACCAAAAGGTATGTTCTTAGTATGATTCGCGTATGTATCAAATGCTTTCATATCTGAAAACCATTTAGCAACTTCGTCTTTAGAAACTTCCGCAGAAGTTAAAGGAGCACCATCGAAGCTAAACGTTGCACTCAATTGAACTGTATCATTACCAGTAATATCTGAAGCCGCTGCAGTATCTACAGGGATATTTGTTGGAAATACACCTTGATAAATATACAGTTCTTCAATATCATGAGCAGCAATCTCTTTTGCATTTGATTTAACAGGTTTAGTTTGTATAATACAAGCCGCACCTTTATATGCAGAAGGTATAAAATCACTACCTTCTAATGGAGAAACACCTGTATAGGGATCAAAAACACTTGTCCATTGTCTAATAGTCTGCAGAATGGGCATGTGTTGATATTCTCTAAAAGTACAAGTAAATTCTCTTGTTGTTGTGATTGATGTTACAAAACTGGCACCAACTTGGCCTTGTCCCATAACATCCGCTTTATTTAAATTCTGAGTATGCGGAGTAAAACCTTCAACAGTTGATGTCAACCATTTAGCAGGTATATCGCCATTATTACCGAATACTCCTTTAGTTGTGCCTACGTCAACAGGCAATGCAAATATTATCTGAAAATAACCAGAAATGTATGGTTGATTCTTTCTAAACTGTCCACCAATATCTCTAGTTACTAAGTCCGGTTTTTCTCGACTTCCACCACCTTGATCTGTGGTGAAGTTAGCCGCAAGTCGAGTTAAAATATCTTGCGAATTAGCAGCCATATCTTAATTCCTCCAATGATTAGTGTACAATAATAAATACGTTAATTCTTTCGATCGCACGAATTGGAGTAATATCGCAATACACATTCAATTCAGACCGTACATCATCGAAAGCAACATTAACATTAAAAGATTTCAAAATGCTATATCTTTCTAATGATGGATTCTCTACAAATCTACCAAGAAAATCTTTTACTCTAAAGTTAGCCTGATTAATCCAATATGTAGTCGCTTTTCTTTGCAGAAGATCTTTAAGAAGAGTAGGAATTACCTTTCTAATATATGCAACGAATTTAGCAACATGCAATCTCTTGAGAACAGATAACCGTTTCCAAGTAGTGAACTGAGAAAGAATATACTTTCCACCAGGTTCAACAATAACAGGATTAAGTTCGGCATCAAGTAAATCTCCACGTTCGGTATGATTTCCTTTATATGCCAATTCAATCTTTTCTGCAATTGCACCTTTTTCGATATTCGCAACTGGCTCACCAATAAAGTAAACACCGTCACAATATAAATGACGTTCAATAGCATGATACACAGGACTAACCATAATCTGTCGTCCAGTATTCTCATCAAATATCTTTCTATATTGTACATATAATGCAGATGTCCAGTTATTCCACGGAACATCTTCAAGTCGTGCAGTAATATCATCTTCATACTTAGTGAAATTACTTCCTGTATCCGCAAGATGAATACAATCTTGTCTGTAGTCCGCAAGATATCTTGCACCGTCTTGTATTGAAGCAGGAAAACCACCAGATACAATATAATCAGGTTCATACCAAGGATAGGTACATTCTGGTAACTGTTCAATAGATCCATCAACACTTTTTAATGAACCATTAAAAGCTTGTTTAACTCTGCCTAATAAAGCATCGTTAGCTACAATATTTCCAGAACTATCATACATACCAGTACCATCGGTACCGTTCTCCATATTGATCCCACCCCCGGCAATATTCTTAGTCCCTATAGGACCAGTTTCACTAAAGAATAAAATGGTTTGTAATCTATTATTCTCAGCTTCTACACCAGTAACTAATTGATCAACAACAGGTCCACCTTTACATTTAATATAGTTACTGTTATCATTGATCATATCTTCAATGTACATAACTCTACCAGATGTAAGATCTTTAATGGTATGTCCTTGTTCATTTCTCGGCATTAATGAAACTGTCCAAGGAACTTCCATAGGACGCTCAGTTCCATCTTCTTTTAGCATGTAAACAGCAATATCCATGAATACATATTTATAAAGAGGATCACCATTATCATCAGTCCACATTTTTTCCATCTCAGCATTACGGACACCTTTAATTCGGAGATTATTGTAATAAGCTCCTGCTCCATTTGAATAGAAATGGTATATGGTATCTATATCTGTTTCGGGTAAATCTGTGTCTGCTGTGACAGCTAATTGGCTAGTGACTGAAAATGGAGTATATTTAACAGCGGAGGCTATCCCACCAGAACCTCTATATCCATGATCTAAAAATAATTTAAATCCAGTAGTATCATCTTTACCAATAATTTGGACAGCTTCTTGAGAAGAATCTCCATTAGCGTAAATCCAATCCCCAACTTCAAATGTATCATATCCTGCCTGAGTATCTGGAGTGATTACATCACTATCTATAACAGCAGGACCAGCTTCATCTTCATGGGTAAATGTGAAATCTTGTGCAATTTGTGTTATCGAAGTTGCAGAAGATTTAATACTTGAGTTAGCCCAAGCACTATCTTCAGGAACTACTCTACACACCAATGCTTTCCCTGTATAATCTAATGCTTTATCTAATTGATAAAATGTCTGACTTACACGCCGAATATCAGGAGTACCAAATAACTCTCTATATTGTGCTTTAGAAGTTACTTGGACAACTCTGTCGTGAGGTCCACGGTCGCATAGAATAACAGAAAACACCGTTCTTCCAATTTCTAAAGTAGGAGCTGCGTAGCTTGCATCTTCGATTGTAACGTAGACTGCCGGCTCCCTTCTATCTGTAACTGGCATAATCGTGTCTCCTTTAAATAATAAATATAATGCTTAACATAAAATATACCAATTAATGGTTAAATCACTCTCTTTTTCTTTCCATTTAGGTGGAAAACAAATATGACTGAATAATTGTATATCTTGAGTTGTTGGATTCATAAAATATAATCCGGCTTCTGACACCTGAACTGATTGTCCCGCCAAAATACCAGACGGTTCACCAGCAGGTATTTTACATACACATTTTACTTTAGTGTAATATGTACATTGACCTCCACCATAATCGTCAGCTTCTAAAAGAATTTGACCATCTTGATTAATCGGTTTTAATGAATCTTTTGCGAGATGAACTCCATCTCCACCATCGTATCCAGAGGGTTCATCCATAAATGACGTATTACCTAATTGAATTGGTTCACTTAGATTTCTGTCACATATGTGTGGCCCTAATAAAGTATAAGAATTTCCTGAGGCTGTAGCTCCACCACTTCCAATACCGAAATGGCTAATCTTATAACCTCTCCAATCTGTTCTTGTTCCGCCTTCAATTTCGATAGCTTCAAATAATTTTTGGGCGACGAATTCACGGCCTTGTGCAACAACAAGATTGTTCCCTTCAAACACTTTTCTGTGATTTAGGAGTACTTCAACCCATCCAATCGGACCCCTCTTTTGTGGCCGTTTGTCAGAACCTGAAGCTAATTTATCGAAGATCTTATAATCTTCTTTCTGAATGATTAAATCAGACACTATGATTCCTCCTATCAAGTAATCGTATAATTTTCACCGAGAACATAAACATCTCCCTGTGTGGGAATTTTAATATTTTCTTCTATAATCTCTTTTAACTTGTAATCATGGAACAAATTTGCATCATTAATAATCTTGTATGCACTTTGAAATGTTAATGATGACATCGCAAGCTTTGCAATATCCACTGACTTTTTAAAACTACTTAAATTGACTGCTGAACCCGCCTGTGTTTCAACGGCAAAAGCTATAGCTTCTAACAATAACATATCACGAAGAGGTTCCCCGATTTGTTTTTCTAGATCATCAATAGTGTTAAGATCGAAATTAACATTAAAAATGCTTCTTAGATTAAGATCAGAAGATTTAAAAATAGACATGTCAAAATATCTTTCATCCATCATTTGTAACATCTCATATTTAATCATCTCGAAATGAAACCAATTCTCATCAACAGGAACAACTGAATTGAATTTATCATTACTTGTTAATACATTAGATATAGTTGATAATAATTCTGTATGATACGGTTTGAAATTATAAATCAACGTATATGAAGTAGTATCTTCTGGGTTAATTGTTAGTTGTGGTAAACTAGATAAAAAGTAATCAAAATACTCTAAAAAAGGATCATTAGTCGATTCTGCTGCACTGGTTACATATGAATCTCTGTAGTATAATAACGAATTAAGAATATCATTTATAACCAGATCTATTTCTTTCTTACTATCAAGTGATTCATCAATTCTATTCTCTAAATAAACTGCAAAGGAACTATCTAGATTAGATAAATATAATTTCATATCATCTAAATCTCTATCTTCACTTTGTAAGTATTGTTGGAAGTAACCAAACGTTTTTTCATAGAATTGATGTATATCTCTAGTGTTCTCTAATTCATTATATTCAGCAATAATATCTTTAAGATCAAATATAGAATAAGGATTATTATATTCTTCAAATTGTAATACATATAATAACGGATTCAGCTTATTCCAAGATGTTCCATAATAACGTGATGCTAAATAATACCATGTATAAAAGATCGTTTTAAAATCTAATGAAAATTGATCTTCCGAGAAATAAACATTTATGTATGTATTCCCATAGTCTTTAACAAATGTAGAGATTATTAAGTTATTTATTAAAGAGATGTCATCGACAATTTGTTGATCTAAAAGAAGTATATTAGATTTAATAGGTAATGAAATCTGATTATTTATTCGGCGGTTTTCTAATTGTTCTTTAGGAACTAAAAAACTTGGAATAGCATCATATACTTCTTCATATGTCAATTTCTCTTGAACCACTTTAAGATTATTATCATTATATATTATAACAGGTTTAAAACACCATTCTTGATCATTTTCATTATAATCAATATATAATTCATAAACATTAAAAGTATCATTAAAACTTACACCAATCTTAGTAATGAATTCAATAGTTCCTTTATATCTTCTAAAATCACTTAATGATTGTAAGAAAACAATCTTTTCTCTATACGATAATTTATTAATTACATCTTGTGGAACACCAATAGCAATCAAAAATTTATCATAAACAGCAGGTTCAAGTTCTTGATCTTCATAAAGAGTTTTTAATTCATATGGAATATTATTATACGTATCATCATAATAATAATCAACTAGATAATTAGATATCCCTTGGAATAACTTATCATCTTTATAAACTGTGAATTCTCGAATATACTTATCAAAGAATTCAACGATATCCTCTTTCTTCATGATCTATCCTTTAATAATAATAGTCTTAATCGTTCTGTAACCTCTATTAATTTTTGAATCTCATCGTTTTGTTCTAACTCAACTTCTATAATTTGATTCGTATCTAAATTAAAAACTGTATACATTGTCTTTGACTTATCAACAATTAATGTATTTAAAGTATTATTACTTTGGGTTAAATAATCAAAAAATCCATATGGATTTCTAATGCCATCAAATAATCGATTCCAATTATTATCAAACTTCTTTTTAAATTCGATCATTATTTCATTTATATGAATAGGAACTAAATTCTCAACAGCATATAAATCTTCTTTAGGGTAATAGTACTCCATGACTTCCATTGCAATATCATTTATATCATTCAGCCAATTAAGTTTAGCAATATAATCAGCATATAGTATATTTTTTTCTTTAGATAAATCATACACATAATGATTCTCTATTCGTAACTTACTTGTATCTTTAATAGGAGCATAATCAATATCAACATCAAACCAACCAACGGCAGGTTTAGAATGCATCATATTAACTGCTGGTCGAACATTTGTTATCCTAAATATTTCACCTGATTTAACTGGATGTGTAAACTCAATCAAATCGTGAATCCTTGGTCTTTTTATTGTATATAAAACTAATGTTGATGATCCGTCAATTCTCTGACCATCTAAATCTGGGGTATTAGCTGTAGAGTTTGAGACTGGAGCAATATAAAATACTGGTGTCAATTCAATAATATCAAATTTAATATCAGACACTGCATAGTTATCAAATGTAGATTTTGCATGCTGTTCATAAACTGACTGCGCAACATTAATATTAAAATACTTAATAAATACACCTGCTCTCATTACATTTTGATATGTATTGATCTGCCCTAGAAATTCTTCATAATAATCTTGTAATAATTTTGGTTCATGTAGAGATGTTAACATATCAGTACCTCTTATAATAGATGTGTTTATATTTCTAATTATATAAAGAAATACTATAACAAATTAAAAAATAA
>PJEL010004999.1_pt1 | contig 10748 bp, 9 predicted proteins | sample 1853271 | NCBI WGS metagenome assembly PJEL01 (sample SAMN08108733, study PRJNA415343) | Invertebrate metagenome, whole genome shotgun sequencing project. | host: Globobulimina | place: Sweden: Gullmar Fjord | collected 2015-08 | reverse complement strand
GACCAACTTAGAGCTTCAGTAACGAGCTTATAATAAGCAAAATGTGTTAAACATAGTTATTCTATATTTCATTCATTTTACGAAATTATCAGGTTGCTACTGAGCTCCCGAAGGGCGATGTTAAAAGGTTTACATACGGCGTTATTGATTTTAAAAAGGGAATAACCATTCTCTTCAATCAATGCCCTGCCTACATGGATGTAGGTACTTAGGTTTAGTCTGGAACATAAACCTGTGCCTCTAAACCTTTTAATTCTCGCTAAGTGATCAATAAATTAGTCCGATTGGTATTACTTCTCGCATTTTGTTTCCGCCAGACGTAAAAAAGCCCTGTAAACAGGGCTTTTTTTTTAGAACTTTTTTAAGATTATCTGGCGCGGAATATAATGCGACCTTTAGATAAATCATAAGGCGTTAATTCAACCGTTACTTTATCGCCAGTTAAAATACGAATGTAGTTTTTACGCATCTTTCCAGAAATATGAGCCGTTACAACGTGACCATTTTCTAATTCAACGCGGAACATGGTGTTTGGTAGTGTATCAAGTACAGTACCTTGCATTTCGATGTTTTCTTCTTTCGCCATTGGGCGCTAAACCTCTAATATTGTGCATTAATAAAAAGCTGCGCAGATAATGCCGAAATGATCGGCTAATGTAAAGGGATAGTGACTATTTATTTATAGTTTGCCACGAATTGTCTACTAATCGTTGATGTGGGTAAAATTTACTTTTGTAATTCATTTTTTGACAGTCGTCTATTTGATATCCCAAATAAAGAAACTCTTTTTGTTTTTTTAGGCAAACTTCGATTTGTTTGATGATTGAAAAGACGCCGATGCCTTGAGATCTATACTCCGGATGATAAAAAGTATAAACGGCGGAAAGTGCATGGGGGAGTATATCGGTGACAGCGACACTAACTAATGTTTTATCATCCCAAATCTCAATAAAAATTTGCTCAGTAAGGGCGCTAGTTAAAAAGCTCTTGTACTGTTCTTTATTTGCCGGATACATGGTGCCGTCTTTATGTAACGTATTAATATATAGAGCGTAAAGAGGGTAATAGTCTTTCTGAACAGAGGTTGATACTTTAGTAAGTAATTGATGGTTTTTCTTTTCTAGTCGTTTTTGACTTTTTGATGGCAAGTAGTCTTGGCAATTAATACGGATAGACTGGCAGGCATTGCAATTATCGCAATGAGGCCGATACACCTGATCGCCACTGCGGCGAAAGCCTTGAGTCATTAATAACTCATAACCGTCATTATTATTGAGTCGTGGATCTATTGCCACCAGAAGCTTTTCTTGTTGGTTATCAAGATAACTGCATGGAAATACTTTTGTGATCCCGAACTGTAAATTTGTATTCATCTTTTTATTATAGGAAACGTGGCGTCCAAAAACTACTTTCAATAGAGGAGTTTATTGCAAAATCTTTCAATGATATAAATTCATCACGCGTTATTTCCACGCACCCCATATCAGCAAGAAATGGATTAAGTAATTGGCAGTCTATATAAGCAATGTTTAAATCAGAAAGTAAATTGGCCAAAGCGATTAATGCAACCTTTGATGCATTGGTTTTTCGGTAAAACATTGATTCACCGGAAAAATGACCATTAATAGCAATACCATATAAACCGCCAATTAATACTTCATTATCCCATACTTCTATTGAATGAGCGTGCCCTTGCTGATGAAGTTTTTCATAACTCTTTACCATTTTTGGCAATATCCAAGTTTCTTCATCACGAAAAGGTGCATCTGCACATAATCGTATAACATCACTAAATGCTTTGTTTAACGATACTTTATATGTGGTCTTTTTAAGAAATTTTTTTAATGTTTTATTAATACGAAAATCTTTAATAAAGATAACGGCGCGAGGATCAGGCGACCACCACAGGTAAGGGTCACCTTGGCTAAACCATGGAAAAATTCCTGCAGTGTAGGCACTTATTATTCTATTAGGACTTAAGTCTCCACCAATGGCGAGCAATCCATTTGGCTCTGATAATGCAGATTGGGTTGGAGGGAATGCCAGACTTTCATTGTCTAAAACGGTCAAAGTCTGGCGCATTACTACTATTTCCCTAAGGCATCCAAATACTTCTCTGCATCAAGCGCTGCCATACAACCAGCACCAGCAGATGTAATCGCTTGTCTGTAAATGTGGTCAGCAACATCACCTGCTGCGTAAATACCTTCAATGCTAGTTTGTGTTGCATTGCCACTAGTACCGCTTTGAATGGTTAGATAGCCGTCTTTCATTGCAAGCTGTCCTTCAAAAATACCGGTGTTGGGCTTGTGACCAATGGCAATAAATGCCCCTGAAACGACTAATTCACTCGTTTCATCAGACTGAGTATCTTTTAAGCGAATACCAGTAACACCCATGTTGTCACCAAGTACTTCATCTAAAGTCTTGTTCAAATGTAGGGTAATGTTACCATTTTCTACTTTGTCCATAAGACGTTTAGTTAAAATCTTTTCTGAGCGAAACTCTTCTCTTCGATGAACTAAGTGAACTTCAGCGGCGATATTTGATAAATATAACGCTTCTTCTACGGCAGTATTTCCACCGCCAACAACTGCTACTTTTTGATTTTTATAAAAGAAGCCATCGCAAGTTGCACAAGCTGAGACACCGCGACCCATAAACGCTTCTTCTGAAGGTAAACCCAAATACTGCGCTGAGGCTCCAGTCGCGATAATTAATGCGTCACAGGTATAAGTACCACTGTCGCCTTTTAATGAATAAGGTTTATTCTTGAAATCAACTTCATTGATGTGATCAAATATAATCTCAGTATCAAATTTTTCAGCATGTTTTTGCATGCGCTCCATTAATAATGGGCCGGTTAAGTCGTCAGCATCACCTGGCCAGTTTTCAACTTCGGTTGTCGTTGTTAATTGTCCACCTTGTTGCATACCTGTGATCATTACAGGTTTTAGGTTGGCGCGTGCAGCATAAACCGCAGCAGTGTATCCAGCTGGGCCAGAACCCAAAATGAGTAACGGGCAATGTCTTGCTTCGCTCATGAATTACTCCAATTATTAATAATAAATCTAAATGATAAGTACTTGATTGGGATCTTAAGGATATATCTCAAGTGCGTAAATAATTTTTAATTAAAAAAAATAACTAAAATCTTATAAGTGCAACATTAAATGTACGCAAGTGAGTAGGGGAGCTGTTTGAAGTTAAATTACTTAAGAAAAACTTTTGCAAATAAAAAAGCCATTATCTAATGATAACGGCTTTTAGCGATGACTATAAATTTATAAGACTATATAATTAAAGCTATAAAGATGCTAGTGCCACTTCTGGTGCCACATAGTCATAACCTAATACGTCAGCTACTGGCTTATAGGTAATTTTTCCACCTAAAACGTTTAGACCGTCCATTAGGTATTTGTCATCTAATAATGCTTGTTTAGCCCCTTTGTTTGCTAGTGTTACTGCAAAAGGAAGCGTAGCATTTGTTAAAGCCATGGTTGATGTACGAGCAACACCACCTGGCATATTAGCAACACAGTAATGAACAACGTCATCTACAACATAAGTTGGGTCTTGGTGAGTTGTTGCTTTAGATGTTTCAAAGCAACCGCCTTGGTCAATAGCAACATCAACAACCACAGCGCCTTTTTTCATCAATTTAATATGATTAGCTGTTACAAGTTTAGGTGCCGCAGCACCAGGGATAAGTACTGCACCGATCACTAAGTCAGCGTCGCCAATAAGTTGGTCCATTGCATCTGCAGTTGAATAAACTGTTTTTAAACGACCATCAAATTCAGTGTCTAGTTGACGCAGACGCGGCAATGAACGATCAAGAATCGTAACGTCAGCGCCCATGCCTACGGCCATACGAGCTGCTTGTGTACCGACTACACCGCCACCAACAACCAAAACTTTTGCTGGAGCAACACCAGGTACGCCACCTAAAAGTGCACCTAAACCGCCTTGTGCTTTTTCTAAAGCATGAGCACCTGCTTGAATAGACATACGCCCAGCTACTTCAGACATAGGTGCTAGTAATGGTAATCCACCAGCCGCTGCGGTAACTGTTTCATAAGCAATACATGTTGCGCCTGACGCAACAAGTAGTTCGGTTTGTTGAGGATCTGGTGCTAAATGTAAGTAGGTGAATAACACTTGACCAGGTCGAAGCATTTTACATTCGATAGGTTGTGGCTCTTTTACTTTAATGATCATATCTGCAGTTGCAAAAATCTCTTGCGCAGAAGAAATGATTTTTGCACCGACAGCAATGTATTGTTCATTGTCAAAGCCAATTGAAGCGCCACCGTTATTTTCAACAATCACATCGTGACCATTTACTACTAACTCTTTAACACCTGCTGGTGTTAAGCCGATTCGATATTCGTGATTTTTTATTTCTTTTGGTACACCAATAATCATAGTTCGTTCTCTCGTTGTAAAATATGTAACTATTATAGAGAGGTTATTCAAGACTAACATGTCGTAGTTTTTACAAATGCAGTATATAATGCTAAAAAACAAGCTCAAGTAAGAGTAATATATCGCGAGTGCTAGCATGCAAAAAAAACTTGATCGGATCGACAGTAATATTTTATTTGAACTACAAAAAAATGGTCGCTTATCAAATGTGGAGCTGTCAAAACGTGTAGGTTTAAGTCCAACGCCTTGTTTAGAAAGAGTAAAACGGCTTGAATCTGAAAATTTCATCACCGGGTATAGTGCAAATCTAAACCCCGAAAAACTAGATGCTGCACTTTTGGTTTTTGTAGAAATTACGCTGACTAAAACAAGCCCTGATGTATTTGACGACTTTTCTAGCGCAGTTCAAGATTTGGACGTTATTCAAGAATGCCATTTGGTTTCAGGTGATTTTGATTTTTTATTAAAAACCCGTGTGCCCGATATGGCTGCCTACCGTAAATTGTTAGGTGAAACTTTGTTAACATTACCTTCGGTAAGTGAAAGTCGTACCTATGTAGTCATGGAAGAGGTTAAATCAAGCAATCTCTTACCAATAAAGCGTTAATATATTTAATTCATTACAATAGTTTGATATTTTAGTGACCATAATAGTGAAAATTTATAAGTGATTAATAACTTGTCTGAAGATTCTCCCAAATTAGTTTCTCCACCTTCTCCTAAGCTTAACGGTGTCCAACGTTTGTTAGAGGCGGGTTTACTTGTCTCTTGCGTTCTTTCTATGTTCGCTATGCTTGCATTATTTAGTTTTGACCCTGCCGATCCTGGCTGGGCGCAAACAGGTTATCAAACTCCAGTACGCAACCTTGGCGGTGCAGTTGGCGCATATTTATCAGACCTACTGCTTAACATGTTTGGCATTGTCGCCTATAGCTTACCTTTTATTGTCGCGCTTGTTGGTTGGTTACTGTTTCAAAAATTTTATCGTTTAATGCAATTAGACTATTTAACGCTTGGCCTAAAATTTATCGGCTTTATCATGTTTTATATTGGCATCACCTCAATCGCCAGTATGAATTTTGACGATGTTTTTTATTTTTCTGCCGGTGGCATTATTGGCGATGTACTAAGCAATACGGTTGTTCCTTACTTTTCATTTGTCGGTAGTACGCTGTTATTTCTCATGTTTTGTTCAACAGGTTTTGTTCTTTTAACGGGGTTTTCATGGTTGCGGTTCATTGATAGTGTTGGTGCCTATACCATTTTGTTTATTCAATATTTAGTGGAGTTACCTAGTTTATTGAAGGAAAAATTCGGAACGAATGATAATGAAGAGAATATTACTATGTGTAGGGGCCTTAAGCCTTTGGGGTATGGGGGCGATAACGGGAGCCGTGTCGGCGGAGGAGATCTTGAAAACGGCAGATGATGCGTGGCCAACAGAACCGATAATCAATGTTGATTACAAGGCTCTTGTCTCTGTTGCAGACATAAATCATACAGGCCAGATAAGCACTTCCTATTTTGGTTTACCGATAGGTACAGGTACGATGAACTCGCTGGTGTGGAACGACGCTGGCAATACGCTAAAGTTTCAGATTAACCGTGTGGATGTCTTCGGTTATAATAGCGCTTCTACATATCCAAAGGGAAAAAGCGGACACAGTGATTATGGTTATGGCTGCGGTTTTATCAATGTCAACTTAGGAGGGAATCCAATCACATCCTCCACGACCCAGAAACTTTCCATATATGATGGGAAGTTGGCAATACAGGGTAATGGAGTGAGTGTGGATATCATTGCGGACACGAAATCAGATGTGTTCGTGTTGAAAATCGATGACAGCCGCCCGGCCCCTTCTGCAATTACGATTGACCTTGTCATGCTTCAGGATCCGGATGTAACAATCGGCACCCACACAGCTGTTCTAAGGACAAGCGACAGCGATGGACAAATCAGGTTGCAACAAACATTCGAGCAACCTGCGGCGACAGGATATACGGAGTTTGACCATTATTGCAGTTCAGCCCTTGTAATAGATGTTAAGGGAAGAAGCGCTTCAGTAAGTTATCCTGATGCTAAGACAATTCGCCTGACGCTCCCAGCCGGCAATGAGACGTTTTATGTTTACATGGCAAGCGATGCAAGCATGGAGCGCTCTGCTAACACTGTGGCAGATGCTACTGAAACAGTTAATGCTGCAATGGATAGCGGGTTTGACCTTATCTATTCAGGTAACCAGACATGGTGGCAGAATTACTGGTCCAGGTCTTATATTCATTTGCCTGAAGACATCAAATTTCAGGCGAACTGGGTTTACAACCTCTACCTGAATGCGCTATGTATGAGAGGCGACTATCCTGCAAAGTTCTCCGGATTGATTTGGAATACCGTCGGGCTGAACATTAAATGGGGCGCACAGTTTTGGGGTTATAACCAGGAGCTCCTGCATCACGCGTTTGACGCGGCAAACCATGGCGAACTTCAGAAAGCCAATTTTAAAATGCACACACGCAACTATGAAAACTATGCCCTTGCAGCACGGCAGCAATGGGGTAGTGAGGGCATTTTTATAAATGAAACCGAGGCACACAATGGTCCTGAACGGCTTCCCTCGGGAATTGCAAAAGATTTAAAAAGTTTTTTTATAGACAGCATCGAGCCGACAACCGCACTCGATACCTTTGCCGGGGCACGTCATACGCATATTTCAAGATGGCAGATACACCCTACTTATTGGACGACTTTTACGACCATAAATGCAAGTGAACGTGCTGAGCATTATTGGAATCATTACCTATATACCCTGGATACTGCCTTTCTCGCCAAAGAGGCATATCCGATGCTAAAGGGAGCGGCAGAATTCTACAGGAACTTCCCCAACTTGAAGATGGAAAATGATGGAAAGTATCATATCTACAGGACAAACCACCATGAGCACATCATGGGCGGGAACGACATAATTGATGACCTCTCTTTCATAAGGGGTGTAATGCAGGCCACTAAAAAGGCGTCGGAGATTCTTAAGGTGGATGAAGATCTCAGACCCAAGTGGCAGGATATCGTTGATAATCTCACACCTTACCCGGTAAGCGGACAGGCCAATGCTCTTGGTTCATTTACACGTCCCGATGGAAAACCCACATGGGCCGCGGGTTTAGGCCCGGCTTTACAACAAAGACGTGGTGGTGGAGGCGTGAGTTTTAACATGGTAGAAGCCTATGATGTACTCACTCTTGAGAGCAGAGATCAAGCCCTGGACAGTGGCGATTGGGAACTTGCCATAAATACCTTTGAAGGGATATATAATAATATTACGATTCAGAGCGATTACGGGGATCATCGCAGCAAAAGTCTAATTGACGCTGCAAGGCTTGGACGGAGTGAATTTAATACTTTCTTGATTACCATGAATAAAAAAATGGAGGAGTGGCAGAGAGCCAGTACGAATCGTTTGCGTGGTAATCCAACAGGCGAAGATGATCTTCAGGGTTATGGCATTTTCAGTCATGGCTTGCAGGAGGGACTTATGCAGAGCATAGCTCCCAAGCCAGGAATGGCCCCTGTGATACGGGTATTTCCTGCATGGGATATAAATAGGGAAGCATCCTTCCAGCTCCTTGCGAAGGGAGGTTTTCTCGTTTCATCATCTGCCAAGAATGGTGCCATAAGCTTTGTAGAAATAGACGCTCAGCTTGGTGGGACATGCAGAATAAGGAATCCATGGGTAGATACAGAAATTACGATCTATCGTGATGGAAAAAAATCAGAAAATATGAAAGGTTCATTGTTGCTTATTCAAACAAAAGTCGGTGAATTAGTAACAATCGCCCCCGGCGTCGGGAAACTGGGCATCGAACCCCACGTTACCAGCAGCGAGCATCCGAGTGGTCCGGCGAGTTTGGGTCTGGAAGTGGCGTCGTACGCACCAGGTAGCGATCCGATACGGTTCAGGACGCCCACCCATTTGGCGTTCGGTCCGGGGAGCCAGGAGATCGTTTCTGACTTGAAAAACAACCGATTCGTTTTTCGTGACAGCCCCGATGCCCCGTTTCAAGTTTCGCCGGTGTCACTGAACGGTCAGCACTCGGTTGTCTACAACCCGGCCGACAAGCTATATTACGCAAACGACACCGATCATCATCGCATTATTTCCTTCGCCGATCTCTCCAGCGAAACGATCACCGCCCAGACCAAAAGCATTGCCGGCGTTGCTCTGAAACGGCCGCACGATATCGTGCTGGATCCTGCGACGGGTTGGATCTATACCATCAATTGCCAATCGGGGCATGTCTTTCGCTTCACCGCGATCGGCGAGAATGAGAGTGCGATAAAGGTACCACTCAAGGGCTACGCGCGGGCACTGACCTTTACGAACGGCAAACTCTATGCGATCGGATCGGCGAAGGGCCGCATCGTGGAAATTGTGGATTGGGAGACGCCAACGTTCAAGATCTACCGCACCGGAAAATTTTACGACATCCGCAGCGATGTCCTGGAGAAACAGCCACTCAAGGAACTCTCGCCCGAAGCGCAAGAAGCGCGCGTCCTTTTTGAAGGAGTCCTTGATACCTACAAAAATGCGCGCCCCGCTGCTGTCGCCGCCAAAGGCACGCCAAAGAACAAGAAGCCAAAACGGGAAAAGCGCTAATCATGAAAAGAACATATTTTAGTTACTGCATTTTGGTATCACTGAGTGCCGCTTCGCTATGCTGTGGGCAACGTGCTAATAAGAAAGACATTATAAGGAAAGCCCCTCGATTCACCTTTTCTCAGAATCAGGAGAAGCAGGAAGCGGAACTGGCAGCCAATCCGATGCTCAAACGATTTGCCGAATCGCGCAAGGAGTTGCTCAAGCATCCCCATTATCCGATCTATCATTTTTCCAGCGCGGAAAACCGGCATAATGACCCGAACGGGCTCTGCTTTTGGCAAGGTCGTTGGCATTTGTTCTATCAGGGCTATCCATTCAAAGACAAAAGTACGCATTGGGGGCATGCGGTCAGTGAGGATCTCGTGCATTGGCGTGACCTTCCTTATGCCCTCTATCCCGGTCCGGAGTTGAGGTGCTTTTCCGGCAATTGCTGGGTCGAAGAGGATCGGGTGATTGCGTTCTACCCGGGCATCGGGTCGGGAAAAATGGTGGCGACATCGACCGACCCTTTGCTGTTGAATTGGGAAAAACTCGGTGGAAAACCGGTGATTCCTCTCGAAAAACCAGGTGGGGGCGGAGACGGTTTTATATGGAAAGAGAATGACACCTACTATGCCTTGAGCTCTGGTAAGAAGACAAACGAACCCACTGGAAAATTCTTGAGAAACGTCGATCTTCTCCGGTCAAAAAACCTGACCGACTGGGAGTTCATGCATTCCTTTATTGAAAATGATATTTATGCCCAGGTCGGCGACGACGGCTCCTGCCCGTACTTCCTGCCTATTGGTAAAGATAAGTACATCTTTCTGCATTTCAGCCATAAACGCGGGAGCCAGTACATTGTAGGGGATTACGACAGAAAGCGTCACAAGTTCATCGACACCGACGGGGGAGCATTGACTTTCAGTCCCGTCAGAAATGGCGGTCTGCACGCCCCATCTGCATTCGTTAACCCGAACGGCGACGGAAGCGTTATCGCCATCTGGAACGTCAATCAGGCGAAGGAGACGGAGGGGTTTAATCAATGCATGAGCTTGCCCAGAAAGCTGACTTGGAATGAAAAGGATCTCTTTTCTCCCTTAGGGATAGAGCCTTATGGCGACATCGAATCCCTGCGTGGAGAGAAAATAACGGTCGATGCTCAAACCTTACCGGCTAATGAGGAAGTGGTCCTGGATTCCATTCAGGGAAATGCCATGGAAATGGAGCTGGAAATTGATCCAATGAAATCGGGTGTGGTGGAGCTTAATGTCCTGCGTTCACCGGACGGCAAAGAAAAAACCCGCATCCTTCTCATGAAAGGACGTGGGATACGCCGTGCCGAGACTTTGGCTCAAATACGTAAAAAAGGAATGAATTACGATAGTGTAGTCATTCTGGATGTGACTCAGGCATCGACATCATCAGATGTCATTCCCCGTATACCAGAAACGGCGGCTGTCTTTCTTGAGAAAAACGAAAACTTTAAACTCCGCGTATTTGTGGATAAAAGTATCGTGGAAGTGTTCGTCAACGGGAAGCAGGCCATTGCCTGCAGAACCTATCCGGATCGCAAAGACAGTACCGGCGTATCACTGATCGCCAGAGGCAGCGATGCACAGTTGGTGAACTTCTCTGCCTGGCAGATGAAATCCTGCTACTAACCCAAAGAACAAGGAACACATT
>PJEL010004997.1_pt1 | contig 10750 bp, 19 predicted proteins | sample 1853271 | NCBI WGS metagenome assembly PJEL01 (sample SAMN08108733, study PRJNA415343) | Invertebrate metagenome, whole genome shotgun sequencing project. | host: Globobulimina | place: Sweden: Gullmar Fjord | collected 2015-08 | reverse complement strand
ATAAGGAGGTTTTTCCCTGCTAAGATTAACCCCCCCTACCTATTATGCCAAGGATGGTCTGCATCTATTGGAACACCATCACCACCATGCCCCGGTGCGAAGCCCTTTCTATCCTTCACAGAGGCCAATCTATTATGGCATGGTGTGCAGAGGCTTCTCAAGTTGCTTTCACTGTAGAACAACTCATCGTTGCCCCTGTGTGGTTCAATATGATCCACCACATTAGCAGCTTTTAAATAGCCTGCCTGCTCACAATAGAAACACAACGGATTACTTGAAAGCTGTAACCTCCGCAGCAGCTTCCACCTCTTGCCACTGTATAGATGCTGATATTCGTGCCGCTTCAACGCCTTACTCCCCCACTTGATATTGGAGTACTCACTCGTAGGTCTAGCCTCCCCTTCACCTTCTTACCACCTTATGTCTGCTACTATTTTACCTTCCATCACCTCACCTCTCTCCCGAGTAGCGCAGAATCCTTATACGATTCAATAAACGCATTAGAATCCTGGCATTCGATTAATCCTATTTTCGCAGCTCTTGCATTATACCCCAATAATCCAACTGCAACAAGAAGCCCTGAAATTACAGAAAGTAGGAATATTATTTGTAGGTTTTTAGTCATGCTCTCACCTCTCTCTTGATTGTGGTTAATTCACGTCCGATTCTGACCTTGAACTCATCCCATGATTCACCAGACCATGCGTATTTTGATACGAGTGCTTTAACGTTCTCATTCCAATCTGGGCCTTTTAGGATAGTTTTATAATCTTTTTCTTTTTGAGAAGTTCCATTCCCAGATTTTGCTTTTTCTTTATTATTAAGTTCTTCTCTTTCTTTCAGTATAGTGTGGCGCCGTTGTGGTTCTCTTGTGGTTCTCTTGTAGGTTTCGATGTGGTTCTCGTAGTTTTTTGGCTCTTGATATTGCTCGTAATTTAAAATAGTTACGATAAGGCCGCGTGTGGTTTTCGTTTTCCGTATCATTGTGTGTTTCGTTAACCATTTCATTGCGATTTCGCACTGGCTTTTTGAGTACTGTTCTTTCCTGTAACCAACCATCCAATGCAGACCATCTCTTATGTCATCATAACGTGTTAAAACCTGCCCTCTTTTTATCTTTTTATTACCTTTAAAGTTTGCCTCTTTAATTAACCAATCCCATATCTCCCTGACATGTGGTGGTGCATGTGCAATCGCGGATTCTTGTATTTTTCTTGCTTTAATGTAATAGCCACCTGGTATTTTAGGCATATTGATCCCAATAAATTACAGCAGAAAAGAGTTGTTCTAAAGGCGCAACGGCACACCCTGTGGTCCTCACGGATACCACCAACTCCCCCCTGACTGCAAATTGTGTTTTTTTGTGTTTTGTCATCAAGCACCGTTATAGATTATTTTTAGAATACGTCATTATAGGCACTATTTACCAGAAAGGTCAAACGGTTTAATCATCTACTCGCATACTTACTCCATACAATCTTGCCCACACTCCTGAAATTCGAGCCAGTGGTTTCACCGTACCGTTCAGGGATATAACACTTCCCGGTGTGATTATGCCCCATACATTCAGCATAAACCTGGCACTCACCCCTATCCTGGTGACAGTAATCGTGTATATGTGGTGGCCTGCCGGGTTCCTTGCAGGGCCGATGTACTGATGGCTTATCCTTGGCACCATTTGCCTCTTTCCACTTCTTGGTGCGTGCATTAACAAATCGGCTGCGGCATCCTCCTGAGAACCATTTGGTGCTGAAGCCTTTTAGTTCCCTGCCGCACCCGCATTTGCATTTACGCCCTGTTTTTGAGTGTTTATTGCGCCTGTACCATTTTTGGTAATGGAACCGGTCTATAAACTGCCGATCCTTGCGCCCAATTACCTCTTTCCCGCATCCGCATCCGCATAGCCTACTCATTAGACGCCTTTAAGCTGGTAATATGCCGGTTGGTGAACATCTGGAACTCTTCATACTCGTTATGATCCAAATACTGCCGCAGTTCGTCTTCATTTCTAATCAAGTACCGGCTACAATCGAGCCTGGTGGCAATTAAATTCATCTCGTCACAAAACCCGTCATAAGTGGTCGGCCCGGTGTACTTATCTTCTTCTTTTGCTGGTTCCGGTGCTGCGGTGGTGATCTCGGCTTCAGGTTCTACATGAATATCAGTCCCGGCAAGCACTTTCAAGCGAGTATTAACAAGATTATCCCATCTGGTGCGACTATTGGGTACTATAATGGAGTTAATCTCATCTAAATTCCATTCTAACCACTTAGAAAGGTCTGCATGGTCCTTAATTGCTTCCATTTCCTTGCGTAATTCAGAAAACGTACGTGGTTTGGCTTCATCTGGATCACCAACAGGCACACCGGCAGGCACCTGGTCTGCATCAATTATAATTTCACCCGTTACCGTCTCAATTTCTGTATCTTTAACGGTTACAGTAACCAATGCTTCGTTCAAATCTGCTACCTTTTCGGCTTTATCTACCGGGATTGCACCAATATCAACCACTTCTTCTTTACTTAACATGCCCAGGAGTACTTCAGGTGCATATTGCCTGATGAAAAAGATTGCAGAACGGTACATTAGCATCATCTCCGGCAGCGTTTGCCACTTACTTCCTTTTTTACTCATCCATCCTTCTGCCTTTGCCATTGTAAGTGAAACTTCAGGACCGCGAATCTCCTTACCGGTTTTTGTTTTGGTAGCAAATGCAACGCATTTTGTTTTTGCCTTGTCCATATCAAATTCAAGCTCAGTGAATTTACCGCTGGCGTTCAGCATCGCAACTGCAAATTGTGTTTCTACTGCAGGCTTTCCGTGGATAATATACATCTTCTGCATGCACATGAACGGATCTACCCCGGTGCGTTCCGCATAGTTAAGTGCGATGATACAATTACCTATATTGTTCCTGAAATGTTCCGGCACCATAGTTGATTTACTAAAAACCACCGCTACTCGCTGTGCAAATTCAAACTTTGCAACGTCAAAGAACATTGCACCCTTTTGTGAAACCGGGATCAGTTGTGCCTTTGACTCCTCATCCAATACTGCCAATACACCTTCCTTTTCTTTGCTCATTTTCTTACCTCTCTCTGTTTTGGTTAAAATAATGATGATTGTACCGGCTTCTGACCGTTCAAAACCACCGGATGTGCTGCGTTTCCTGTTATATTACATTTACGTTTGGGTAGTTCACGGATTGCACCCTCTTTTAAAAGTGCATTCACCCGACCGCAAACCGCGTTAATCCTGAATCCCGTTCCCTCTTCAATCTCAGCCCTTGTTTTGGGCCCATATTCTTTAATATAAGCCAGTACCCGTTCCTTCTGGGTTGGGAACTTCTTGTGCTTGTGATATGCTTCTGTGCTGGTATCTTTCATGGTGTTGGCTCCTCTGGAACATGCTAGTACTTGATTGATATATGTGGAACAGCACCGCATGAAATCGCGTCAATAATCGCAGTAGCCTGTTCTTCTGTTGTGCCTAAGATACCCCTGATAAAACGATTTGCTTCCGAATGGAACCTTTCCCTGTGTGCAACATCTGCCTGACGTGCTTCTTCTGCCTCTTGCTTTCTGGCGATTTCTGCAATCCGCGCGTTTTCTTTCTGTTCTGCTTCCCGTTTTGCCTCATTTTTAGCATTTTCTTCTGCGGCTTTCTTTATTTTTTCAATGCGCTCGTTCTCTATGCGTTCTGATTCTTGTTTTGCAATCTTGGCTTCTTCGAGTTTTATTGCTGCTTCTCTTGTGAACAGGTCATCCCATGTAAGTGCTTCTTCGTGTGCAATCTCCATCTCCCTTGCATGTGCAATTGCCTGAAGCCTAGACTTCTCTGCATCTTCAAAGTCGGTTAATGGTTGCCTTACGTTTGCCTTTAATTCATCGAGAAAGTCCCTTGATTTTTTGCGCTGTGCATCAACCTTTTTGAGTTCTGCCTTTTTCCCAGCAACAAATTCCTTGCCCATATTGTCAAGCGCAACTTTTGACTTAGCGACCATGTGTGCAAGCGATGCAATATCTTTTCTCCCTGCAGCGGTTTCAGTATTCGGCACAACACTTAAAACCTCTGATTCAACCTTTGACAGAATCTCGTCAATGCCACCTTCGACAAACAAAGCAACAGGATTCAACCCCTCTGTAATAACCGGTAAATTTTCCATATATCTCTCTCCTTTTTTTATTCTTTTGCCCATCCAGGCAATTCAATTAGCTGCACCTTCTCTTCATATCCGGGCCATACCCCTGATGCTTTACACTCCTGATAGGTACGCAAGTTGCGCTCAATTGCATACCGGCCCTGGCGCAGTGCATCTTCATCAAGTTGATAAACTGCTACCAGGTGCGGTGGTTTTTTCTCCACTGCTATAATCACAAACTTATCGTATTTGGTGCCGGTGGTGCTGGCACCGTCAAGGTAATGCGCGCCCTGGACATGGTATCTGAAGTTATAAATCGACTTCCTGAACGCTTCGTAGGATGCATCTACGGTGGTCTTAAAATCACAACATACTTTTATATCCGGCCTGAGTATATCCGGTCGACACTTACATGGTGTAGCGGTTACAAAATCACGCCAGAAGATTGACGATTCAATCAATGCACCCTGCAGTAACGCGGCTGCGTATTTATGTGACCGCACCGCATCTGCCATGCCCTGATATAAAGTCCAATCGGTGTGTTTAATGGGTTCCAATCCTGTTTCGGCTATCTTGAGATGTTCCTTGCCTGCCTTTGTGGTGCCTTTATGGTCGGCCTGCAGGTGGTAGTATGTTTTTTGCACCTTCTCCGGTTCCAATGTGAACAGGTGCGTCCGGGTGCCATCAATTAATGCCTTGGTAGTTTCCTGCGGGGTTTTGTCTATGTACCGGTGTTTGTATAGGATGGGTGCTTTCTCGATTAAGTCGGCACCGGATTTGCTCATATAATCCGTATCCGCGTGATATGCTTCGTTGCTGATGTTGTCGTAAATACCCGGCTTTATCATAATCAAATCCCCACATCTTCAATTGGATGATTATATTTTTCAACATCAATTACACCGTCAGTAATTTCGTGAAACATTAAAACCAGTTCACACATTGTTTGGTGTGATATTGCACCAGATGGAATTAATGTTAATTCCAATGTATCTTTGTTGAGTAATGACGAACCATAAAACCAAACTTTTTCTTTATTATCAAAATAGAGATGAAGCCTTTTCAAGTTATTTTGCCTTTTGTCTTCCAGTATAACTTTTTTACCTAAATATCTATTTTCCATAATCAAATTCCCACATCTTCAATGGTTGAATGTAACAACTCCTCTTTGAACGATAGATATTTATCGGTGCTGTTTATGTCGATATGCCCTAACGCTTTACTGGTAGCCCGGAACGGATCAATCTCTTCACCCAGACATGCACGTTTGGTTAAATCGTCATGTACCCAATTGGCAAATGACTTCCTGGGAGTATGCGTTCCTAGATTACCTTCAAGTGATGCTTCCCTATAAGCCCGGTTGTATATTTTCCATGCCTGCACTCGGTCCAGTGGTTTTGCAGGATCTCGTTCCGATGCGAATAAGTAGCAATCAGGGTTGATAGTCAAATCATCCATCAAATATTTGTCGGTAGTTGCTAGTTTCCATAAGACATATGAACCAAGTGCTGCCCTGGCATGGCTGTTAAGCAGAACCGTCCTGCCTGAGTGCTTACCCTTCATCGCATCCCGGCTGACGGTTACGGTGCTTGCTATCTCACCAGACCTGGTAAGTACATCACCGATTTTAACGGATAGTATCTCACTGATCCTGAACCCGGTATTTATCTGCACTTTAAATAGTGTGCGGTTGCGTAAAGCGTTCCTACCCTTAAACGCAGCAACTACCTGGAGTGCTTCTTCTTTTGTTAGTGGCCTGCAGCCTCTCATATCTGTATACCTCTAAAAACTGTTAATATTTTGTTATTATTTAATTAGTTTTATAAAGATGAATCCAAGCACAAACCAGAATACTATAATTACAATTAGGGCATCTATATTCATTTGCAATCTCCTGTTATTTGATGGTATCTAGGTCTGTTGGCCTATAAACCTTTGGCTCATATTGTTTACATTTCTTATTAAGGCAAACCCAAATATCGTCTGGGAAAATATACAGCTCCTTTTTACACTCTGGGCAAGTTTTCATAAAATCCTCACAATTTATTGTTATTACGTGAGTTGTTAATCTTCAATCTCAATATTCTTGAAACCTTGTGTCTTTAAAAAACCAGCGAATCTGTCCCTGAAAAATTCATTTGAATAAGACATAATCATATCTGCATGACCAATATCATCAGCAAGATTATTCATTTCAAGTGCTGAATCAAATTCTTCCCTATTAGAAAAATAAATCTTAAATGTTTTAAATAAATCTTCCATAACTCCCCTTTACATAATATTGTTAAAGAAATGTGGGGTTTGGGGTAGTTTGGTATGAGCCTGCGTTAGACTGACCGCTATGTACTAGTAGTAGCCCCTCTTTTTCCGACTTCCCCACATAGTTATGTTAAAATGGTAACAGAAAGCATTTAACCCTCTGCCAAACAGTCATTATTATTCTCCCACAATCAGGACATTTGTATTTACCATCTTTCAAAAGTTGGTAAGGATGATAGCAAATTTTGCATTTCATAATTTCACCTGTAACTGTTTTGTTATTTTATTATTCAGATTCCATTAATGGAGCTATGGACTCAACAGCTTGCCACCATGAATCACTACAATCTGATTCCCAACAAAGTTGACACCCACCCCACTTAATTTCACCGTCAATATCAAGGGGCCAATCAGCATCACTTTCTTTTTTACATTTTGGACACTTCATGCAGACACCTATTTGTTATTTGTTCATCTGTTTATTTGAATCCGAAAATGACCAATATCCCAGATATTATACCAACAATTCCAACAATCCTTACAAGTGGTATGTCGTTATCAAATAACATCACAAATCCAACAAATATAGACAGTAGCCCAATAATTATATTCATAATTGCCCCCATTGATCTGCGAAAGCATCAGCAATTCCCCGATATGTTTCAGACCTGTCACGCTTCCTGTTTGGCCCTGGAGCCATCTTCCATATCCGCTGCTCCCTGCCTTTAACTATATTTGTTGGTTTTAATGGCGGCACACCATGAAGTGCCAATCCTGTTTTCTTTTGTTCTCCGTGTCCGAATTGCCACGGTTGAATATATTGAACACTATAATGCTTTTTAAGATACGGGAAGATTACAGATGCTGGGTTTTCCAAAACGACTCTTGGTGAATTAAAAGTTGCTAAATCCCATAGGGTCAAAGTCCAGTGGATTGCTTTTTCTCGTAAGTGGTGCTTTGGTTTTGGGGTTCCATCTTTGTTTCTACCATAGTGTTTATTCCCGCATAAAGCCAAATAAGTGCAATCTGGATGAAGTATAATTAAATCCCAAACAAAACTATTTAAACGAACAGCATCACACACATCCATGTGTAAATGCCACTCAGGCTTTCCACCATATTCCGGCTCAGTATCACAAGAATATGCTTCATGGCCTTTTACCCTAAACGCCTTACATACTTTTTGGCTTCTTTCACACCCAACTAATACCTGCATAATATCACCACTAAACTAAAAAAATACGAGATAACCAGAAATGACCACGCAAATACTATTTGTATTTTTGTTATTAAACTCATGCCCAACTCCCCCTTAAAATTTCATAAACCGTAATGTTAATATTTTTCCACTCCTATCTAAACATCTCTAGTTGCGTTGTTTTTGACACCCGTAAAATCGACCCCCTGTTTGAGTATGGTTCTCCAAGAAAATTAAGCACTTTTTTTGCTCCTAACTTGTTGATAATATAGTTATATTGAACAGGGTGTGTTTTCTCTATCATCTGTATTTTGTTCGGGTTGTCCTTGTGGATACCGTACAGACAAAACATACATCCGGTGCGTTCATGTCCTTGGTCATAGACACAACAGTATTCAACATTGTTCTCTTGAATGTATTGCCATGTGTCTTTTTTGTTCCATCTTAATAACGGTTTTGATATTGGTCTTTTTGCATCATAAAGATTGCAGATATGATTTTGTTTTCTTAACTGGCTTTCTTCTGCCATTATTCCAAGTATCGGTTTTCTGCCTGTTTCTTTCTCGTATTTTTTAGAAGGATTCTTTTTTAAAATGTCGCAACATTTGTGACTAATTTTAAATGGTGCCTCAACAAGGAATTTCCACTTCTCGGAAATTTTACTCCTACCGTTTTCCCTGCCGTTCCATCGTAGGTTTCTTAGCTTCTCTGATTTTGTGTTTCTGTATTCAGAAATGAATTGAGATTGTTCTTTGCTGACAACAGGCCAACCATGTTTCTCTATAACTTTATGAAATGGCATCCTTGGCCTAAGAATGTCAACATTGTCGAATGTCCTTACAAATGAAACTATTTCTGGAAGCTCCAAACCTGTATTATTAAACACTCCCTTAATGTCAGGATATAATTTTCTCGCTATATGCAGAAGCACCGTAGAGTCTAAACCACCAGAGAAAGCAAGGTAAACCCCATCACTTCCCCATGCCTCACACCAGCACCTTATTAACTCTTTGGTATAACTAAGTTTTTCGTCTAAAGTCTGCATAATGTTAGAACGTATTAAGATTGAAATTCGTTATCAAAAGGGACAAAAACTGAGGACATTTTATAATTTTCAGTCCACTGTCCATCTTGCCCTTGGTTTTGTTCAAGCTGATAAAGGGTATAAATCCAACCACCAGAAACCCTTAAAATTTTAGTATCTTGCCCTTGGGGTGTTATTGTTTCGTGTAATTTCATCTTGTATATTTCATCCATAATCTCACTACTCCCAGTGTTAATATCTTGTATGTAGGGCTTATATGCCCGTAGTTCCGTTAGGTGGATTTTGAGTGTTTTTCGACCAAATCACAAAGCCTTGCTCTTGATATTGGGGTCAATTCAACAATGCAATCTTCTGGAATATCACCTTGGCAATCATTCACAAATTCATTTATTTCTTCCCAAATACCACCGAACATAAAACCGCCACCACTTGGATAAAATTGTTTTCTAGCACTGAGGCAATCAGAGCATGTTTTTTCTTTCCAGAATTTCCCTTCAAAATTATATGTCACATACTCATACTTTTCTTTTATGGGGATTACCCTGTGACACTCTCCGCACTTATGTTCCTGCCTTGCTGTGACAGTTTTTGAGTTGTGCAATGTAATAGACCCGCAATCGCTGTCATAATATTCTATTTCACATGAACATTCCATTTTGTATCCCCCTTAAATCATTACCGTTTTATAAATCTGTTAGAACGTATTAAGAATTAAGCCCTGCACCGTTTTAGCCACACTACAATCTTGGGGGAAAGTAGTTATCTGGAGTAGGTAATGGGTGCAAGGCTTAAAATTCATTGTTTATTTAACCCCGGCAATAACTGCCATGTGGTCAAGCTCGTTTAGGATCAGTAGAACTGCTGTTAACGTGCCAATAATAAAAGCCACTATTGCTGCTGTGTCAATAATATCGGTTTTGCTCTTTTTCATAATCATATATCCTCACAGATTCCAAGTTTATCTTCTAACTCTGCAACCATTCCCTTCAAGTACTCAATCGTTCCCGCCTGCTCCCGCAGCTTAAACGGTACGCAGATAGGACACTTTAACGGGTCAAGTCCATGAATTGTGCAGATACTTCTTATATGGTCCGGCAGTATCTTGTGCGCACCGGCCTGTAGTATATGGTTGGGGTGCAGGTCTGGTAGGTTGCAAAGTTCGCAACAGTTTGGGTTGGTGCCGCTGTGTGCGTGTTTATCCATTGTTGTCTACCTCTTTTATTGCTTGCATAATTACTGCTGCCACCTGGGGTACTATTGCGTTCCCTAGTCCTTTAAGTCTGTCCACCCTGTTGGATACCCCATGAGCCACTCTACCCACTGAGGGTTCAATGTTCCAGTTTTCCATTGCTCTTGTGTATCCCCTCTTACTTCCTTGTAATTCCCTAACATATTCTGCATTTTCCCGTTTGGTGTTCCTGCTGCATCTTCGTTTGCCTGTGGAGTTGGAAACCACCCGCTGTTCCTTTCTATCATCGAGGGGCTGCTCTGATTCCCCTTCATTGTGGGTGTGTGCAATAATCCAGACTCTATCTCTTCTGTGCGGGGCGTTGACACCGCAAGCTGGTATAATAACTGTTGTGCAGGAGTAATCCGCCTCTTCCATTTCAGAAAGCACTTGGTCGAGTGCCAGATTGATGATTCCAGTAACATTTTCAAACAAGCACCAGGTGGGTCTGACCGCTTTAACGATTTCGATAAGATAAGGCCAGAGGTGTCTGTCATCTTCTTTGCCCTTTTGCTTCCCGGCAACACTGAAAGGTTGGCATGGGAATCCACCTGTGAGCAGGTCAACTTCTCCGTTGCAAACATCTGCGATTGTTCTGGTGTCTTTGGCATCTTCTATTATCTCCACATCAGGCCAATGTTTATTAAGTACCTTCTGGCAGAATTTATCTATCTCACAGAAAGCAATTATTTCGTGTTCGTCACCCCACACCCATTGTGCAGCAAGTGAAAAACCACCTATGCCACTGAATAAATCTAAATGTTTCATGTTAATTAATCAGCAATTATATCTGTTTTTTTATTGTCAACCGTACATCTATAAACACCCAAATATTCAATTTTTATTTTGGCGATTCTATGCAGGATACCTTGTGTACTT
>PJEL010004996.1_pt1 | contig 10751 bp, 6 predicted proteins | sample 1853271 | NCBI WGS metagenome assembly PJEL01 (sample SAMN08108733, study PRJNA415343) | Invertebrate metagenome, whole genome shotgun sequencing project. | host: Globobulimina | place: Sweden: Gullmar Fjord | collected 2015-08 | reverse complement strand
ATTTCGTCAACGACGTTTTCGGCAACAAGTACCTAAAATGTGTCGGCTACGAACCTGCCGACGATTGACACAAGGGTTTTGAAAATCTTGTCGCTTGACCCTGATGCCGGCCATGAGATCGAAGTCGGAGTTTGTGCCCTGCTTTTAAGGGTGTTTATACCCTGTCTTTAAGGGTGCTATCTTCTTCGTCGGCCCTGCGGCCTCCTCGCAATGACGAGGGGGGCAATGTCCTCCCCTTTCCCCGTCTTCGCGATCCCTTTTTTTCGTCATCGCGAGGGAGCCCAAGCGACCGCGGCGATCTCCTCACTCCTCACTCCTCACTAATAAACCTTTACTCAACCATCAATAATATGTTAATTTAAATAAGTTTATTCGTGGGAATATGGGAAAACAATTCGATTAATCTGCATCAAAAAAGTATCTCTGCATGACAACAAATTCAGACGACAAGACTATCAGGCCCTGCGAAACCATTCTGCTGGAAAGCCTGAAGAACTCCTATTTTGTCTATTCCTGCACAAAACAGGGGCAGATAACCTATGTCAGTCCCTCCATCGTCAGGATTCTCGGGTACACGGAAGATGAGTTCATCAAGCTGATCAACAACCCGCCGTCCGACATCCTGAACGGCGAATATGTACTGCCTTCACCAACCAGTATGGTAAACAACAGAAACCTCCCCTATGAGATGCTTATCCCCTGCAAGGACGGTTCACCCTGCTGGCTGGAGGTAAGCGAAGTACCGATCCGTGACGAAAATGGTGAAATAGCCGCCATTGAATGCATCTTCCATAATATCTCCGAGCGGAAAAAAGCTGAATTAGGGTTGCAGGCCAGTGTGGAAAAGCTGCGCAAGGCCCTGGCCGGCACCATACAGGCCATGGCATTGACGGTTGAGACGCGGGATGCTTACACTGCGGGCCATCAGCGGCGGGTAACCAACCTGGCCAGGACCATTGCCCAGGAAATGGGCATGGGCGAAAATGATGTTGACGGCTTACGGATGGCCGGCGTCATCCACGATCTCGGCAAGATTTCCATACCGGCTGAGATCCTCAGCAAACCGGGCAAGCTCACCTCCCTTGAATACAGCCTGGTCAAGATACATCCCCAGACCGGCTATGATATACTGAAAAACATTGATTTCCAGTGGCCCATCGCCCAGATAGTGCTGCAGCACCATGAACGGTTGGACGGTTCGGGATATCCAAACGGCCTGCGGGGTGAAGAGATCCTGCAAGAAGCGAAGATCCTGGCGGTATCCGATGTTGTTGAAGCCATGTCTTCGCATCGCCCCTATCGTGCCACCCTGGGCCTCGACATGGCGCTTGAAGAGATAACCAAGAACAGAAGCATATTATATGATCCTGATATTGTTGATACTACGGTAGACCTTTTTACCAATAAGAACTTTCAATTTAACCACACATTTTAACCACACATTCAAATGAGGGGATAACTTGATGTCGCCTGACGAAAAATTCATAGACAGCATCAAACAGACATATTTTCTATTTGCCCGTCGACCGGACGGTGCCATTATCTCTGTCAGCCCGACTGCCAAACCATTACTAGGCTATGACCGTGACGAATTTACTGCGGTATGCAAAGCCAGTCTGCCGCGCTACCCGAAGGGCCATTATGATACCCTGCTAAGCGAATCGAACGACGAGGAGATATTCATACCACCCTACGAGATACAGATAACCCACAAGGATTCCACCCCCCATTGGCTGAAGATAACTGAAATACCAATCGTCAGCCAGGACGGCGATATTGTGTCCATTGAATACCTGGCCCATGATATCACCGGCCACAAGCTGCTGGAAAAAAACCTGCGGGATTCTGAACAGAACCTGCGGGAGGTGTTAAGCAGCACGGTCAGGGCATTGGCCATGTCCGTCGAAGCACGGGATTACTTCAGCTTCGGCCATCACCAGCGGTCCTCTTCCTTTGCCAGGACCATTGCCCAGGAACTGGGTATGAGTTCGGCAACCACGGACACCATCCGCTTGGCCGGCGTGATCCACGATATCGGCAAGATCTGTATCCCGCCGGAGATCCTCAACAAAAGAAATACCCTTAACGATATCGAGTACTCTTTTATCCAGGGCCATCCGGAAACCGGCTATAATATCCTCAAGGACATAGACCTGCCGGACTCGCTGGCCGATATCGTCCTGCAGCACCATGAACGGATAAACGGTTCAGGCTATCCCCGCCGGCTAAGCGGTGACGAAATCCTGCCGGAATCCAAGGTCCTGATGGTGGCCGACGTCATGGAGGCCATGGCTTCCGACCGTGCCCATCGCCCTGCCATGAGCGAGGAATCCATTGTTGAAGAACTGACCGACAAGAGCGGCACCCTCTACGACCCCTCCGTGGTCGATGTTTCAATCAGGCTGGTGAATGAGAAGAAGATAGTGTTTTAAAAAGGCAGGTGTCAAGGTTCCAAGGTTTCTAGGTTCCAAGGGTTTAAAAAACTTGCCCCCTTGAACCCTTGTGACAATCGTCGACAGCTTCGTATGCCAACAATCCTTGGCCCCTTTGCATTTTTTTGCTTTACGCCCTGAGTCCTGTGCCTTTTCTCTCTCTACTCATTTTAGAATTCAGCTATAAATCCTTCAGTCTTCAGCCTTTAGTCTTTCCCTAAGTCATGTTTTTATCTTTTACCCTCGACCCGATGCCGGCCATGAGACCGAAGTCGGAGTTTATGCCCTGCTTTTAAGGGTGCTATCTGCTTCGTTGGCCCCACGGCCTCCTCTTTCCCCGTCTTCGCGATCCCTTTTTTTCGTCATCGCGAGGGAGCCCAAGCGACCGCGGCGATCTCTAGCCCCTCGACCCCTCGGACCCTTTGATCTTTAACTTTTCAAACATCTCCAAATCAGGATAATAGCTCCACACCGTCTTGCGTATCTCTTCATACAGCTTCTGCTGCTTATTCTTCCTTTCCAGGTCAATGGCCTTCCGGTACTGTCTGCCCACCTTCTGCAGAGCCGCCTCCCAGACATCAGAGGAAGGGTCCAGGGTCTTGGAGCGCATCAGCCAGTAGGTGCCCACATCCCTGTGCAGCCGGGGGTCCCTGGCACCTGAAAAAAGACCGGCCATGTCCATGGCGTGATCGGCGGCGGGCAGCCATTTCTTTTCAAAATCCTGCTCCTGCCACCTCTTGGTATAGGCCCAGCCCAGTTCCAGGTAGTAAAGGGCGTTGAAGGGATTGAGATGCACGGCTTTTTCAAGTGCCATGGTCATCAGCTGCACATCCCGGTCCTGTTTTTCCCGTGCCAGCCCCCGGGATAGCTTATGCCAGTACCTTGCATTATACCTGTCCCAACCAATTGCCTTTTGCACATTGACAACTGTTGGATTCTGCTCCCGCACCAGGGTTGAGTTGGGAACTGTATTACAATAGGTTTCTGCAATAAAATGGCGTACTGTCCAGCCGCCGGCCCAAACGATCAATACAAGTGATAAGAGAACGGCCAGGCCACCTTTTTGCTGCAGATAAAGACGCTTAAATTCCTGCTCGAACTTTTCACCGGCCTGGCGCACCCTGAGCGACAATGCTGCCTGGCCGATGGCAATCACCGCAGCCAGCACCAGGACATTGGCCGGAATATGCAGATTGAAATCAAAATAGGAGTGTACCCCCATGGTGGTCACCACTGCCAAAGGCACCACGCCCAGGGCCAGGGCCTGCGGGTCCCGCCTGGACTGCCACCTCCGGATAAAGAAATAGACAAAATAGCCGATACCGAAAAGCACAATCACAAAGCCAACAATGCCGCTTTCAGCCAGCAGTTGAGCCCAGTCGTTGTGGGCATAGTCAATCAGTAACCCCATATCCTCAGGTGCCTGATAGCGCGGATAGGCATACTGAAAGTTACCGATCCCTACACCGGTCAGTTCATAATCCCTGAACACATCCATGGTCTTCTCGGCATACCGGTACCTGCCTTCAAAGGACGACTGCAGCTGTTCGGACTGGAACCGTTCGACCGTATGCTCCAGCCCGACATGCACTCCGTATGCACCGATCAGCAGGAAAATAGCCAGGACGATCAAACCGTTGCGCTTCTGACTCAGCCGGGTGACATAGAAAACTCCCATGACCAGCAGACCAAGGGCAGCTGAAATAATGGATCCACGCGAGGCGGAGAGCACCAGGCCAAGACCGATAATCACGCCGCTGAAGATGATTAGCAGCCGTTTGCTGTGGGATTGCTCCAGAGAAAGGAGGCGAAGAATTCTGTCTCTGGTGTTCTGCAACAGGTTATCATTTTTCCTGAAATGATTATTGATAAGGGAGCTTGCATAGCCGGTGGCCAGCATTAATCCCATGGCCATAAATGCGCCAAAATGGTTGCGATTGATATAGGTACCCCGCACATCGCCGCCATAACCCGAGAACCACCAGATCCGGTTATTCCCTGCATAGGTCTGGTATATGCCGTACAGGCTGACAAAGGCTGCCGTTGCCAGGATGGTCCAGCAGGTGATCTCCAGCCGCTTCCTGCTGTTCAGCACCTGGGTCAATCCCAGAAAAAAAAGCCCGTACACTGTCCAGCGGATGAGGGACATGCGCACCGGGTACAGATACGGGACAAATGATATAAATACGGAATTACCGGACAGATAAGCAGCCTGATTCTTCACCTCCTGCGACTCCGGCGACAGCAATCCGGCAATAAATGACGGCAGCGGCATCACCTGCAGGAACAGAAAGCACAGGACCATGTAAAATAAGAGATTCAACCGGGTAACCGGGTACTGGAAATAAGAACTGTTTGTGCGGTAATCCTTGCGGATATTATGGACAATGAGCAGCAGACTGGCGATCAGGACCAGGGAGAAAACAAAGGAATAGGCATAGGCATGTACAGCTCCGAATAACAGAGGGCTGATGATAAGTACCGTGAGGTATATGCCAAATGCAATTCTTTCCATTTACTTTGAAGTTTTGGGTATCAAGTTTACTTGTAAGTGCCTAAAGTGTGAAGTTTGAAGTACCCCGCAAGGGGGTACAAGTGCCTAAAGTTGTTAAAATCCAAAACCTAGTACCCCTCAGGTAAGCGATAGACTCCGAGGGGGTATTAAAAAGAATGCCTAGTACCCAGCATCCAGTTTTTCGCCCTTTGCTTTTCAACTTTAGGCATTTATGCCCCCTCGCGGGGTACTTTAGCTCACTTTAGGCATTTAAGGCACTTTACTAATAATCTTCTCTCCTCACTTTTCAATTTTCAATCTTCACTCTTCAATTAAAAGAACCTTCTCTTCTTCCTGCTCAGGTCCGGTTCCGGCAAATCTATATCGTCGCCGGCAATGATGGCCGCCGGTGTTTTAGTCACCATCTGTTCGGCCCGGTTGTAATCCTGCAGGATCTCGGCGGCAAGATCCACCGACTCGGCCAGGGCATTGATGCGGCTGCTGTCGAAGTGGGCATCCGTAGCTATGACGTGAACCAGGCCGGTCCTGATCATTTCCTCCGCACTCTTCTGGACAGAAATGCCGAACTCGCCGGTAAGGCTCAGGGCGGTCAACTGGCACAACGCCCCTTGCTGCACCAGTTCATGGAGCTGGTTGAGGTCATGCTGTAAAATAAGATGCCGTTCCGGATGGGCGATCACCGGGGTGATGCCCAGCAGTTTGAGCTTGAAGATGAATTCCCGTGCACCGGCCGGCATTGAAAAGGCCGGGAATTCGATCAGCATGTAACGGCCGTTGTTGTTGATGGTGGCTGCCTCGCCCCGCTCCAGCGCTTCAAACAGGTCAGGGCTCATCTGCACTTCCATGCCAGGATAGATGTTGAGCCCGATATCCTCGCGCTGCAGGGCTTCCTGCACAGAGGACGTCACCGAGACAATGGATTCCCAGTTGTTTATAAAAAAACCGTTCAGGCTGTGGGGGGTGGCAACGATGGTCTGGATGTTGTTCTTGACAGCAGTGCGGGCCATGTCCAGGGACTCTTTAAGAAACCGGGGCCCGTCATCTAAACCGGGCAGGACATGACAGTGAAGGTCGATCATAAATTTTTAACTTGGTAAAAATTTGGCCAGGGTTCAGGGAAAACAATCTAACTCTTAATGAAAAAACCCCAAGTTTGCTCTTTTGTCTTTAGCCTTGCGCCTTATACCCTGCACCTATTAACTCTTCCCATTTTGCTTCCTTTTACCTCTTTTCAGGCCGCTGTTGTCTTCTTTCTTTTCCTGACCGTAATAACCATAGAAATAAGAATACTTATTGTAATATTTATTAAGGTCTATATCAAACCTGTTCAGGATGACGCCCAGCATCTGCGCATTCACCGCGACAAGCTGATCAACTGATCGCCGTACAACTTCACGCTCTGTCCTGTTTGCCTGCACAACGAGTACAACCCCATCCACTATTTTAGACAGCACTACGGCATCGGTAACCGCTGATACAGGTGAAGAGTCAATAAGAATGCGGTCGTAATCATTGCTCAGGGTGGTAAGCAGTTCCCGCATAGCTCTGGAACCAAGCAATTCAGAAGGATTGGGAGGGATATGACCGCAGGGGATCAAATGCAGATTGGTTATCTCAGTTTCCTGCACGGCATCCGCAAAACTGCAGTCACCGACAAGGACATTAGAGACCCCCTTCTCTCTGTCAACCCCGAAAATCCTGTTCAGCCTGGGTTTACGCATATCACAATCCATCAGCAGCACCCGGCTGCCTGTTTTTGCCATTATGACCGCCAGGTTGGCTGAAGTAAGGGTCTTGCCTTCCTGTTCCGTGGCGCTGGCCATCAATATGATTTTTGGTTGTGTCTCAGCAATTGAAAATAAAATTCTGGTCCTGATGCCGCGGTAGGATTCGCTGACCGATGATCTTGGTTCTTTCAGGCTGATCAGTTCCTCTTTCTTGTCAACGTCTTTTGCCCGGCGTCCTTTGACCGTATGGGCCAAAACCACGCCAAGCAAGGGGATTTTTAAAAACTGCTCTACCTCCTCCGGGCTCTTGAAAGTGTTGTCCAGGTATTCGAACAGAAAGGCCAGCCCCAGACCGAGCATCAACCCGATCACTGCGGCCATCTTCATGTTGCGCCAGGAATCAGGGCTCACCTTGTACCCGTATTCCGCCCGGTCGATGATCCTTAAATTACTGGTGTCGATATCCTTGGTCACCGAGGTCTCCTTGAACCGCCGGATCAGCATGTCATAAAGCTCGCGGGCCGACTCCGCCTCGCGGTTCAGCACCGAGTACACAATGGCCTTCTTGTTCAGCTGCAGAGATTCCTGCTTCTGCCGTTCAAGGGCAGCCACCAGTGATTTCTCACGGGCCAGCGACACCTCGTACTCATTGCGCAGCGAATCGACCACCCGCTCGATCTCGGTCGCCTTGCGCTCCTGCAGGGTGGCCAGTTCGGAATAGGTAGCCTGCATCTTGGGATGCTGCTTGCCGTACTTCTTGGAAAGCTCGGAAATACTCTTGTACAGGTCAACTTCAGACTCTTTAATGGTCTGGATCAACCTATTATCCAGCACTTCGGGAATGGAGTCCAGCACCAGGGGGTTGTTCTTCATCTGCAGGGCCTGCCGGTACTTGGTCTCCGCCTCCACCCTGGCAGACTCGGCCCCAACCACCTGGGTGTTGAGCTGCGCCAGCTTCTGGGCGGTGACCGTCTCCACCTCACCGGAAAACTCGGTGATGATCTCTTCCCGCTCCCGGTACTGCTGCAAATTGCGCTCCGCCGCCTCCACCTTGCTGCGTTCCTCGCCGATCCGCTCGTTCATCCAGGCCATGGCATCCTTGATTGCCCCCAGCCGCAGATCCATGTTGTGCTCGATATAGGCCTGTGCCAACCCGTTGACGATCTTCACTGCCGCCTGCGGATCACGGGCCCGGAAGCCGATGTCAACCAGCCGGCTGTCCTGCACCGGCCGCACCGATATGCGGCCCACAAAGTTGCTCACCAGGCCGGAATCCTGCAGGTACTCTTCTTCATCCTGGGGTGCGGTGCCCGGCCTGGGCTTCTTCTCTTCCTTTTTCAACAGCCCGACAACAGCGCCTTTAATACCCCTGAGAAAATTTGAAATTAAATTTCTGAAGTTTGCCATAATGCCCTGGGCGGGCTGCGGCTTGAATTCCTCGCTGTCAGCCAGGTTCATCTTTTTGATAACAGAGCGGGCCACCGACCGGCTCTGGATGATCCTGAACTGGGTTTCCTTGTAGTCGGGATCCCAGGAGTCAAAGGCCATGACCTCCTGGATGGACACCACGTTGGGGTTGGACTTCTCAATGATCATGCGGGCTGATGCCTCGTAGATCGGCACCTTGGTGAAGTCATTGATCACCACGGTCAGCACCAGGATAACAAACACGGCCAGAATAGTCCACTTGCGCTTCCGCACCACCCGTAAGTAATGCCGAATGTCAATCTGGGATTCTTCGCCTATTTCTTCGCTAATCTGATCCATGGGTCTTAAGGAACAAAGCTTTTCTTTCTAGTTTTTCACCTTCAGTCTTCAGCGTTGTCGTTTAACGAAACAAAACGACGATTGACACAGCCTTTTACCTGCTTTTTTAAAAGAAGCTTTCCGGTACAATAATGATGTCATCCGGTTTGATCCGTACGTCCTGGATCTTGCGGCCGGCCGAGGTGATGGCGTCGACGTTGACGGTGATGATCTTTTCGACGCCGTTTTCCACCCGGATGATGCGGGTCTTGCGGCGCCCGGCAATATTGGTGAAACCGCCGGCCGTGCCGATGGCGCCCACCAGGGTCAGGTTCTTCCGGGTGAATTTGTAGGAACCAGGGCTCTTAACCTGGCCCATGATATAGAAGAATTCCGCCTTGGGCAGGTAGATAACATCGTTGTCGTGCAGGGTGAGGTTGGAGATCAGGTCATTGCCCCTGAGCAATCGGTCCAGATCCACGGAGATAACTACCTTGACAGGTTCTGCAGCCCGGTAATCAGCACCGAATGCCGGAGTCTCACCCCAGGTTGATTTCGTGCTTTTTTTAGATAATTCTGCTGTTTGGACAGGCTGGATGGTGCGGACGACCATCACCTCTTTGCCGGCCGTCTCCGGATCAACCCCGCCGGCTTCCGAAATAACGTCCAGCAGCCGCTCATTGGCCTTCAGGGGATAACTGCCCGGCTTCCTGATCTCGCCCAGCACCTGGTATCTTTTACTGCCGTAGTTCTGGACCATAACCGTTACCTGGGCATCAAGCAGCAACTGCTTCTCTGCCAGCCGCCGGGAAATAAGCTCCTCCACCCGGGAAACAGCCAGACCGCCGACCTGCAGCCGGCCGAGCAAGGGAAAGGAAATGGTGCCGTCCCGCGCCACCCGCATGCCGCTTCTGGACAGGTCAGGCTCGTCATACACAAAGATGGTGAGAACATCATTGCCGCCCACCGTGTAATCCACCTCACCGCTGTTGGCCGGGTCATAAAACCTGCCCAAATACTCTTCCACGGTGAGCTGCTGAGTACCGCTACTGATGTCCTCCACTTCAGGAACGAAAACCTGCCGGCCTGAATTCTGCCGCAGCTGGCTGATCATCTCCAGTTCAGAAGACTTAATGCCGTCAACCTGCTGTACACCATGCACCTCTTCCACCCGCACGATGTCATCCGTGGATACAGAACCAGCACAGCCAACCAGGGCCAGTACACCCAGCATCACCAACAACAATGGTATAAATTTTATTTTTTTAATATCCATATACGAAACAAGGCCCCCAATCCTCTACAACAGGTAACCTTAACAGTTTTTTTTAGCAATTTAAACAAATAGTTATTACTTCAGTGTGACATTTTTTTGAGGGTTCTGGGTTCTGGGTTCTGGGTTCTGGGTTCTGGGTTCTGGAAAAAGATTTTAATTAAAAATTCATAATTCACAATTCACAATTGAGAAATCCCTTCAGTCTTCAGCCTTTAACCCTTTTACCTTTCGCCCTGTGCCCTGTGCCCTCAGCCTTCAGCCTTCAGCCTTCAGCCTTTAACCTTGCCCCCTCTGCCTTGTGCCTATCTTTTAATACCTCAACGTAACCGTCCCTAAAACCCGGTTGATCGTAAAACTCTCGTTCCGTTCGTTGGAATCCCGTCGTTCATAGTCATAGCCAACCGCCAGGGTCACCCTGCGGTGGATGAGGTATTCCAGCCCGATGCCGGCCCTATAGTCGTCGTCAGACCGGTCATCGTCATAATCATTATTGCCGATCCCGAAGTTGACCAGCAGCTTGTACCAGGAATAGAACCTGTGCCGCAGGACTACGTCAAAGTAGGTGCCGTCGTACCGCTCACTGGTATTGGAGCCTCTATTGTATGCACTCCTTGCAAGGTTGACATGCATGTCGGTCACGCCGGGCTTGATGGAATAGTCAATGCGGGTCGCAGCCAGCCAGGTATCTTCATCATTATAGGAATTGCCGACTGGATCCGTCTGGTTGTCATATTCGCGCCATTCATAGCCAAAACTCATTTCGCCGGTTATCCTGGACGTTGGATCCCAGGTCAAACCCAGGAAAATATTATCAGTTGAATAGTCTGCATCATTGGAGCTGTTTTCTGTGCCGTCCGGTGATTTCGTATTATAATCCCGTTCACCGTGATAGTAGCGGGCAAAACCCCAGGTCTTCTGCGCGACCCTCTTTTCCAAACCAGCACCTACTTCGGTCTCGTCAAAGTTCTGACTGTAGTCAACGTCCTTGTCGTCATACTCCTGCTTGTTGTAATTGAAGTAGCCGACTATTTTGTACCTGTCCGCGTGGTTGTATC
>PJEL010004995.1_pt1 | contig 10751 bp, 8 predicted proteins | sample 1853271 | NCBI WGS metagenome assembly PJEL01 (sample SAMN08108733, study PRJNA415343) | Invertebrate metagenome, whole genome shotgun sequencing project. | host: Globobulimina | place: Sweden: Gullmar Fjord | collected 2015-08 | reverse complement strand
TCGGAATCGCCATCGTGCCTCCCGGTTTCCGGATATGGTACCACCTGTGCCTCAATGAAAAAATGGTCGGCGTTAGCAAATAAGCTAACGAACTCCATCAACAGGTGAGATAATAGGATTGGCATGACCGGAGTGAGGCTTCGAGCACTGGTCGGGAGGGTTCATGATCGTAGAATTTTATAAGCCAAAGACGATTCAGGAGGCTATCGAGCTTCGCGCCGAGCACGGTGATGGCGCCTGGTTCATTGGTGGCGGAACAGAACTCAATTCGCTTGAGCCGCCACCCGGCGAGAAAGAGCACCTGATCAGCCTCGATGGTTTAGGTTTGCGGTCTATTGAAGCAAACTCGACTGAGATCATCATTGGCGCCGGTTGTACTCTGCAGGAGTTGGTCGATTCTCACGAGATTCCTGAGGTCATCAAACAGGCGTGTTTGCATGTCGAAAACCGTTCAATTCGCAACCAGGCCACGATTGGCGGTCACATCGCGGCCGGTCATCGATATGCATCGCTGCTACCGATTCTGGTTGCCCTTGAATCAAGCGTTGATGTCACCGCGGAGGATGGTTCTTCGAGCACAGATGCGATTAGCGATCATATTGGTGGCGCCCGGCGAGCGCTCATTACGGCGGTGCGGGTTCCGGTACTTTCTTCCAATGTGCATACCGCGGTTGATCAGCATTGCCGCTCGGCTATCGATCTCGCGATGTTGACAGTTGCGGTAGTTTTTACACTCGAAGGTGATGTGGTTGTAGTGCCGAAAATCGTCGTCGGCGCCTTGACTGACCTACCCCAGCGGCTCTCTGACGTCGAACATCAGCTCGATGGCACATCTCTGCCTTCGCGGGAGATTCTTGAACATGTGGTGAGTGAGAGCGTTCAGGCAGATTCGTGTCCGCGCGCTTCTGCCGATTTTAAGCGGTATATGGCCGGCGCACTGGTAGCGAGATCTATGTTGGGGTGGTTGTCATGAAGATTCATCTCACCTTAAACGGCCGGGAGCGTGAGTTCGAAGTTGAAGCCGGCGCGAAGCTCAAAAATGTGCTGCGGCAACAGGGTTGTCTCGGTGTGCACGATGGCTGCGATGGCGAAGGTTCCTGCGGCGCGTGTGGCGTTTTAGTCAATCGGCGTTTGATGAACTCGTGTCTGCTGCTCGCGGCCCAGGTTGATGGCAAAGAGATCCATACGATCGACCATCTCAGCAAACACCGCGGTATGTCGGCGATTCAATCTGCCTTCGTTGATGCAGGTGTGGTCCAGTGCGGGTATTGCACTCCCGCTCTTTTGCTCGCGGTACACGAATTGCTCGAACGCTGCGATGAAGACGAAAATGATCCAACGAGAGAAGAGATTCGCGACGCTTTATCCGGCACTTTCTGCCGCTGCACCGGTTACGAGCAGATGTTCGACGCTGTGATTTTGTCGAAAAATAGGCTCTCAGATCCCGACTTCAAAGCGCCGCAGGTACAAGAGTTTGGTGGTGAGCTGCGAGTGATCGGCAAAGTGCGCCAAAAGGTCGATGCGCCCCATCTGGCGCGTGGCGGCAAGGCCTTTGTCGAAGATAGGGTTGATCCGGATGCGTGCCATTTAAAGATGCTGCGCAGCCCCCACGCCAGCGCTTATATTACGAGTATCGACACCTCCAGAGCTGAAGCGATTGACGGCGTGGTGCTGGTTTTGACGCACAAGAATTGCCCGGATGTTTTTTACGGCACGGCAGGTCAAGGCTTTCCAGAACCGTCGCCATATGACCACCGCATGTTCGGTCAAAAGATGCGCCATGTTGGTGACCGGGTCGCTGCAGTGGTCGCCGAAACGGCGGACATTGCCGACGCCGCCATCCAGCAAATCAAGGTTGAGTACGAGGTTTTGAAACCGGTTCTGACGATCGATGAAGCCAAGGCGCCGGGCGCGCCTCTTGTACACAACAGTGTGATCGAATACGTTGTCGGCGCGCCGGATGATCTCGACAATTCAACAGCAGATCCCCGCGATGGCAAGGTGATCTACCAGTTTCCGATTCACGCTGATCCGCGGCGAAATCTTGCGGCAGCGGTGAGTGGCGGTATTGGTGATCTCGAGGCTGGTTTCGCTCAAGCTGATGTCATCGTCGAACGGGAGTACGAAGCAAGCCAGGTTCAGTGCACACCATTGGAACCGCATATTGTGTATACCAAAATGGTCGCTGATCGCCTGGTGGTGCACGGTTCGACCCAAGTGCCGTGGCACCTACGCCGGATTTTGGCCCGTATTCTCGATACCCGCGAGAACCAGATTCGGGTGATCAAAGAAAAAACCGGCGGCGCTTTTGGCGCCAAACAGGATATGGTGCTTGAGGAAGTCGCGGCGTACGTCACCTGGACGACCGGCCGCTCTGTGGTTTTCCGCTATACCCGTGAAGACGAGTTCATCGCTGCGCGCACCCGCCATCCGATGAAGGTACGAATCAAACTTGGCGCCAAGAATGATGGTCGTCTCACCGCGATGCTGATGGATCTGCAGGCGAATACCGGTCCCTACGGTGGTCACTGTTTGACGGTGCCGATGAATGGCTGCTCCAAGGCTTTGCCTTTGTTGTTGTGCGACAACGTGCATTTTGATGTCAATGTCTACTATTCCAATATCCCGCCGACTGGCGCATATCAGGGATACGGTGCGCCGCAAGGATCGTTCGCAATGCAACTCGCGGCGGCCGAAATGGCTGACGAATTGGGTATGGACCACCTCGAATTCATCGAGAAGAACCGGGTGCGTGAAGGGGTTGTACTCGAAATCCTCAAGTGTCTCGGCGAAGGCCGCGAAGGTACTCCGGAGAAGGTTTACACCTGCGCTTTGGGACCAGCGCTCAAGCGGGGCAGGGAGTTGCTTGAGTGGGGCAAGAAAGAAGAAAGCGACGATCCTGATATCAAGGTAGGCAAAGGCCTTGCAATTATCCAACAGGGTTCTGGTTTGCCTCACCTTGACGCAGCCAACGCTGCGATTTCGATGTTTGGTGATGGCACCTTCATGCTGCTGAGCGGTGGTACTGATTTGGGCACTGGCCTCGATACCGTCACCACCAAGATGGCGGCGGAGTATCTGCATACCCCAATGAGGGATATCGCGATCACCGCCGCGGATACTGACGTGACCCCCTTCGACGTTGGCGCTTATGCTTCGAGCGGGACCTATTTTTCGGGCGGCGCGGCTCTCAACGCGGCGAAAGCGATGAAAGAGATGATTCTTGACGCTGCCCACGAGCTGATGGCAGAGCCCCGGGAAAACCTGGAATTGGTCTTTCCCAGCCAGGTGCGCGGAAAATCAGGTACCGTCACATTCGCCGAAATTGCCCAATTCACCCAGAGTGGCACCGGGTGCGGCCAATTGGTCGCTAATGGTACTTTCACTGGAGAAAAAGGCTCGTTCCCTTACGGCGCTCATTTCTGCCAGGTTGCGGTGAATATTCGTACCGGAGAACTCAAAGTTCAGAAGTATTTTGCGCTTCATGATTGCGGCACACCGATCAATCCCAAACTCGCACTCGGTCAGGTTTATGGCGGAGTGATGAAGACCCTCGGCCATTCGTTATTTGAAGAGATACGCTTGGACGAGGCCGGGCGTTGCTCAAATGCAACCCTGCGTGGTTATAACGTGCCGATGATTGGTGATGTGCCGGAAGAGTTTCTTGCCGAACTGATTGCGACTGACGATCCGTTTGGTCCGTACGGCAGCAAATCTATCTCCGAGGTTGCATGTAACGGCGCCGCCCCGACTCTGGCTTCGGCGATCCATGACGCCACCGGAGTTTGGATTCGAAGCTGGCCGTTTACCGCTGAGAAGATCCTGCGCGCGCTCGGTAAGGTATAGAACCATGGCGCTAAAGAAACATCGATATGTTGTCTGCAGGGCCCGGTTTCTTCTTCCTCTCGCTCAGCCGGATCGCGCGTTGAGGATCGAGGATGGATATGTGCTTTCTGACGGCGACGACATCCTCGAGGCCGGACCGTATTCTGACGCTATTGGAAAACGTTTAGTCGCGACCTTCGGCAACGAATTGCATGTCATGGGTGATCCGCAGGCAGACACTACAATCCCGTGTATCAACGGTGTGCTTTTGCCGGCATTTGTCAAAGCTCACGGCCATGATCATGAACAGCCGATTATTGGCATCGCCAAGGATGAACCCCTGACGAGCTGGCTCGATCATGCGGTGAATCCGTTCACTCGCTTTTTGCGAACCCAGAAAAACGAATTGAGTGAAGTACTCGGCTGCGCCCCGCAGTTGGTGGTCTACCGTATGGCCCGTCTTGCCGATATCCATTATGGAATCACCTCATCGATGGTGCATCACTGTAATTTCAACAAATATCACCTGGAGGAGATTGCCCAGGCCAACGAAGCCGCCGGAACCACAATGATTGTTGCGGTCGGCGGACAGGATCGCCACTACACAAAAGAGGTCCTCGACAAAGCTGGTGAAGCCGTCGAGCGGCTCGAACGAGCTACAGCAATGCAGGGCCTCGAACGCACAAGTTTTTGCCCCGGCCCAGATCAGCTGTTTTCCAATAGTCGCGAGCAGCTGATGCCGCTCAAGCAGTGGGCCCGTGAGCACAATACGCTCTTTCACGTGCATTCCGCTGAAGAGCCGAATACGACCCGTTGGTTTTCAAAAGAGATCGAGCCCGGTTTGACTCCGGTTGAATACGCGGACTCCATCGGTATCCTCGACGAGAGCACGGTGCTCGCTCACCAGGTCAACTGCGGGCCGAATGATCTTAAAATCCTGGCTCGCACCGGTACCCGAATTGTGCACAACCCACTCGCAAATACGATTCTTGGTTCGGGCATGCCTCCGATCATGGAGATGATCGCAGCCGGTATCCCGGTGGCGATTTCTACGGATGGCTCCGGCTCAGCCGACAATCAGAACATCCTCGCTGCTGCTCGCCTTGCTGCCCAATACCAAAAAGCTTTTCACCAGGATGCGACTCTGTTGCCGTCGCAGCAGTTGATGGAAATGATTACAGTAGTGCCTTCAAAGATGCTGCGTTTGAATCAGGGCGAATTGGCTCCAGGCCGCCAAGCGGATTGGGTCGTACTCGACCTTGATCGCCCCAACCTGGCGCCGACACGATTGGATAATCTGACCGAAAACCTGGTGTGGGCCGCTGATGGCAGTGAAGTCAGTACCGTTGTAGCGAGGGGCCGCATCCTCAAAGAGAAGGGCCGAATTGCTGCGTTTACGGATGGCAGCACGCCAAAACAGGTCATGAAGGATGTACAGGTACTCTCAGAACGTTTCATTGTTCACCTCGAAACATCTGACGAGTTGAGTGGCACCGGCGCTCATCACTAATTGGGGCCGGTTTTGAAGACTACAGCTATTGTGCTCGCAGCCGGTTCGTCGCGGCGCATGGGCAGGGACAAACTTTCCCTGAAGCTCCAGGGTGAGCGGGTGTTGTATCGAGCGCTTGCTCCTCTCATCAGCAGCGCTCAAATCAACAACGTCATAGTTGTTGTGCAGCCCGGATTCAGCTGGCCCGATGGCCCGCTGGCCTGTCAGGTGGTTTCAAATCCCGACTTCATTGAGGGCATGGGCTCATCACTGGTGGCAGGTATTCGCCAAGCTCCGCATGATAGCGATGCATATCTGATCGCACTCGCCGACATGCCAGATCTGAGTATAGCGACCTTGCATCAACTCATTGACGCTTTCACAAACAGCGGTAGAGGAATCCTTCGTCCGTCTTATCGAGGTTGCGCCGGTCATCCGGTTTTATTTGACCGTTCGTACCGTCAACAACTACTTGCTGTCAGCGGAGATACTGGCGCTCGCCATGTAGTGAAGGATCATGCAGACGATGTGCACGAACTTCAAGTCGATGATCCTTCGGTCGTATTTGATATCGATAGGCCTGAAGACCTGATTCGAGGTCCAAAGATCCTGGTAAAAGGTGCTGGCGAAATGGCTTCGGCCGCGGCTCACCAGCTCTTTGATTGCGGTTTTCAGGTCATTATGACGGATCTTGAGCGGCCTAACGCGATCCGCCGGGCGGTTGTATTCGCTAGTGCTATTCAGCATGGTGAGATTGAGGTCGAAGGTGTTCAGGCGAGGGCTTGTGATCTGCAGACTTCTATGCCGAGCGATTTCGCAGGACGTTATATACCAGTCTTCGTCGATCCTCATTGCGAGCTGGCAAAGCGTTGGCAACCGGATGTCATCATTGATGGCCGTTTGCTCAAGAGGAACGAAGGCACCAGTATCACGGATGCGCCTTTGGTTATCGGTCTTGGCCCGGGTTTTGATGCCGGGAAAGACGTACATCTGGTGGTCGAAACCAATCGCGGGCATGATCTCGGCCGTTTGATCAGACACGGCGAAGCCCAAGCGAATACCAGCAAGCCTGGCAAGATCAACGGTCAGTCGATGGCTCGCATCCTGCGTTCACCAGCGACCGGTGTTTTTGAAACCCAAGCAAGGATCGGCGACCGCGTCGAAGCCGGCGATGTTGTCGGAAGGGTTCAAGGCCAAGCTCTGAGGGTCTCGATTTCCGGCGTGATGCGCGGTCTGATTCACCCGGGTTACGACGTGATCGAGGGGCAGAAAATCGGCGACATCGATCCTCGGGGAGAGATCTCGTATTGCTCAACGATTTCGGAGAAAGCTCGCGCTATCGGTGGTGCCTGCCTGCTGGCTGTAATGCAGTACCGCGACCAGAACATCTGATGAATCCTTCTATCGCAGAATGCTTGGGGCTCACGTCGGAGCGGGTTATCAACCTGATCGGAGGTGGCGGCAAGACTTCGTTGATGTTCAGTTTGGCTCGCGAATTGGCGACCTGTGGCGAACGTGTCATCACCACGACCACGACGAGAATCCTCAAGCCGGATCCGCAGGTCTCGCCGGTTGTGATTCTCGGACCAGATTCGAAGCGAACACAGACGCAACTGCGACGCCAATTTCAAAGCACCAATCCCATCACTGTTGCCTTGGCGGAACTTCCGGGCGACAAACTCGCCGGCATTGGGTCTGAGGTGGTCGACGAATTCGGCCGCAACGGTATCGCGGACCGAATCCTGGTCGAAGCCGATGGATCTGCCGGCCGTTCTCTCAAAGCCCACAAGGACCACGAACCGGTGATTTCTTCGGCCACTGATCTTGTTGTCGTAGTCATCGGTATCGATTGTATTGGCGCCCAGCTCGACGACCGTTTTGTACACAGAGCCGAGCTGTTTGGGAGTCGTCTCGACCGTGCGCTCGGAAGCCTGATCACGATTGCCGATGTGGCCGCGATAGTTCATCATCCGGACGGTTATCTGGCCAAGATTCCGGCGACCGCGCGGGTTGTTATTCTGCTGAACAAGGTTGATGATAGCAATGAGCATGAGGCCATCAACTGCGCTCGATCCTTGTATCAGACTGATTCAGGGCGACGTCTCGATCGTATTGTGCTTGGCTCGATCAAGGGGCATCCGCCTTGGCTGAGGGTTGTACGGCGTTAACGATTGCTCATCAGCGGCCACGGATCGACGGGAGTATCGTTATGATGAATTTCATAATGCAGGTGATAACCCGTCGCGTTACCGCTCTTACCTACGGTGCCGATCTTTTTGCCGCGCCGCACATGCTCGGATTTGCCAACATCGATGCGTTTCAAGTGAGCGTATTGCGTCGTCCATCCATTGCCGTGATCGATGATGACCATTTTTCCATACGCGCCCGATTTCCTAGCGAAAATCACTCGGCCGTCAGCGGTCGCGACGACTCGTGTGCCCTTTGCAGCACTCAGATCGATGCCCTGATGTCGACTGCTACTGCGGGGAACCCCGAATCTGGAAGAGACCTGCGCAACTTTGGGCTCAACCGGCCAACCTGATGGTTTGTCATGATACGTGCTCAAGTTTTTGCGGGATACACAGCCGGCCACGGCGACAAGGAGAAAGAGGGTCAGAATCGTGTGCGCCCTTCGTTTCATAATCAGCCTCCGTGTGCCATTTGCTCCGTAACCAATCATACTCGTCCTCATGAGCTACCGTTGCTGCTGTTCATTGCCACCCTCGCGACGAAACCTGGTGAGAAATGCGGGTTAGGAGGCCGGCTCAGTTCTTGGCCACCAATGAAGAAACACACTGTTTTCGAAGACAAGCAGAATTTCGACCCGGCCGTCGTTAATTACGTCGTCGAAAGCAATCATGTGATTCCCGAGCTGCTCGGCTGCAACTCCTGAATTGCCCACTGAGATCTCCATAGACGGTTGATCCCCCTTCGGCAATGGAGCGGATGTCCACAACGGATCCTTGACGAGAGTATTCTTCCCACTTGCGGATATTTTTCGTGAAAAGACCTGCAGTCGGTCATCAGCGAGCACCACAAGATCACCGGTCCCGTCGCCGTCGATATCGTGCTTGAGATTAAGGAACCAACGCTCCGCCTCATCAAAAGCCAAACCACTGGAGCGAGCCTTGTCCTGCCACCTCCGGCCGCCTATACCGAGATACACATCAAGCGCCAGACGCGCTTTTCGTAATCCTTTCCAATATGCAAAAACAAGATCTTCAAGACCGTCCCCGCTGACATCAACGAGTTCGAATGGGCCCGATTGCCAAAGATTCATTTCGGTTTTGATAGCAAAAATTGGATCGACACCCCAGCGGGTGCGATCTGATCGCAGGGGAAAAATCCTGAGTAACTTCTCACCAAAAACCTCGAGTTTGTCGCTTGGTGTGGTGGTGAGAATAGCGTACGCCTCGCCCTCGATTGATACATACCACACATCGTGCACCATTTCAGGTCCTGGAAGGCGCAGCCAACACTCAACAACTCTGTGGTTTCCCTTCGGATCGATGATGATGTGGTGTACGACCTGACGCGAAGGACCTCGCGCCTCGGGCCAGGTCGCAAACTCGTTATCGACGCCGCGAACAGGATCGATTTGTGCCGAACGAAGGCTCAAACCGTCGGCCGAGCGATGGGCCACAATAGGCAACTCCGCTACTCCGATGGACACCACGCTCAATTCGGCGTCGATGCTGAAACACTGCAACTCGCCGAGGGTGGCCAGGCAAAACCGTCCTGGCTTCACGAAGGTTTCGGGCACTCGAGCACCCTCAAAATCAGGATCCGCGAGCAAGATCTCGCCGGTGGACGCCAAAACAATGCCGCCCCTTTGGTCGGATATGACAACCACCGGTGTTTCACCATCGGCCGGATCGAGCCGGCTCAGCACGGCCGTGCAGCTCGTTTCCCTAACGCGTTTGAAGGTAGCGTTCTCTTTGATTTGGGCCGAAAATAAAACACAGTTGGGCTCTTCGCCTTCCGTTTCATCGACGATTGCCCAGATCAACCCTTCAGCACCTCGCGCGTCGCGAATTGGACCAGGGGCCTTAACCTCTACCACTTCCGCGCTTGCAGACAACGCGCTCACAAGAATGACGAAATAGACCGCTCCGGAAAACTTCATGAAGCACCTCTGCTGAGCAGCAATTCAACCTTTGACCGTTGGCTCTCATCCTGATGGGTCGCTGCGATCTTATGAACGATTACAACATCTGAGAGATCGTCGCCGTTGAGGTCGATGATGCGAACCAGACCCAAATCTTCGGGAGCAGTATCGAGTCCGATCTCGAGGTCCGGTTTCGAAGGGTATTGTGCGCCCTCGCGGCCACGATGAATCGAGATTCTCTTGTTGTTGCTCAAACGTACAAAATCGACCTTGCCGTCGCCGTCAAAGTCGCCTCCAAAATGACCGAGGCGATTGAGTCGGAGGTCGTTCAATTCAAGCTTGAGCTTCTGCTTGAAGGTTGATTCCTGTACTTCGGAGAATCGCAATTCTTGATTCTGAACCCAAACCCTGAAATCCAGTTTTACGGTGATCTTTTTGGTCATCATTGCCCGGGCCATTTGGAAAACAGAAACGTCGAACGCCACTGTTACCAGATCAATGCGACCATCTCCGTCGAGATCCTCAAACCCACCCTTATCAAAATCAGGCCACGCTCCTCCGATTGGCTCTCCTTCGATGTTGATGGACCGTGCTGGATCGCACTGCACCTCACCTTTCGAATTGATGCGATGAATATTCAGTTTGGAACGTTGCTTGTCAGAATCGGTCACGGTTCGCGTCACGATTTCCGCCGGGCCTTCACCATCAAGGTTGCCGACAAAAACAATCTCCGACGCTGGTGTCTCTTCCTCAGTGTTTGTGGAATCACTGCCATCACGGCATGATTGCACCGTCAGCTGAAGGGCATCTGCGAATGTTCCTTCACCCAATCCGCGCAAAAACCACCAGCTGCGCTCATCATCAAATGGCGTTGCCAACCCGCGAACTACAAGATCCGTCGTGCCGTCTCCGTCCACATCCTTGGTCATTGGCAAGGGATAGCTCCTCCGTCCGGTGCTCCCTGCCGTTCGATGATCACCTGGTAAGCGCTGAAGCCTAATGATTCTTGGCGGCGAGTCGCCGGTGCTGCCGAACAGAACGCCAAGAGTCTCGCGACCTGGGAAAAGTAGGTCGATCAAGCCATCACCATTGACGTCTCGGGCCAGGTTGAGACCGGGAAAATAACTTCCACCACCGGCGAGCACAGACGGCTCTTGATGAAACGGTTGCTCAATGCGAAGTCCTTCGGTTTCTAATCTCACCATCGAGAGGCCTTCATCGGTGAGCGCATACGCAGGCAACCCACGGCCGGAGATGATTGCTGCAACAGATGTCGGCAACGGTAGCGGATCAGCCGCCTGAACATATCCGCCCTGTTCAACTGCCAAA
>PJEL010004994.1_pt1 | contig 10753 bp, 8 predicted proteins | sample 1853271 | NCBI WGS metagenome assembly PJEL01 (sample SAMN08108733, study PRJNA415343) | Invertebrate metagenome, whole genome shotgun sequencing project. | host: Globobulimina | place: Sweden: Gullmar Fjord | collected 2015-08 | reverse complement strand
GACCCTACGATATATATCACGTATAACACGATCCCAGAAACAAATAGCTGGATCATACTTTGACTTAACATTGCCGCAGCGAATGCTATAGAGCTACATAACAATACGGAAGGTACGATAAACAGTAGATAATTACTGATGTAGTAATTTAATTGAAATGGACCTACCAATTCGGCATCTAAAAATACTGGGGTAATCATCATGCCAATAAGTGCCATGAATAATATCGCACACGTGGCAAGGGCAATGCTGAAGTATCTACTTGCTAAATACTTAAATTTGTCAATTGGCGTGGTAAAAATTAGCGACTCCATCTTGTATTGGCTATCTCGCAAAACGGTAGCCGACGCTAAGACACAAGTAACAAAAATTATATTAGGCGCAATAAACAATAATGTTTGGCTTATAGCGTGAGCAGAGTTTGCAAAAACTAAAGCAGAACCGCGCTGCGTAGTGATCAAAACGGCCAGCCATATCATGGCGATTGAAGCTGCCCAAAACCCACCTTGCTTGATCTGTTGTTTTAATTCAAAGGGTAATAACTTAAGCATCATCTTGATCTCCTTGCTTTGTATGACCAATACCTTGAACCTTGTTTAACGTAGAAAAGTAAACATCTTCTAAATCTGGAGTAATGGGCTTGAACCCAATTTCTGGTTGGAATTCACTTTCAATGATTAGTTTAGTTTTGCCAGTAATTAATCGTTCAGATAAAACGTTGAATCTAGTGCGGTAGTCTGCAGCTTCTGTTCTATTGACCATTTTTGACCAAACACGGCCGTCTAAAGTGTGTATTAACGAAGCAGGTTTTCCGTGTAATTGAATTTGACCATTAATAAGGATCGCCATGTTTGGACAAAGTTGACTGACATCTTCAACGATATGCGTTGATAAAATAACAACTATGTTTTCGCTGATTTCACACAATAAATTATTAAAACGGTTGCGTTCTTGCGGGTCCAGCCCTGCGGTTGGCTCATCAACAATAATAAGTTTTGGGTCACCTAGCAAGGCTTGAGCAATACCAAAACGCTGTTTCATACCGCCTGAATAGGTTGCAACGTCATTGTGACGCTTGTCGTATAAGTTGGTTAAATGCAGCAGACTTTCTATTTGTGTTTGACGCTGCTCTTTATCAACAATACCTTTTAATAACGCTAAATGATTTAACAATTCGTAGCAGCTGGCTTTCGGGTATACACCAAATTCTTGCGGCAAATAGCCTAAACATTCACGTAATACATTGGGGTTTTTAATAATGTCTTTATTATCAAAACTAATTTGTCCGTGAGAAGGCTGTTGCAACGTTGCGATTGTGCGCATTAGAGATGACTTTACAGCTCCATTTGGTCCAAGTAAGCCAAATAAACCAGGTTCTATGTCAAGTGATACAGATCTAAGCGCTTGAACTCCATTGTCATAAGTTTTTGATAAATTTCTAATGGTTAACATACGTCCTTCCGAGATGTTTTCTGTTTTTCTGTATAGTACAATCACTAAAAATTAAATAAATAATGAAATGACGAACGACGATTAAACATTGTCGAACGACTAATTTCGCTAAAAAGAAGGCTATTTTGAACGTTTGGTTAAAGAGTATTGCGCTAGTATTCGGTTATGGCGTCAGCCTATATCTTATCTATCTTGTCACAAATCCCGAGGTACTGATTGTATTTTTAACCATTAGCTTGATGCTACCGCTTATTTATTTGATACAAGATAGAGCAAAACAAAAACAGTACATTGACCATTTACATCAAGAAACACTCAAAGCTGAACTGAGTTTACTAAAAAGCCAAATTAATCCACACTTTTTTTTTAATACTTTGAATAACTTATATGGGCTAGCCGTTGAAAAGTCTGATTTAACTGAAGAGGTAATATATCGGTTGTCTCAAATGATGCGTTTTACGATTTATGATGGCCGTAAACATACAGTATTGGTGGAGGACGAAATTGCCTATTTGGAAAGCTTCATTGAACTAAATCAACTGCGCCATCAACACCGATTGGATATTCGGTTTGAACGACATATCAGCAATGATCAACAACGTATTCCACCACTGTTATTCATTAATTTGCTGGAAAACGCCTTCAAACATGGTGTGGATACCTTAACCGATAGTCAGTATATTCATTTTTGCTTAACGACTAAGCCTGAGATGATTGAATTTACGATCGAAAATAACTTCGACAAAACGGTATTAGAGAAAAATAAAAAGCAACGAGCAAGCGGTGGACTAGGGTTAGATAATTTAAAGCGCAGGCTTGTTTTGCTTTTTCCAGATAAACATCAAGTTAAAACAAATGTTACCGATAGCAGTTATAAAACAACGGTTTCGATAGACTTAACATAAACGGATTCCATAGACGGATTAACTTAATGAATTATTTGATCATCGACGATGAGCCAACCGCGCATAAATTGATCACTCGATTTGCACAAGATCATCCGACATTAAACTTGGTGGGTTCCTGTTTTAATGCGATGCAAGCTGAACAATTGATGCTATCGAACCAGGTTGATGTGATTTTTCTAGATATTAATATGCCAAAAATGACGGGGTTTGAATTTTTAACTGCACTAAAACAGCCCCCACAAATCGTTGTTATTTCAGCACACCAAGAGTATGCATTGGAAAGCTATGAATATGAAATAAGTGACTACTTACTTAAACCGTTTAATGCTGAACGGATTGGTAAAACATTTCAAAAGATAACCGATAAACAAGCGTTGTTCGAAAGTCATATGCAAAGTGGGAATAGCAGTAATGCCCTGCAAGAAAGTATCTTTATTAAAGATGATAAAAAACATCATCAAGTGGCATTAAATGAATTGCTTTATGTTAAAGCAAATGGCAACTATTCCTCAGTTTATTTAAAAGGCTCTCAGTTACTAAGCCAAATGAAAATTTCTGATTTTGAGCGCTTATTGCCAGTGGAACATTTTTCTCGAGTACATCGTTCATACATAGTTGCCCATCATGCATTGACATTAATCAAAGCCAGTGAAGTACATATTAATGATTTTGTTGTACCGGTTGGGCGAGTATACAAAGACAAAGTGTCACAAATAGTTAAAAAGAAGTAATTTCAAAGTACAGTCACGATCAAATTCAGTAGTTAAAATGTCTTTTGATCTATTATATCGAGCTAGTAAACACATCAGAACTTATTAAATACCAATTTAAATCAATTTGTTAAACCATCAAAAGATAAGGCTACTATACCCACTTCTCCGGCCACGTTTTACCACGCCTTCAAATGTTACATATTTGTAGTGGAATAGTGACTTTGAAAAGCACTAAATTATAAATGTAGTTTATGGTCTACACTACTTCTACATTGGAATTATGTATAAATACGCTATTAATTATGAGTAAATTTCATGCATGAAAACCTGCATTAACAAGGCATTAAATGGTACCGGAGGGCGGACTTGAACCGTCACGCTCGAAGGCAACGGATTTTGAATCGATTGAAAGCTACTGTATGGCTAAGTTAGCTGTAGGTAGTTGTTATTGGACGGTAGTAGATGCTTACCTACCCAGAATTTACCCTGACACAAGACAGGCTATGAACCTAAGCAACTATTCGGAGTGCCTTTTATTTGATTTTTAGATGTATGCTTTGACGGAAAAATACGAAACCATATCAACTGTATGGTCAAATTACAGGCAAAAAAAAACCGACTCCTATTGTCGGTTGTTTCTGGTATAGCCCTTTAGGAACAAGGGAAGAATGGTACCAGCGGTCGTACTCGAACCGACACGTCTTGCGACAGGGGATTTTGAATCCCCCATGTATACCAATTTCATCACGCTGGCATTACTTTTTCTATAACGTCAACATTGCTGCTGAGAGCTTCGCATTATACGAAAAAAACCTTACTTAGCAACTACTTTTTACTTCAGTGTAGCTAACTGTTGTTTATTTGTGCTTAAACGTCTTTATTTGGAATGAGCCTTTAAAAAAATACTGACGGCTTTAGAGACTTGTTGAGTAATCTCTTCATCGCTCGCAAAGGTATTAGGTAGCAATAAGCTTCGAGTATGCAACGTCCCTTTCGACATTTCAATTAACATTTGAGCTGAAAAATGCGCATCAGTTATCGTTAACTCACCTTTTGCTGCTAGCTCTTCTAAATAATCAGCAAGCGGAAGTACAGCTCTCATAGGGCCTCGCTCAAAAATCATTTCACCGAGTTCTCGTAATTTAACCACTTGCTGGACAACAAATCGATATAGTGAAATTAAGGTTTCTGAGAGCATTCCCTGTGAAAACCTAAAACACACATCGTTTAATGCTTCAGTTGGTGATAGCTCTTGATTAATCGTAGTGAGCATTTTAGTTTGCTTAGTTAATTGCCTGTTAATAACAGCAATGAGTAAGCCTTGTTTATTACCAAATTCATTATAAATTGCTCGCCTAGACCCCCCTGTCTCATTAATTATCATTTCTAATGATGTTTCATCAAAACCATGCTTAAAGAACAATTTTTGGGCTTTATCGATTATGAGTGTACCGCGAACACTTAACTCTTTATTTTCTTCACTCACAGCTTGGATCATATTTTTACCGTAATAATGAATATATTTTGTTGACTTTGGTACTGCATAGTACCAAAATATTTCGGTACTGGGCAGTACCATTTCAGTTATTGCATTGGAACAAAATTAAAATTGACCTTTTACTTTACAGGATTAGCACTACACTTTTGGTTAAATAAATGATTAACAAAGTGTACAAGGAATAATTATGCGCACTATCTCTCTTTTTATTATAGGTTTACTTCTCGTTGGTTGTAATGAAAAAACACCTCAAGAAAATACCACCATTCGTCCGATTCAGTGGACTGAGGTTACCTTATCTACATTAGAACAAATTAGAGTATTATCAGGCATTGTTGCTCCGGTTGAGGCCACTAAACTCAGTTTTGAAGTGGGAGGTAAAATTCAAGAAATTAGCGTTAATTTAGGAGATGAAGTCACAAAAGGTCAATCACTAGCGTCTTTAAATAAACGTAGTTACATGTTAGAGCAACAATCAGCACAAGCAAAATACGAACAAGCTAAAGCCAGTTCAGCTGATGCAAAAAACACCTATGCTCGCTACCAAAAACTATTAGCGCAAGGGGTTGTATCACAATCAGGTTTTGATAATGCGAAAGCGGCCTATGATTCAAATAAAAGTGCTGTTGATGTCGCTAAAGCACAACTAGATATTACCAGTAAAAATCTGCAAGATAGCATCTTGCTTGCTCCGTATGACGGCATAATAACTCGAAGAATGTTTGAACCCTCACAGCAAATAACCTCAGGACAATCGGTATTTGAGATAGAAGGTAAACATGGCTTAGAAATTCAAGTCATGGTGCCTGAAACATTAATTCAAGAATTAACCCAGCACGCTATATTACCTATCAACTTTCCTACCTTGCCTAAAATAAAAATGCTTGGTCGTATTACCGAGATAGGTACTAGAGCAGAATCAGCGAATGCTTTTCCAGTTACGGTTGTATTACAAGGAGATAACCCATTATTACGTGCAGGTATGACTGCAGAAGTTGAATTTGTTTTTGAAGGTATTGGTCGAACTGGCCATAAAGGTCCATCAATAAAAGTTCCTCTTACAGCCATTAGAGCGGGCTTAGATCAAAAAGCCTTTGTTTTTGTTTATAACGTAGAGCAAGCGTTAGTCCACTTACGAGAAATTAAAACTGAGAACATTCTAAACAACGAAGTTTATATTTCTTCAGGCTTACAGCAAGGCGAGATAATTGCCACTGCCGGTGTCGCCTTTTTAAGGGATGGTCAACAGGTTAGTTTACTTGATACTCAATACAAACGATTTAACTAAGCAATTAACAATGAGTATTTATCATGCTGCTCGTTAAAGGATAAAAAATGAATTTAACTAAAACTGCATTTACGTTTCGTAAAAGTGTATTTTTATTGCTTGGTGTTATGTTGCTAAACGGTATTTTCGCTTACTTCACACTGCCCGCACAAGAAGATCCAAATATCACGATACGAGAAGCTATAATAAGTACTTCTTTTCCTGGTATGTCACCTGAGAGAATTGAACAGCTCATTACTAAAAAACTTGAGGAAGAGATAAGGAAAATTGCAGAAGTTGAAGAAATCACCTCAACCTCAACCATTGGCTTATCCATTGTCCATGTTAAAATTTATGATAGATATTTCAACCTAGACGACATATGGCAAAACGTTCGTAATAAAACCACTGCGGCACATACCAGAATGCCATCAGGCACTCGTACTCCTTTTGTTAATGATGAGTTTGGCGATGTATCAGTGATTACCTTAGCTTTGACTGCTAATGGTTTTGATATGAGTGAAACATACGATATAGCACAGCACATTCGAGATACGCTGTACGGCATTGAAGGCACTAAAAAAATTGAAATACTAGGTCGACAAGAAGAGCGAATTTTTCTTGAAGCCTCAAATGCTAAACTTGCACAACTTGGCATATCACCAGACGCATTAGTTAAAGAATTACAAAATCAAAATATAATCAGCTCTGGAGGCCAAATAGACACAGGTCCAATAAGCTTTATTGTTGAACCGTCAGGTAACTTTGACAGCACAGTAGATATTGCCAATACCTATATAAACATACCAAGTAGTGAAAACTTTATTGCCCTGAAAGATGTGGTCACGTTACGTAGAGACTTTATCGACCCACCAGATAAAATTGCCTATTTTAATGGCGAACCAGCCATCTTTTTTGCCATTTCGATGTTACCTGAATATAACTTATTAGAATATGCACCACGCGTAATGCAAAAAGTTTCAGGCATTGAAGCTACATTGCCTATAGGTTATCAAATAAATACGGCAACCTACCAAGCAGAACAAGTGCAAAAAACCATTGCTGGTGTTTCAGTTAACGTATTGCAAACCTTAGCAATAGTTTTAGTCGTCGTTATCTTATTTTTAGGTATTAGAACGGGTTTAGTTGTTGGCGCCATAGTGCCATTTGTTATGCTGATTACGTTAACAATCATGCAATTTTCCGATATGAAATTAGAACGAATGAGTTTAGCCACACTTATTATTTCATTAGGTTTACTAGTCGACAACGGCATTGTTATCGCAGAAGACTTTAAGCGACGATTAGAAGAAGGAATAGCCCGTTATGATGCGATGCTTCAAGGCAGTAAAGAGCTAGCAATCCCTTTACTTAGCTCTTCCGTTACAACAGTATTATTCTTCCTACCTTTAATGCTTGCTGAACATGTTGCCGGTGAGTATACGCGTTCCATTTCATTGGTTATTTTAATTACATTACTCACTAGTTGGATATTAGCGTTATGTGTGACCCCTTTGTTATGTTACTACTTTATTAAAGTGCCTAAACAAACGGAATCAGAAAAAGAGGCTAATAGTACAGGAAATTTTTATCGTTATTATGAGCATTCATTGCATTTTTTGTTAAAACATAAAGCCTTATTTATGGGAGCAATGGTGATATTATTTGTCGTATCTGTATCGTCAATGAGTAGGGTAGCTAAGCAGTTTTTTCCTGACTCAGATCGTACTCAAATTGTTGTTAACATTGACTTACCTAACGGAACCTCATCAAAAGAAACAAATCGCCAAATGCAGGATATTTTCGCTTGGTTAAACAACAAAGAGCGCTTTGATTATATCGAAAACTTCTCTGGGTATGTGGGCTTTAGTGGTCCTCGTTTCGTTATGTCACTTAGCCCAGAAGATCCCGCGCAAAACAAAGGATTTATGGTATTAAACGTTAAAGATAGTACCGATATTTCCGCAACCATTTTACAGCTTGATCGTGAAATAGAGCATGATTTCCCTAATGTTTCTGCCCGCGTAAATAAAATGTTTTTAGGCCCTTCAGATTCAAATACTATCTCAATACAAGTTAAAGGCCCTGATAAAGATGTCATTTATCGAAAAGCGCAAGAAATAATGACGGTACTGCATAATACTCCCAACACATTAGATATAAGAAACGATTGGGAAAACCTTATTGTTAAAGTCGATGTACAAATAGATCAACAGCGCGCCAAACGTTCAGGTTTAACTTCATCTGAAATAGCGCAAGCGCTTGAAACATATTTTTCAGGTACACAAATTACTGAATATCGTGAGGGCGATGAAATTATTCCCGTTATATTAAGAGCGGAGCAAGCCGAAAGAGAAAACTTAGATAGATTAAGAACGTTAACCATTTACTCACAGAAAACAGGCAAAAGCATTCCGCTATTTCAAGTGGCCAGTTTAGCGCCTAATAATCAATTCGCTATTATTCAGCATGAAGATTTATTCAGAACCATTAATATTCAAGCCCGAAATACCGAAATGGCAGCTGAAGACTTAAAACGTATGATTGACGATAAAATAGAAGCGCTGAAAGTTGACCTACCTGTGAATCACTCGATTGAATATGACGGTGTCATTAAAGAGTCTGCTGATGCTCAGAAAGCTTTAGGTGCGAGTATGCCAATAGTACTTGGTCTTATCTTAATGTTACTGGTAGCGCAATTTAACTCTTTTAGACAAGCTGCGGTTATTACCTTAACAATTCCACTGGCCTTTATTGGCGCAGTTGCAGGACTGCTAATAATGAACGCACCATTTGGCTTTATGGTTACGCTTGGCCTTTATAGCTTAGCCGGTATTATTATTAATAACGCTATTGTATTAATTGATCGTATAAAAATTGAAGCGCAATCAGGTAAAAGTGAATATCAAGCTGTTGTTGATGCATGTTTAACAAGACTTAGACCAATTGCTATGACAACCATCACGACGGTAATGGGTTTGTTACCACTTATCATCAGTAAAGACCCGCTGTTTTACGGTATGGCAAATGTTATCGCTTTCGGTTTAGGTATCGGTACTATATTGACTTTAGCTGTGGTGCCAGCGCTTTATTGTGGTTTCTATAAAATTAAACGAGCTTAGTGAATAACTAAGCGCCTGAACTAAGTGAATAACTAAGCGCCTGAGCTAAGTAGCTTGAGCCGGATAAAGATCTGGCTCACTGCATAACGAAGTCGGCAGTCGGCAGTCGGCAGTCGGCAGTCGGCAGTCGAATAGTAACAATCTGTTATGTAAAAAAAAGCGAGCTTCTTAATGTAAGAAGCTCGCTGTTTTATTTACTAGATTAACGATGAAATAAGGTATTGCTACGCTGTAACGTCATTACTGTCAAACGCCTTAGCGGCAGTGCTTACTACTGTAGCTTCTGCGAGAGGCTTGCGCTTAACTCGAACGAAGGTCTTTCTATTAACGTATAATAACGCCAATCCTAATGCAAACACCCAAAGTGTTGCTGGTGTTGGAACTGGCGTAGGTGGTGTGGTACCTACAGGTGGAAAAGGGTTGTAGTTTATTTGCATATTACCTTCCCATGACTTACCAATAACTTGTCCCCAGATAACCGATGGGTTGGCTTTAATATCAGCATTGGGTGCTAAAACACTACCATACATATCAGAAGCCAAATTAACTTGAGTTGCATCGCCAAAGTTAAATAATAATTTCTGTTTATGCCCTTCATTAAAAGCACCTTTACTGTAATTATCGCTCAATAACTTCCCATTCATAGAAATATTAGTTTGACTGAAATGTACGCAGCCCGTTTGACCTGAAGCACATGTATCTTTGTTGCCAGCCCAGTTATCTTTACTTTTTACCGCGTTAGCATTTGTTACGTTAAATAACACTGTGGCATCATCGCTTACACCTTCAACAAACCAATCTGTTGTTGAGTTTAGTTGCTCTTGCGTTACATCAAATACATACACATTATCAGAAGGAGTGCTCGTAGGAGTAAAAGTTAATGCACCTGTAATATTACCTTCCCAATCTACTCCCGCACTAGTTGTAGTACCATTTGCGGTAGCAGACATCAGTTCTGTTGATAGGTTATTTAAATGTTCAAATGCACTGTCAAAATCTACAGGTAAATTAGCTGTGGTTACTTTATTAAAGTTACCAAGAATTCCACCACCAGATGAGTTATCTATGATATCTCCAGCATGAACAATATCACCTAAACCTGAAGGATGATCATTATAAATATTAAGAAACCCTGAGCCTCCCCACTGATTATCATTTTTAACAATATCACCTCCGACGACTAAACTTGGTCCTGCACCCATACCAAATTTTGTTATCTCTGCACCGATATCGTGTCCACCTGATACGATTAAATCACCACCAATAGCAACTCGCCCTTGTGTATCAGTACCTGACACATTTAAGTTGTTCTTAATAAAAGCGTTATACTTACTTGCTTGACCTAAATCAATGGCAACGGCTAAAACCTTTGTCGTCATGAAAGCAAAGACAACAAAAATAATTCCTAATGTTAATAACTTACGCATGCTCATCCTTTACGTTTAATTGTACAAACCACTACTACTTTGTAGAGATAGTTGAAATTTTGCGCGATGCAGGAATCGTAAGTTTCCGGCCTGACGCATATGCCTGTAGCGACGAAGCAGCAGTGCGGCTTTGGATTGTGAGCGAGCAATTCCTCAAAGTCGCTTCGATCAGGCGGCTCGGGCGGACAATTGATCACAAAGAACACTTTTGATAAATGTCCGCCAAATAGAGGAACTGTTGGATTTCCACGTCTGCATCGGGCTCATGCTCGCACTATAGATCCCATCGAAACCGAACACTGTTGGAAAACGGATTGATATGGTAACATTGCCAGTGGCAACTTGAAATCAACGACACTCCACTTG
>PJEL010004993.1_pt1 | contig 10756 bp, 9 predicted proteins | sample 1853271 | NCBI WGS metagenome assembly PJEL01 (sample SAMN08108733, study PRJNA415343) | Invertebrate metagenome, whole genome shotgun sequencing project. | host: Globobulimina | place: Sweden: Gullmar Fjord | collected 2015-08 | reverse complement strand
ATCAATTAAAATATAATTTATCATATGCGTAAATTCAAAGAACAAAATTGTAAAAAAAAGAGATCTTTTTCTTGTTTTTACCATAACGTTCAATGATCTTTTTCCGCATCTTCATATACTTTTAGAGAGTATTGCAAAACTAATTTTGCGTAACAAAAATCTAGCTTTGCAGATATTTTAGAGTGCCGAGCTGACGCTCGACACTCATTTTGCAATGCTCTCTTTTAGTATATTTATTTAAATTTTATAAGTTTCTTTAATAGATTTAATCTTTTATCTAATCTTATATTTAATCTTTTTTCTAAATTTTTTATTTTTTTAGGTTTTTTAGGTTTTTTGAAATTACATTTATCTTTTATATTTTTTAGCATCCCTTTTTTATTATAATTTAAAACTTCTTTTATTCGCGGTTTTATCATTTTATCATATTCTATTTCTATTTCTTCATTTGGAAAGAATAAGTTTTTTAAAAAGTATGATCTCATTAATATTTTATTAGCAGAACTAGCAATAGTTAAATGATCTTTTAATAATTCAGTTTCATCAGTAGATTTGGTTAATTTAAGCTGGTTAATTAAAGTTTGTCTATCTGCAATAATTTGTTTAAGTCCTTTTTTAGTCTCATTTTCTTTATTTAATTCAATATCTTTGTTTTTTTCATAAACTGCCATAATTCTTTTGTAATCTTTTTCAAAATTTTCATTTACTTTAATTTCTAATTTTTGCCATTTTATAATTTTTATAATATGCTCTTTACCAGAACCTTTAGGGCAAGCTGTTTTTTCATTAAGATAAACTAGTAGAGTTGTAATATAGCCTATAGCGTCAACGGATCCTATGTTTGCTATATCATATAATGCTTCTCTGAAAGTTACAGAAATAGTTGGTAGTTGTTTCTTTAAAAATTTAGCATCAAATGCTTTATTTAATATTATATTTAATGTTTTGTATATTTTATTAGCATTTTCATGTTCAGTATTACTATAATCTTCTAAGGTTGCTCTTTTTTTATTTTCTTTTGTATTATTTATTTCTTCTAAATTAATATTCTCTTCTGTATTGTTATTGTTTATTTGAGTATTATTTGGAGCTTCACTATTGATAATAGGGTTTCTAGTATTATTAGGTTGGGAGTTAGGATTTTGGGTATTTATATTTGGAATTCCGCTATTCATTTGATTATTAGTAAAATTATTTTCAATTGGATTATTATTTAATTGATTATAATCTTGTGTTTTTGAAAGTTGTTGTGAATTATTTGTTCTAATATTTATTCCTAAAGTATTAGGTTTATTATTAATGTTAGTTCCTCTATTTGTTGGTGTATTTATTATATTATTAGAGTTATTCTTTTTATTATTTTCAATTGGATTTTTTGTGTTTTGTGATCCAGAATTATTTATAATATTTTGTGGTTTTATATTTTTATTGAAATAAGGATTTTGACTATTATATCCTGCAAAATTTTGTGGAGATTGTTGTAGTTCAAAAGATTGCTTTTTATTTAATTGCTTTTTTTTATTATTAACAGTTTTAGGTTCAATTTTAGTTTTATTTTTTACTTCTATATTTTTTTTGCCAACTTCTTTTATAATATTTTTATTTCCATTTTCTGGAAATTTTATTTCTTTTTTTGAATTAGCAGTTTTTCTGTTTTCATCACCTGTATTTGATTTACATTGAATTAAAAGAAAGAAATTTAATAACAAAAATATGTTTAGTTTTAAATACATAATTATTATAGTTTATTTGAATTAATAATCTTATTTATAGAGAGCATTGCAAAATGAGTGTCGAGCGTCAGCTCAGCACTCTAAAATATCCGCAAAGCTAGATTTTTATTATGCAAAATTAGTTTTGCAATACCCTCTTATTATAAGCTAAGAAAATTGTATCCTATAATATAATTATAGCCTAATAAATTATGTAATTTTCAAACTTGTTATGTTTTTTCAAATATTGTTTTATTTTTTATTTTTTTACATATTTTATATTATAACTAGTTTTAATTTTTTTATATATGAAAAGGACTATTTTGAAATGCATAAATCAAATTATTTTATGATTTTATTATATTTATCTGAATTTAAATATAAAAGGAAATTTTTTTTAATTTTAAAATTATTTTATTTAAGAGTATATAATTTATAATATTTAAATCAGCTGTTTCATGAATTTTGATTAAATATTCTTATTTTTAAAGTCATGAACTTGCATTACGCAAGATTTATTATATGAGCTTATTTTTGCTATAGCAACAACAGTATTTACAATTTTAGAGCGATCTTGCGTAAGTCGAGTTATGAATTAGTAAATTCTGAAATTAAAAATAATTTAAAACACATATGTCTTGGTTTAAAAGAGGAATAAAAGGAATTTTAACACCTACAACAAACAAAAAAAATATACCTAGTGGTTTATGGTTTAAAACACCAAAAGGTAAATTAGTATATACAAAAGACTTAAAAGAAAATTTATATGTATCAGCAGAAGATGGATATCATATTAGAATAGGTTCAAAAGAATATTTCGAAATACTCTTTGATAGCAATAAATTTGAGGAAATAAATAAAAATTTTGAATCAGTAGATCCCTTAAATTTCAAAGATACCAAAACTTATAAAGATAGAATTAAAGCAGCACAAAGTAAAACAAAACTAAAAGATGCAGCAAGAACCGCTATTGGAAAAATGAATGGAATAAAAATAATAATAGCATGTATGGATTTTTCTTTTATAGGAGGATCAATGGGATCTGTTGTTGGACAAAAAATAGCTGAAGCAATAGATTATGCTTTAAAATATAAGGTTCCGCTTATAATTATTTCTCAGTCAGGAGGAGCTAGGATGATGGAAGCAGGATTATCTTTGATGCAGATGGCAAAAACTTCAGCAAAACTTTATCAATTAGCAAAAGCTAAAGTTCCTTATATTTCTTTATTAACAAATCCTACTTTTGGAGGAGTAACTGCTTCATATGCTATGTTGGGAGATTTTAATATTGCTGAACCAGGAGCTATAATTGGTTTTGCTGGACCTAGAGTAATTAGAGAAACTATTGGAAAAGAATTACCAAAGGGTTTTCAAAGTTCTGAATTTCTTCTTGAAAAGGGTTTTTTAGATTTTATTGTTGATAGAAGAGAATTAAAGACTAAATTTACTTCTTTATTAAATTTTATTAATAATTAAAAAATATTTTTATTTTTAGTCTTAAAGACAAATTATAAATATACGTTTCTATTTCAAGATGCAATGATAACTGATCTTAACTCTTTGAATATTAATGATCTTTTTCTGCATCTTCTTATTCTTTTAGTATAATAAAATACATAAAAATTAAACTTAAATATGATTCAAAGAATTCAAACATTATTTTTATTTTTAGGAGCGATTCTTTTAGTATTGTTTCCTTTTATTCCGATTTTGGAAATTATAGATAATCAAGATATTTATATTTTAAAAGCTATTGGTTTAAAACATATTACTTATAATGGAGATTTAATTAATTGTGAAGTTTATCCATATATATTCATTGCTATCTTTTCTTTTATATCTTCGGGTTTAATTTTTTCTAATATTTTTCTATATAAAAATCGGAAATTACAAATAAAAGTATGTAAAATAATAAGTTTATTAATTTTTCTAATTTTATTTATTGTTTGTTTTTTTATTTATAAAATTAAACAAAATATTGGATATTTAAGATTAGAAGATTTTCATTTAGGAATTGTACTTATAATTTTTTCAATTTTTAGTAATTTTATGGCAAGTTATTATATAAAAGAAGATGAAAAGTTAGTCAGATCTGCTGATAGGCTTAGATAGTTATTTTTAATTCATAAATAACATTTTTAATATTATTACATTATAATTTATGCAAATCATTAAATTTATATATAAACTGATTATCTCCATCTTTAATAAAAGAATCTTGAAAAACAATTTAATAAGTTCATTAAAGTTATTACTAATTATTATAGTAATAAATACATGTGTGCCAGGTGATTCACCAAAAGGAGGTCCTAAAGATAAAAAGCCACCTAAATTATTAGAACGCAAATGCAATCCTAAAAATGGAAAAACAAGTTTTAAAGGAAAGAAACTGGTCTTTGTTTTTGATAAAGAAATAAAATTAAATAATCCTTATGATGAAATTAAAATAATTCCTTCTCTTAAAAAAGGTAAATCTGAACATGGCTATACATATACTTTAAGCAGAAATATTAAATTGACTTTATATCTTGATAATGAGCTTGATGAAAAAACTTTATATGTTATAAATTTTGGTAAAGCAATAAGTAGTTTCAATGAAGGAGTTACTAATGAAAATATTAGTGTCACATTCAGTACTGGATCAAAAATAGATTCCTTAGTAATAAAAGGGCAAGTAACTGATATAAAAACAGGAGAAATAATACCTAATATATATGTTTCTTTATATAGATCAGATAGAGAAAAAACAGTTTTAAATGATGCTCCAAATTATTTTACCAAGACAGATAAACAAGGTAATTTCGAAATCAAATATATAAAAGCTCAAAAATATTTAATTATAGCAAGCAATGAGATTAATTTTAAAGGTAAGGATGATAAAAATTTAGGGATCAAGGTTTTAGGATTTATAGATAAGCCTATAAAAATTAAAAAGAATATTAAAAATATAAAAATCCATGCAGTAGTTAGAAATCTAGATGAGCTTAAAATTAATAGTAAAGAATCCAAGAAAGGCAAATTTGAAATAAAATTCAATAAACCTATAAAAAGATTTAAAATAAAATTAATTGATAAACCAAAAATATTTAAAAATATACCAAAAGTCAGCTCTATTCTTTCTGAAGATAAAAAAACAGTATATGTTTATAATTGGTTTTATGAGTATTATAATATTCAGCAAATGTTAGAAGAAGACAGAAAAGTTAAAGCTATTATTAATGCTGAAGATGAGTTAGGAAATAAAGTGAAAGAAAAATTAGAATTACATTTTGGTGAAGATAATATACAAAAAGAAGAATTTAAAGTAGAACTAGAATCAACTAACAATGATTATATTGATAATAATTCTAAAATAAAAATAAAAACTAATAAGCCAATTAAAGAGCTTGATACTTATAAAATTTACTTTATTAATGAAAAAGGTAAACGAATTAACATCTATAATGAAGATATTAAATTTAATAAATATGGAAATGAAATATTAATAAAAAAAGTATTTCCAGATGATATAGGAGAAATAGTAAATTTAACTTTAAAAAAAGGTATAATTAAAAGTATAGATAATGACTTATCGCCAGAAATAAATCATATTTATAAATTAAAAAATAAAAAAAATATAGGTTCTATAAAAGGAAAAGTATATTTAGGTATTTCAAACTTTATTATTCAGCTTTTAGATAATAAATATAAAGTAATAGATCAATTAAAAAATACATCTGAATATCAATTTGAAAATATTCCAGAAGGAGAATACACAATAAGAATTTTAGGATTAAGCAAAGGAAGAAAAGAATGGTTTGCAGGGGATATTAAAAAATTAGAAGCTCCAGATCCAGTATATTTATATCATCCTCAAAATGGTTTTGTTAAAATAATTCCAGGCTTAAAAAGAACTCTTAAAACCTTTGTATCAAAAATTAAATAAAATATACTATTCATCATCTTTGAAAATGAACTGATAATAGGTATTGCCTCTTTGGTTATCAATTACTTTTAGATACATTTTGACTTATGTCTAGTATATACGCATATAAAAACAAATCGTTGATAGTAATATAGAACAATCCTTATTTTTTCTATTTGATGACATACTGACACATTTCGAAACTAATAATTTATTGGCATAAAGGTTGTGTAATATAATGTTAAAAGAAATTCTTTAAAAAATGAATATTTGAAATATATAATATTTTCATTTGAAGCTATATTGATATACTAAAAGTATATGAGTTGCATAAAAGTGATATTGATATACTAATCGTAGATGAAATGTATCTGAAAACCATTTGATTTCAAAGAGTAATGACCGATTATCAGATATTCTTCAATTGGAAGCAGTATACATCTTGACATACGTGTAATATAATAATTTGAATATTTTATTTATTGAATATCATGAGATTATAAATTTAACAATTTATACAATTAACATAATTTAATATAAAACTAAAATGGGAAAAATAATAGGAATAGACTTAGGGACAACAAATTCATGTGTGGCTGTAATGGAAGGAAATGAGCCAATTGTAATAGCAAATAATGAGGGAAAGCGAACTACTCCTTCAATTGTAGCATTTCTTAATAATGGAGAAGGAGAAAGAAAAGTAGGAGATCCAGCTAAAAGACAAGCTATTACCAATCCTATAAACACTATTAGCTCTGCAAAAAGATTTATGGGAAAAAATTTTTCCGAAATTCAAGAAGATACAAAAGAAACATCTTATAAAGTAATCCAAGGTTCTAACGACACTGTAAAAATAAAAATAGGAACTAGAGAATATACTCCACAAGAAATTTCTGCAATGATTCTTCAAAAAATGAAATCAACAGCAGAAGATTATTTAGGAACAACTGTTAAAGAAGCTGTAATTACTGTTCCTGCATATTTCAATGATGCTGAGAGACAAGCTACAAAAGAAGCTGGCAAAATAGCTGGTTTAGAAGTTAAAAGAATAATAAATGAACCAACAGCGGCATCTCTTGCTTATGGTCTTGATAAAAAAGATAAAGACATGAAGATAGCAGTATTTGATCTTGGTGGTGGAACTTTTGATATTTCTATTTTAGAACTTGGTGATGGTGTTTTTGAAGTAAAATCTACAAATGGAGATGTTCATCTTGGAGGAGATAATTTTGATAAAGTGATAATTGATTGGCTTGCTGATACTTTTGAAAAAGAGGAAGGAATAAAATTAAAAAAAGATCCTACTGCTTTGCAAAGACTTAAAGAAGCTGCTGAAAAAGCAAAAATAGAACTTTCTACTGCTACAACCTCTGAAATTAATCTTCCTTATATTTCAGCTATTGATGGAGTTCCTAAACATCTTGTTAAAAGTTTGACAAGAGCTCAATTTGAAAAACTAACTGACTCTTTAGTTCAAAGATCTTTGGATCCTTGTAAAAAAGCTTTGGCTGATGCTAAATTGTCTGTTTCTGATATAGATGAAATCATTCTTGTTGGTGGATCTACTAGAATCCCTAAAATTCAAGAAGAAGTAGAAAAATTCTTTGGGAAAAAGCCTTCAAAAAATGTAAATCCTGATGAAGTTGTTGCTCTTGGTGCTGCTATACAAGGAGGGGTTCTTTCTGGAGATGTTAAAGATGTTTTATTATTAGATGTTACTCCTCTTTCTTTAGGTATTGAAACTATGGGTGGAGTATTTACTAAATTAATTGAAGCTAATACTACTATTCCTACAAAAAAATCGGAAACTTTTACTACTGCTGTTGACAATCAACCAGAAGTTCAAATTCATGTTTTCCAAGGAGAAAGATCAATGGCTAAAGATAATAAATCAATAGGTAAATTTAATTTAGATGGAATTGCTTCTGCTAGAAGAGGAGTACCTCAAATTGAAGTTTCTTTTGATATTGATGCTGATGGTATTTTGAATGTTTCTGCTAAAGATAAAGGTACTGGCAAAGAACAAAATATTAGAATTGAAGCTTCCTCGGGACTTTCTGATCAAGAAATTGAAAGAATGAAACAAGATGCTAAGGAGCATGAAGAAACTGATAAAAAAGAAAAAGAAAAAATCGATAAAATAAATCAAGCTGATTCCTTAATATTTAGAGCTGAAAAACAACTTAAAGAAGGTAAGGATAAAATTTCTGATGATGAGAAAAACAAGATTAAGGAACAAGTTGAAAAACTTAAAAAAGCTCATCAAGAAAAAAATATTGAAGAAATTGATAAAATAAAGCCTGACCTCGAGAAGATCCTTATGGATATTATGATGAAAATGGCTCAAGCTCAACAAAAGGCTGGGGGAACTCAACCAGGAGGTCCAACTGCTGAAACTCAATCTTCTGAGGAAAATAAAGAAGCTGAAGTTAAAGATGTTGAGTATGAAGAAGTTAAAGAAGAAGATAAGGAAGAAAAAAAATAAAATTAAGTTAAATAATAAAATTTTTAGAAAGCCTATAAGAGTGAATGATTCTTATAGGCTTTTTTATTAAAAATATTATAAATTTAATTTAATTTATATATAATTAATTTACAATAAAAAAATAAAGATTATATTTGGATTTAACTAAGTTTTTTATTAAATTTAAAAAAGCTATGAAAAATATAAAAATTCTACTTTATAACAACAACTATTTGTTTAATAAACTGTACTAATAATAGTAATAACAAAAATGTTTTTACTGAAAATCATAACAATACAGCATATAAAATAGTTGAGAAATATCAAAAAGAATTAAATAATTATAATTCTAGTAGAAGTTTCTGGGGAAATTTATATGATGATTATCTTAATTTAAAATTAGAATTTGCTAAATCTGAATTTGCTAAATCTGAATTTAATTCTAAATGCGAACTTATAGATTTAAATAACACAAAAACTCAAATATTAAAACAAATTGGTATTTCTGAAAATACAGATTCAAATATTATTATTGAAAAACAAAATAATAATTTAGATATGAATTCAGAAATTGAGTATGATGATAAAAATAAATTAAAAGAAATTCCAGAAGAAGAAAAAGTTGTTAATAATTCTCAAAACAAAGCTCCAAAGCCTAAAAGTTTTAAAAAAAATAAACAATATTCTAAAAAGAATAAAAAAAATAAAGAAGAAAATTTGATTATAAATAATCAGAATATTAACAGAAAAAAACAGGAACAGGAAAATGAATTTGATCTAAAAGAAAAAAATAAAAACAAATCAAAAGAATTTAATCCTAATAAAAATATCTATATAGAAAAAAAAGGAGATTTATATTATGTTTTAGAGAAAGTAAATGATAAAAACATAAAATTTTGGGAAAAGTTTGTATGTAAACAAGGATTGAGAATGAATTATCGTACGAGAAGAAAAAATGAACCAATATGTTAAGCTTATCATGCTTTCAAATCAGCTTTAAGCTATTATAAAAATAGTGATTTATGGATCGTATATAATACATCTGAAGAAATTTCTGATTTAGCTAAAAACACTGACAAAATTAAAGAACTTAAAAAAGGTTCAATAGAAATGGCATGTACAATAACAACAACTAAAAACTTTCCATTAGTAGTTCACAATGGAATATTTAGGGCATATGAATTTACTAAATCAAAAAAATTAAAAGAAAAGAAACATAGTAGAATTTCAATTCCTTTACATTCTTATGCAGCTCATACAATACAAAAAATATATAAAAATAAGAAATATATGTTTACATTGCCCTTATCGGGAATGAGAAATATCATGACAAAAGCTTTAAATGAAGAGTCTTATTGGTTAGGAGAAGAAAGTGAAGTAATGGTTTTAAAAAAAATTATAAATCAAACAAAAAAAGAAATACAAGAAAAAGAAATACAAGAAAAAGAAATACAAGAAAAAGAAATACAAGAAATTGATTATAAAGAAATTGATTATATCAATGATGAAGACTATAATGATTATAAGGAAGGATCTTATAATGAAAATGATTATTGCTATTATATTTATAAAATCATAGAAGAATATTCGAAAATAAATAATATTAACGACGACGATGATATTGAAATCGAAGACTTATGGAATGAAATTTTGCAAAAAAAAGAAGATAAAAATAATTCTGTAGTAAAAATATTTAAAAAATATAATAAAATAATATTAGATACTTTAAATAAAGAAAGAAAAGAAAAATTAAAAACTTTACAAGTACAATTAAATTTAAGAAACCATAATAAAAAATTACCAATAAAAAGATATTGGAATAAAGATGAGGAAAAAAGTTATATACAAATTGATAAACAAGATTTTAAATCACCAACTTTTATGGAAAACGATACCTTTTCATTTAAACGTAATACTCCAACTATTACTATTAAATATGCTGATTTAGCTAATGCATGGAAATAAATATATAGCTTGTTAATCTATTTCATACAAAATATACAATATATAGTAAAAAACTAAAGGTATTTAATTGCCTTTAGTTTTTTTATTTTTAAATGTTTGAGTAATTAAATTATTAACAGAAAGTATATATAAAAATCTCATAAAATAATTAGAAACTTCCTATTTAATTTCCAAAACTTAAAAGATATCTCTATTTTTACTTAGGCAAATGCCTATCTCTTCCACATGGAAAACACCAATATTTAATTAGAGAGAATTGGGATATCGTCTCCAAGTTCTAAGGGGGACGGACTTCTCTTACTAAGATAGTTTCAAAAGGTATTGGTGTTACCTCATGTGGGCTTGATTGGTATTGAGATTCCGTTCCTTTTTTTTTAGAGCATAATCGTTTTTATTGATATGGTAGATTGTATTGAGGTAAAATATTCTATATTATTAAATAAAATTTCTTACTTAAGTATTAAAGAATTTATTTTTTTTGTTGAATTGACGAATCAAGATAAAGATGACTTACTTTCTGATATCGTCAAACATGGATATCCTAAATTAATTCTCGAAAAAGACAAGATCTTTAGAAAAGCAAATAAAAATCTTTTGTAACTGAATAGAAGCCCCTTATTTTAAATAAGAATAGGAAATAATATTTAGATTTTAGTGAAAATATAAAATCTATTTACTTCGATTGAAAATGCTATTTTTTTAAGAAATTTA
>PJEL010004992.1_pt1 | contig 10758 bp, 8 predicted proteins | sample 1853271 | NCBI WGS metagenome assembly PJEL01 (sample SAMN08108733, study PRJNA415343) | Invertebrate metagenome, whole genome shotgun sequencing project. | host: Globobulimina | place: Sweden: Gullmar Fjord | collected 2015-08 | reverse complement strand
GCATAACTCTCAGCAAGGTTGTACGTTGCGATGATATGGCCACTTTCCGCAGCTTGAAGGTACCACTTGACCGCTTCGGCGTCGTTTTTCACAACGCCTTTGCCAACGTCATACGAATATCCGACTTCAAACATCGCATCGGTTTCATCTGATGACAGTTTGCCTAGAAAGGTCGATCGTTGTTCTGGTATCACAGCCACCAATTCGGCAATAGGCAGCGCTTTGAGATCATTCATAAGTTCTAGAAGATCGTCACTCTCTGCATAGGCTGGATTTAGCCGAGCGATGGCTTCAAATGCAAACGCAGCTAGTGAATGATCCTCATCTATCAAAGCGAGTCGGCCCGCTATCCGCCAAACTGCAACATCATCCTGCTCAGGATCGATGAGCAATGGTGCAATGGTTTCCCGAGCACGAACGTGCAATCTTGTTCGTTCTTCCAGATCAGATTCGAGATTCGCTTGGTCCAACAATTGCTCAGCGGTGCGGCGAGCAAGGTCTTTTGCGGTCGCGTCGGGCTCATCACTGCTCAATTGAAACGCAATCGCAGTTGGTGGCCATGGCCCCATGGGGGATTGAGAGGTGCCAAAGAATGGAACAAGAGTAACACTAAAACAAATTGCAATGATGACGCGCAGTGGATTAATGGCTGGTTGTTTGATTGGCATAACAGGCTCTCCCTAAAAACCGAGTTGATTGTCACGTTGGCATGATATGCGAAACAGTTCATTTACGCAAGGGATGCTGTGATCACCCATTCGCCGGTATACCCGTGAATGTGGGTAAAGTTGATTATTGGATTCGGGGAGCGCAACTAAAAGCAGCACATAGAAAAACCCCCGCAAAGATGTGGGGGTTTAAGGATTATGTTGTTTAAATGAGAAGCCTGCGATCAGCAGAGTTTGCTGGCCCAGTCTTGGAGTTGGGCAAGGGTGTCTCGATGCACTGCGAGTTGGGCTTCGAGGATGGGGCGGATCGCAGCAGCCTTCTCTTGATCGACGTTCGACCCGGTTGCTTCAGAGAGTGCAGATTCCCAAGCGGTGACCATGCCATGTACTTCGCAGAGGAGTCGCGGCAACAGGTTTGGCCAATCAGAGTAATTCGAATCCGCATCAAAGGGGACAAACGAGCTTCCCGTTGCCTCTTGGCCAACGCTTTCGAGCAGGGACGCTAACTCATCTTTGAACTCGTTGATGGATGTAAATGTATTGCGCATCAAACGACGCAAACCAAGCGTAGAGCGATCCGTGTAGGGGCTCCAATCATCCATGTAGTTGATAAAGCTGGATGCACACTTGCGATGCAGTCCACGTAAGATGCTCACGCCGGTGCAACAAACTTGGCTTCCCTTAGGGATTTCCAACAGGAAGGCCTCGTCAAATGCAATGGTGTTGTCGTCAGCAGTCGTCGCACTCACGGTTGGTCTACTTTCTGTGCATCAGAATCAAGATCTTGATTGTCACGTTGGGCGAGACTTTCATTCATCAGCATCACGGGTGAATCGTGACTAGCCGAGGCTTGGCCTACTTCGCTGAACATGAGTACAGCATTCGATCTGATCCAACCGGTGGATTGATCTGCAAGGATGCCGGTCGCAAAGATGCCGAGCGTTGCAATACCTAACAGCAACCCTGAGACGGGGTTCATTTGAATCGCGGGCCGGCCATCAATAGGCTTCCACACCATGACGATGATGGGTTTCATATACAGGTACAAACTCAGGACTGTGTTTGCAACGAGTGCGACCACGAGCCACCATGATCCGTATTCCCACATGCGAATACCAATGAAGACTTTGCCGAGGAATCCGCCGGTGAGAGGCATGCCAAAGAGGGCAAAGAGGAAGCAGCCGAGCATGATGGCGAGGGCAGGATTGCGCTTGCCGAGGCCTGCATATTCTGCAATGTCCTCGCTCCCAGATTGACGGGCGACGATTGCCGCAATCGTGAATGCACCGTAGTTCATAAAGCAATAGACGAAAATATAGAACAAGAGTGCGTAGGCAAGATCAGGTCCCGCAAAGACTGCAAGCGATGCTGCCATGATCATGTAGCCGGCGTGGCCGATCGAACTGAACGCAAGCAAGCGTTTCATATTCGTTTGGTAGTAGGCAGCGAGATTACCCCATGTCGCGGTGATTGCACCAATCGCACCGATAAAGGCTGCGATTCCCATCATGGCTGTTTCTGCATCCGGAGCGTAGAAACCGAGCGTCATGAGGATACGAATCAACAAACAGATCGCAGCACCTTTGGATGCGACGCTGAGGAAGGTTGTGATTTCAAAGGGTGCACCTTCAAAGACATCTGGGCACCAGAAGTGGACCGGGAATGCGGACAGTTTGAAGCCGATGCCAACCATGAGGCCGACGATGCCCATCCACAAGCCCGCCGTCATTCCGGTCTCGTTGACTCGTTGGGCAATCACGCCGAGGTCGAGAGAACCATACATGCCAAACAACATGGAGAGGCCGTACAACATGATCGCAGATGATGCTGCTCCGAAGAGAACATACTTCATACCCGCTTCGCTACTGCGTCGTGATCTTTTGTAGAATCCCGCGAGTGCATAACTGGGGAATGATGCACTCTCGATGGCCATGAAGACCATGAGGAGATTTGATGCAGAAGCCATCATGCTCATGCCGAGAACGCCGCCGAGGATAAGCGTGATGTAATCAGGCCCATCGACGCTGCGAATGCGATCACGAGTAAGTGTGTTGAACATGAACAACACAAAGATGGAGAATGCATACAAGATAATTTTGAAGGTCAATGCAAACTGATCAACGGTGAACATGCCACCGAGGACTTTGCCACTTTGGTATGTTATTCCAAAAGCACCCTTTGCCATGCACAGCGTAAAAAAGGTCGAGGTAGCGAGAGTGATAAGGCCGATCCACAATGATGGTGAATGCGACGATCGAAAGGCCTTTTGAAATGGAGGTAACAAAGGGGCAATCAATGCAATACACATCCCGATCACAAGCGTGATCTCGGGCAGGATGGCCATCAGTTCTGCAGTTTCAGGGACAGGAAGCATAAAAGGATGCCTTTGCCTCAGCGTTCAATTGGAGGTTGTGGTCAGGAAAAGCGATCCGTTCCACATGTTCTGTTTCAATACAACTCTTTTGATCTAGTGTCCCAAAGCCGTCGCCGCCGACTGAGCCGTGGTCGCCATTTCTTGATACACCGTACCGAACGTTCCATCCGTCAATTGGAAGACGATCTGCGGCAACACGCCTAACAACACCGCGAAGATTGCCAAGATCGAAAGGATCAGGTATTCGCGGGGTTGAATGGCTTCACGTCCGGTGTATGTATATTCAGGTCGAGCGGGCCCCATGTACACGCGTTGGAACATCCAGAGGATGTATCCTGCGGTGAACACTACGCCGATCGCAGCGCAACTGCCAAGTATGATAATCAATTGTCGGGAGCCTTCGCCCGCAAATGGGATCCATGCGTACTCAGGATTCTCAAGCCACGTGGTGGCACCAAATGTGCCGAGTAGGCTCAAGATTTCGCCGGGGAAACCACATAGGAGTGGGAGGCCTAATCCCGCAAAGAACCCGATCGCAGCAAGTCCAGAATAAGCGGGCATGGTTTGCCACAGTCCGCCGTAGCGATTGAGATCACGGTGATGTGATCGCTCGTAGACTACACCGACGAGATAGAACATCATGGCAGATGAAATGCCGTGACCGATCATCTGGAAATATGCACCGTTGCGGCCGGCGGTCGTTAATACAGCAAGTCCGAGCGTGACATATCCCATATGACTCACGGACGAATAGGCGACGAGCTTCTTCCAGTCTGTTTGTGCGAGTGCACAGAATGCACCGTACACAATCGCGACCACACCGAAGAGGGCGACACCAAACCACGCCCATTGTGCGGCGTCGGGGAAGATGGCGTAGTTGATTCGCATCAATGCATAACTACCCATTTTCAAGAGCACGCCCGCAAGGATCATAGAAATTGGCGTTGGAGCTTCGACATGAGCATCCGGCAACCACGTATGAAATGGGACAGCAGGGAGTTTGATTGCAAACGAGATACCGAGCAACACAAAGAACCATTTGGCGAGATGCCAATGTGATCCTTCGTGACCGAATGCAGCCTGGAATCCTTCGTCGGCCGCCATAGCAATCATGTTGAATGGGTTACTCGTCAACGTTCCATTGGCAGCTGCTACCTCGGGCACGAGGAAGTAGAATCCGAGCATGACGATGAGCAGGAGTACTGACCCAACCAACGTATACAGGAAGAACTTCATCGCGGCATATTCTTTGCGTGGTCCGCCCCAGATTCCGATGAGGAAATACATGGGTAGGAGCGACACTTCAAAGAAGACGTAGAAGAGGAAGAAGTCGAGTGACAGGAATACGCCGTACATGCCAAACATCAAGAGCAGGTACAATGCCATAAACCCTTTGACATTCTTTTCAATCGACCATGATGCGCCCACGATGAGGACGCTCAAGATACTGGTGAGTAACAACAGAGGCATGGATAATCCATCCACGCCGATGGTGTAGTGAATGCCCACCGATTCGATCCAGGTAACATTCGTGACAAACCTGACCACTGAATCATCACCCATGATTGCATAGGTCGTCCCCGGATCGCTGTAATAGGCGAACGCGAGGAAGAGGTTGATCACCAAACATGCGATTGCGGTAAAAAGCGCCAGCAGTTTGGAAAGCCCCGGGTTGTTCTTCGGAAGTAGACACGCACACGCGCCTATGACCGGGACAAAAATCAGAAGATTCAGAAGGATTTTTTCCATTGTCTTCTACTCCGACGTCGTTTCAAGGTATTGAAACTCGGTCGTGTTTTTCCTTTGACCAGCATCCGTCTAGGTGCCAGTGATGTCATTGTGATTCAACTCAACTCAACTCAACAAACGAAGGACAGATTCAATCGACCTTCTTCTCTTGTCTCTCTTACTCACTACCAAGGAAGGACATGACGTCCACCCAACCCATCGCAACCGGAATGGTAATGACGAGGCTGATCATGATGCCCATGACCGCCAACAAGACATACCCTCGGACATTGCCACTTTGAGCGCGGTGGAACTGTTGCCCCAATCGCACTGCGGATCTGCCACTGCCTCGGACTGCACCATCAACAAAAGTAAAGTCGAATTTGCCAACTGCAAATCCAAAGTTGCGCGTCATCCAAGCGACGAAGTTGACAAACCCGTCGATAACCAGTTTGTCGAATGTTGCAATGAAATTCGCCAATATTTTGAAGAGAGCCACGATGATGATGTCGTACAAACCATCAAAGCCCATCTTGTTGTATAGCCACCAATGAACCTGTTTAACTCCAGGAACTGCGGTGATCCGATTGGCGATTGCATAGCCAGGACGGTACATGAAATATCCAACCGCGATGGGAATCATCCACCCAAAGCCATGGAGCAACGCTGCATGAACCGCGTGGTACCCGTGGGCCATTTCTGAATGTTCATCGAAACCTTGAGCGACTGCGGGTGCAGTTACTTGTAGCGTTGAACCCACTCGGAAGAATGCCCAACCAATACAAACTGCAAATGCAGCTAAGACGAGTTGGGGTCCCCACATCGTCCACTTCACTTCATGAACATGGTCGTACAGGTGCTTGTCGCGAGGCTTACCAAGGAAGGTGAGTGTGAATGCACGCATCATGTAGAACGGCGTGATGTAGGCAATGATGACGGGCGTCCAATAGAAGATCCATCCCCATGCCATGCCGTTCAATTCTAACGCTTGGCCGTAATTCACCGTGCCCGCGATAATTCCATCTTTAGAATAGAATCCTGATAATGCCATCGTCGTATATGGGATCGATGCACCTGCAATCGCCAGTGTGCTAATTCCAAACGCCAAGGCGGTGAAGGGCATCTTCTTCGCGAGACCACCAAAGCGTGGCATTTCCTGCTCATGGTGAGCAGCGACAATCACGGAACCAGAACATTGGAACAAGCAGCATTTGAAGAATGCATGGGTGATCAAATGGAACAATGCAAACGTGTATGCACCTGCCCCAAGAGCGAGGATCATGTATCCGAGTTGGGAAAGGGTTGAATACGCCAGCACTTTTTTGACGTCAGATTGGGTCATGGCGATCAATGCCGCCATCACCATGGTGACCATGCCCAAAGTTGCAACCACCAGATGCGCTTCGGGAGTCAAGATCGGGAGAATTCGAGCGGTGAGGTAGACACCTGCTGCGACCATCGTGGCACTATGAACAATCGAAGAAACCGGGGTAGGTCCTTCCATCGCATCGGGGAGCCAAGTTTGCAATGGGAACTGTGCAGATTTGCCGATTGCGCCGCAGAACAATCCGAGCCCCGCAATAGTGAGCCACCATTCGTTGGCTCCCGCGTGCAGGGCATCTAGGCCTTGCTCATTCATCAGTTGGGTGAAGATCCCGCCGGAGTCTGCATCTGCAGCACGAAGCAGCATATCGCCGCCGAATTGGAAGAACAAAATGCCGAAGCCGACAAGGAACCCCGCGTCACCGATGCGGTTCATCACAAAGGCTTTTTTGCAGGCCAATTGCGGGCCACGCTTTTCGTACCAGAATCCGATGAGCAGATAGCTTGAAATACCCACCAATTCCCAGAACACAAAGAGCTGCATGATGCTGTTAGCCAACACAATGCCAAGCATGGAAAAGGTGAAGAATTCCATGTAGGCCATGAATCGTGACTTACGTGGATCGCCTTCCATGTATCCAATGGAGTAAATATGTACCAACGTTGAAATGAGCGTCACCATGGCCATAAGCAGGACAGTGATCTCATCAACATAGGGTCCAACCTGTAGAAACTTACCGCCGCCAATTGGAAGCCAGTCATACGCAATCGCAATTGCTTCGCGAGCTCCATCGGGACCGACCGGTCGACCCATGAATCCGACCAATGCAGCAACTGCACATCCAAAGGCAGTGCCGATGACGCCGACGGTAAACCATGCGGGTACATCCGGATTACTGAATCGCTTGCCGAAGAAGATAACCAGCGCAAACCCGAGCATGGGCAAGAGCGTTGCTACTTCTAGAAGATGAGCAATTGTTGTATCGGCCATGAATCCTCTGCTTACCCTTCACATCGCAACGAAAGATCGCGTGATGGTTGTACCGTTCTCATTCAAGTCATCGCTAGGAATACGCTGTCGTTGAGAGACCTATCTACCCTCGAAGCAAGTTTCCTCGTTCGATATCGATCGTGCCAAAGTTGTTAAAGAAATTCAATAAGATTGCCAACGCAATTGCTGCCTCGGAGGCTGCAACCACAATAATGAAAATGGCAAACATAAGCCCATCAATCGCAGGAGTTGCTCCGGTTGATGCAGCCTCGCCCGCCATGTTGTAGGAATTGAAAGCGACTAGATTAATATTGGCTGCATTCAGGATCAATTCAACGCCAATCAAAATGCCGATGGCATTGCGTTTTGTAAGGATGCACGCAATGCCACAGCCAAACAGAAAGGCGGATAACAGCAGGAAATGTCCGAGCCCAATTGAAAGATCCATTAGTGGGATGCTCCTTCTAAGCTCTGATTTCCGCCATCTGCCGCTTCATGTTGACGACCCTTGGCGATATACGCTGCACCGATCATCACGACCAGCAAGAGCACCGCTGCTACCTGCAATGGGATGACATAGGTACTTACCAAAGCCTCACCCATTTGCTCCAATGAGACGGCATTTTCCTGGATGTCAGTGGGCCCCATAAATGACCCGTGATCGGCTTTGTCTATTGACTGTCCAACAACTCCCACAACACCCATGACCGCCATGATGATCATTGCGGCGAGCCCGATCGCCCAGCCAGTAACGCGCTGAGCAAGGGGAACGGCATGGGTAATGCCCGGGCCTTTGGTCGTAAGCATGACGCCGAAAATAATGAGAATCAGCGTGCCTCCAACATAGACGATCAACTGAATTGCCGCAAGGAACTCCGCTTCGAGCAGAAAGTACAACGCCGCGACAGAGCAGAGCGTGAGAAGGAGGCCGACCGCCATTCGGACGATGTTCTGGCTGAACACGACCCACAGTGCGCTGCCCGCAGCGCAGGCGGCAAAACCGTAAAACAAGAGCGGTCTGACAGCTTCAAGATCGATTGGTTGTATGTTGGCTAATGAAAGCACGGAACTGGGCTCTCCGATGACAGGTATTAGGGACGGGCACAAGATATTCCAGTGGGGGGGATGGGTCAATGAAAATTAGGGAATGCGATCGACACCAACGCAGTTTTTGGACCAATACGGACGGATACCTAATGACTCAGACCAACTTCTAGCGGACCTCTTACTTTCAACGTGAGCAACTTCTGTTCGTTGCTCGATATGTCACCATCCAGCCGACAAATCCAATCGACGCAGAGAGGCGTTTCCTTGCCATTTTGATAGAGCCGAATGAAGATTCTTGCTGTTGAGAACCTCCCGAGCATCGAGATCATCGCATGAGTTCCCAGCGGACCCACCCGTTGATTCCGTCGCAACATGTCGCGGTCGGGTAATTTGGCATTCTCAAGCAAAATCTTATTCACGAAAATGCGCCTCGTCAGGCGAGGGCGGTTGGTCATCCAGTCTGTATCCATCGCTTTCAGGGTCGATGCTGATGCCTTCGCTGGATCCGCATTTTTCTAGAGGCTTTGATAATTCTAAACCTTTGTATTTCAGTAGGTTATGAAATTCATCAGCGATTCCTTCAAGGTCGCCATTGCCTTCATCCGATCGGTTGACTACCGTCTCTTGCCTTCCCAATTCAATCGAATACCTTGGCGGCCTTTCCTGGCCGCGGTCTTCGCCGTCGTGCGTGTGTCGGAGCATCGCACGGCGGTCTTTTTTTTGATGAGTCGCACTTCTTGTCGCAACATCTTGATATACAAAATTCATGGTTGTTCGGGTGATGGAAGGATGTTAACAACTTTTGCACGCAGGTATGATTGGTCTGTTGCAGTCTCATCCTTGTAGGTCAACTTCACTCGGCTAAGCAACTAAGTCTGAAAGCCATTTGTGGAGATGGACATTGGCTTAGTATTTGTTTGTTCCGATCATTCTGATGCCTGCATGGAAGGATTGATTGGGGAGATTTACGGAAAGTAAATTGTCATTGTTTAGAGTTGCGACAAAGGCATTGTTTGCTCGAATCAAAAAAGAAACTTGCCCGTCGGTCGAAACCAACGGGCAAGGGTAAAACACAGAATTCATACGTGATACAAGATCGCAGGTTACCACGCGAAGTGAGCAAATGCCTTATTTGCATCAGCCATGCGGTGCGTTTGGTCTCGCGTATTCATGGCTTTGCCTTCACGGCGGCTTGCGTCGTACAACTCGCGAGCCAATCGTTGGCACATGGGCTTGCCGCGATCAGCACGGGCAGCGACGATAAGCCAGCGGAAACCAAGGCTCTGCTGCCGTTTGGCATTTACCTGCATGGGCACTTGGTAGTTTGCACCACCGACGCGCTTAGACCGCACTTCGACGGTCGGTTTAACATTGTCAATGGCCCTATTGAAGACCTCGATAGCCTCGGCGGGCATATCCTCGCGGCTTTCCTTATCCAATCGCTTTTGGATAATGTCAAGCGCATCATACAACACACGCTGAGCGACAGCCTTTTTGCCATCAAGCATGACGCAATTGATGAACTTGGCTAATACAAGGTTATTGAATTTGGGATCAGGACGCAGTTGGTCCTCAGATTTTGTGATACGACCAGCCATACTGGTGTTCCTCCTGGCTCATCTGTTTAACCGCTCATTTGGGAGCGGCAAACCGTTTGTTCACCAGATCTCAGAAAAGATCTGATTACTTGCCTCGAGTAATGGGGATTCTACAAACAAGTGGAATCCGTCAATACCCACGATTGTGATGTCGCTGTCTCTTATTTGCCTCGTTTGGCACCATACTTCGAGCGGGACTGTTTGCGGCCGTCAACTCCAAGAGTATCCAAGACACCACGTACAACGTGGTATCGAACACCCGGAAGGTCACGGACACGTCCGCCACGTACCAGCACAATGGAATGCTCCTGAAGGTTGTGACCTTCGCCACCGATGTACGCAGTAATCTCTTTGCCGTTGGATAAACGGACACGAGCTACCTTACGCAAAGCCGAGTTCGGCTTTTTCGGGGTTACGGTCTTCACCTGCAAGCACACACCACGTTTCTGCGGGCACGCGTCGATGGATCGAACGTTGGATTTCTTCTCCGGCGTTCGGCGAGGCTTTCGGACAAGCTGATTGATAGTCGGCATACCGACAAATCTCCCTTAGTTGTTAGGGTTCAATACAGTTAGCCCGCAAGTTTAGGCGGTTATCTGTGAATGTCCAGCAATCCGCATCCACGAGGGAGTGATCGACCTCAGCAATTTGAGGATCGAAAACAGCCTTTGCAGCCCAAAAACTCTGATTGAGACGGCTAGGCGGATATCGCACTGGTTTATACTGAAGAAAGTGCCAGCCGCCAACGCAACTGACCTTTGAATAGGAGTCGCCTTTGTCCACCTTGGATCTTCATTTTTGGATTAGGGTACTAAGAGCAGGCCAGTCTGGTGGGTCGTCACGGATGAAGTCAATTCTGTATCCTCAGAGTCGAATGCTGTAGCCTGACTATCGATCATCTGTCGTGCCGCCAATATTCCTAGGAATAATGAAACGACTGGTGGTCACAGAAGCTTCAACCCAATAGGCTCATTGCACCAGACCATTGATTGATGCACATTTTTTGCCTTCAGACAGTAATTTTCAATT
>PJEL010004991.1_pt1 | contig 10759 bp, 12 predicted proteins | sample 1853271 | NCBI WGS metagenome assembly PJEL01 (sample SAMN08108733, study PRJNA415343) | Invertebrate metagenome, whole genome shotgun sequencing project. | host: Globobulimina | place: Sweden: Gullmar Fjord | collected 2015-08 | reverse complement strand
GCTTGCCTTGGAGCACCTGTGGTGTTTGGATGATATATCTCCAGGTAGAATATATTGTAGATCCATGGATAGGTCGGGGCCGGATTGGGAGGATCTACAGAATATGTGGCCCAGTGGTCGAGTTGTGATTCAAAAAGAACGTCATGAAGATTTGAACCATCCTGATATTCTAACCCGGTTCCCAAAAGAGTGTCAACAGTATGCTGAGCGAATGGTTAAAGGTATAGATGAGAATTTCATACCTGAACATGTTATACGGAACTACGTCAGTGAGCACTTCGGTGTGGAAAGAACAAATGAGCTTCTATTGCTTGCTGCTGATGACGTACCACCATTGAGCGAGAGTGATATCGTTCTTAACTTAAAACAGTTGGCAGGTATGTCCAACAACAAATGAGTGTTTCAATTTAACTTGGGTTTGTAATTGGTGGTCAGTGGCTAACTATGAATCATATCCTTTTCCTTTTAATATGTATACGTAATTAGTGTGGTTCCGTGAGCATTTTCCTTATTACCATGGTAGCTGTGATTATTGTCAATGTGGTGGTGATAAAGAAAAGATCGAAAAGGTCTATTTAGGACAGATGTGCGCTTCAGATGCAGAGGATCGAGAAGGTGGTGCTAGGCGAACGGAACTCTATCTATGCACCAATTGCAACATGATTACACGATTTCCACGGTATAGAGGGTTAAGAAATGTAGGTTGCCATGGTCATCAGTTTTTTGTTCATGAAATATTTGCCGCCCCGTCAGGGCTCTGCTACCACCTTAACGTTTTTTACTATCATTTTTCATTCTGGCACATAGGTTATGAAGAAGAGACGGGGACGATGTGGTGAATATTCAGTTTTAATGTTCCGAATGTTGCAGGCTCTCGGGTATGACACACGCTGGGTAGTAGACTGGGGAGATCATTGTTGGGCGGAGGTATTGGTTAACGGCCGATGGGTTCACGTTGATTCTTGTGAAGCAGCAGTGGATGAACCTAGTTTATATGAAAGTTGGGGCAAGAACATGACATTCTGTGTGGCATATAGCCTGAGCCCAAAAGCAGAAGCTGTCGATGTGACTGGTACATATTGTACGGATATGAAATCTGCAAGGTTAAGAAGGGGAATATCTTCACAGCAAATGAATCAACTGCTACAGAAAGCGACAAGCATTTTAAGTACCTCCAATGGTACATCGGCGGATGTTACAGAAGAATGCAGCTTAGCTACAACAACTGAAGGGTTGTTGAAACACTACACTATGGGATAAAGATCAATACAACTTCATGCTAAGAGGCCTCCAAATCATTACATCATTTACCCAAAGCCGTAGGCAGCCAACCGAGAACTTGGTATTTTTGCAGCAGCTTCTGGAATGCTGTGGGATTGTTGGTTCGTTGCTTTTTTCGTCCGCTTCTTCTTCTTCTTCTTCTTTCTATTGACACTAGGTGTTGCAGGGTCTTTTGCAGTGGTACTCAGGTCCATCCTTGGGTCATCACCGTGGGCTGCAGTCCCTGTGTTTCGTCCTTTCTCACATTCTTGAAGACTTTCCTCTACCACCATTTCGCCATGCCTGTGTTCACTATCGGTCTGGTGTTTGTTATTTTTTCTCCTCTTCTTGATACGTCCTGCAATGACGTGGTGCTCAGTGAGATCTGGACAGCAGTAGGGTTAGAGGAATATCATCTTTGTGTTTGTCAATTCACATGTGGAATATTATACAGTAAGGTGGTTAGGACTTCATCTCTGTAAATCCGACGACCACACCTTCACTTTTGTCTTGAATGGTTCCTTCAGCTGTGTACGTATTGATCAATTTACTATTGCCGCTGCTTTTATTTCTTGATGTGCTGCTCTCCATGGAGAAAGGAGTAGTAGTACTTGAAGTAGTAGTGCCATCATCCTTTTCTCCTTCCTTCATATTATTAGCATCGTCAAGTCCCTCTTTCTGATCTGAAATGGTCAAAAACAACATATCAGAGTCATATTTCACCACAAACAAAACAATCTCAGGCCTGACGCCTATAGCATGATAATTCATCAGACCAGCTATAAGGCTGCCATCATTTGCATTCGGTTGCCAAGGCGTACAATAACACCTGGCTGGGGTTGTGACCCCCAGCAAGATGGATGGATAAAAAGTAAAACAGAAAGAGCTTTGAGAAGGAGGAGGGAGTACTACTAGTACTACAAACCTGAGCTGATGTTCCTCTTGGCACGTTTTCGTCTGCGTCTACTACTGCTGCGAGAACCATCCTCAGTTGACATAGCTGCCTCCTGCATTGTCATAGGTATATATCAGAGGTGGATGAATAACCAAAAGGGTTCACACCAATGTTGTTCAATAATTTTGGATTTTGACAGATATAGTTATCCCTCTGGAACATGTCGAGGAGGAATAGAACGCCTAGACTACTGCTGCATAAATAATTCTATAAGACAATACACAAGACATATATACGTATGTTGTACCTCAAACGCCTTCTGTCTCTCAGATATGGCAAGTCGGAGCCTTCGCCTCTTCTTTGTATCCACCTTTGTTTTCAAACGTAGTATGTACAGGATAGAGATGAGCAGGCAGGACAGACACACTATATGTGATGAAACACAAAAATGGGTATCATATCCGAGTAGTTACACCTTAATTGGTGCTGTACGATACGGTGCAAGCTTCTTCATACTAACAAATTCGTCGAGCTCACGGTCATCTGCAAGCAAAATCTCCTCAGCACTCAGTCCAAAGCCATTTTCCTTGAAGTGAAAGTTAGAACGAACAACAACTTGACTTCGAGGATTCTCAGACTGGCAGCAGGCGACATTGGTTGTGTCAGTCACCTCAACTTGTCGATACTTGAAGCGGCAAGGTTGGTCACCTATCATAGAGCAGCACAAAAAAGAAAGATCGGTTTCAGATGTAGACTAGACACTATCTATATGGTGGGGTGGGTGGGGTGGTTCGAAGAAGAAGACCATACTACTGACCGATCACATCCTCATAGTCTAGTTTGTATAGATCATCAATGAGTTTAGCAACATCCTGCGTTTCCTTCTTTACAACATCATCATTCTCATCTTCTTCTTCTCCATTCACAAGCCCCCCTTCATCACGTTCTTCCTCTCCTTCATTTCCACAGAAATCTCCATCTTCCTCGATATCCTGGAAGGAATAAGAAACTACTATAAGATGGCACGTCCGTCCGAGCAAACAAACAAAGCAATCATGATTGTAAGAGCATCGAGTAGCAACTGATCTCCTAACAGCTTTCTAGCTAGCCAGCCAGCTAGCCAGCCAGCTAGGGTGTAGTAAAACGATGTTGGGGTAATAATAAGAGTGGGAACCACAATCTAACTGCTGTAATAGAATGCTTCATCTTGATGCATTCTATTATGACCCTATTCTATTCACCGTCGTGTACCTGCATGACATCAAATTCCGGCTTCAAAACATCACCAAGTACTTTATCTTCCTGAGAATATAATAGAATAGATTAGAGGCAGGCCCATATTAACTAATTGTTTCTTCAATCACCGGTACATTACGGCAAAAGTAGGGCACGCATCATCTAGCTCGTATGTTCCCTTGTAGTAGGCATCATTAATGTTAAAATACACTGCCCCTTGCGGAAATTCGCAATATTACACATGTGGTGGTGTAACCACAGAAAACCCCAATATTCAACCATCTGTCTACCTTAGCATAGTACTGATCATCGAAAGTCTTTGCCATCTGTCCATCCCATGCATCAGGGTTGAACTCATCCTGGACAAATCATTATATGCTGCATTTAGGAAAAGTCGTATTTGGGCAACAAAAACGCAATGCTGCCAAATTGCACACAGTGCTGACGTACCTCTAGGAGCGTTTCAGCTACTTCCCCTCCCCCGCTCAACAATCTTATTCGTTCCAGTTTTTCTGTATTATCAGAGCGTAAAAAAACAGAGCCAGCCAAGAACAAACGAGACGACTCTCATTTTAACACGTTCATTGCAAAAAAAACACACTCGAGAAATGATGCACAAGGTCATCATATCATCATGAGCGCAGCAGGTTTACAGGACAACTGTGTAGGAGTGTGAAAGCAAAGCGAAGCCATCTCATCTTGCCTGCAATATCCTTCCTCTTCAATTTCTTAAGAAGTCGTAGCTCTTCAGCCCTTCTCTGCCGTTCTTCCAATTTCCGTACCCGATACGCCTTTGAAGACCACGGACAGGTACAATTATTAGGCTCAGGCCCATGACACGTTTAATAGAGCATCAAACATAAGAAATTCTCAGGGGCAACAAAAGCAGCGCAACTTCCGAAAACAACATTACGTATGTAAGGACCTTAAGGGGTGTACATACAGTGATACATAGGTATCCACAAGTAAAACAAAGCGCAACACACAGGCGGCGGCTTCACCCAACACATCATACCTCTCTCTCTTTCTTCCTGTGGTCATCTTGTCGACGAAGTGATCCTTGCACCTGTGATGCGCCAGCCACGATGTTGGAATATTAAATATTAAACCAAGGCTGAGGTTGAAAGTTGAAACAGGGCATACGGTGAATGTACTCATTACATTTCTGGCATAGCTTTTGATCTCTCCACCTCCCTCCTCCTGAAACCTGAAGTTGTACTTCGCTTCAAAATCATCCTGAGAAGCAAATCCTTTTAAAAGACAAATCCAGCATACACATACAATACACGGGGGCAAATAACAACTCAAGTAAGCCACCATTCAGGAAACAGCACAAACCTGAGCATCTAGATTCTCTTCGTCTTCACTATCTGATATCTCTGCCCTATTCGCCGTCCATGTTGTAGGCTGGTGTATTAAATATTATAAATTATAATTTTAGGTTTGGCTAGGTGTCAAAAAATATAGCTGGTTGCAAGAACAGATGTAGTAACGATTGGAGGGAATGGTGGAAACATCAGCTGCGAGGGGTCTAGAAAGAGCCAGGAGGTTAAAAACAACACCTTCTCTTTCCAACGGCAATTTTTCATGAAGTCAACCAAAAACCTTCATAGTGTATGTACATTGAGTGAGGGTTTATTGTCCAGCATGAGATGGCATTGCATATAGATCACATTGTTCAATCAGAGCATACGTTTCCTCCTCCTCAGGAAGACCCAGCTTCAACTGTGATGCCTCCTCAGCTAGGAGGTGCTCCTCTTCTGCCAACTGGGCATCATAGGTTCAGGTGTGAGGTCGATCGACCAATAGCAGTTTAGTTATGCTACAAGTACCTCTTTTTTCGATTTAGGCTTATGCTTAAGAAACTCCCCTTCAGTGTCTTCTCCCCCATCCTTATCAAGCGATCTCAACAGGTTCTCTCTTAGCGACCTCTGCTCTTGATCGTATGCCAGTTGTACTGCATTTCCTCGAGCTTTTCCATTTCTCGTTGTATCCTGAATATTAGTGGTTGTAGCAAGATGGATTATTATATTGAATGCTAAAATACTGTTAAATTGCAGTCTAGTGCAGATTCGTGAACAACTGGCTTGGCTGGGTTGTGAGCGTGTATGGAATCATTGATCGAGCAGAGTCATCGTAGCGCAAAAAGGGTTTAAAACATGGTTACTATATGTTAAGAGAAGAGCATCTGTGAAGGCATGTTGCAGTGGTGAATTCCAGTCATCAACCTCATAAAAATCGACTTCATCTTCTGAGCTGCTTACAGCATCTCTACTCGTCTTGGCATCTAATATCTGCTGCCTCACAACGTCTTTAAACTTAAGAGCTTTATGAGACTTCACCACCGTACTTCTAATTTGTCCATCTTCTTCATCTTCATCGTTATCTCCCAGAATAGTTGAGTAGAATTGGCTCTGGGCATCATAGATAGCAGGATCTTGGTTTCTGTTATTTACCATCAAAGGAAACCACCACAATATTCATCAATCTATCAGTGTTCTTAAAGCAGTAGCAAAGCACGGTTACACAAAGTTTGCACAATTCTTCAAGATGCTACCTTATACGGTTAATGGTCCGAGTGATTTCCAAATCAAGTCCAGGTGTTAACTGCTCTGCATCTTCGTCCTCGCTCTCAGATGTCTCACTACGGAGTAATATGGCCAGAAACCAGAAACCAGAAACCAGAAGCCATTAGAGTAAAGAGGGAGAGGTAACAGATGTGTGGAAAACTGTGAGAATTACAACTACTCCCTCTCTCACACACATTTGTCGGCTTTGGGTTGTAACACTACAAACGCCGCCTTACCTGTCTCCATCCTCGGCATCATCATCAAATCGAGATTCAGTGGCCAATCTTCTCAACTCCTCTTTGGACTTTCGATCTTCGTAAGCCTTCGCAAAATCTTTATTTACAACGAGTTTCGTATCGCGACTTCCCTTTTTCAAGCTGCTCCCATTTTCTTCACCAAAGAGATCCATCGAAACGATGCTTAGCTCACCGGCGCACCGAGAGAGCCTGTGACTGATGTGATTGGAATGTTTGTCTCTCCAATCCCTTTACCTATCAAACTAATGGTGTGTGATGACTTCGCGCATTTCACTTCACATTGCCTGCCTGCTATAATCTTCAGCTTTCTCAACTGCTTGCTTCTGTGGTTCGTATTATGGCCGAAGACGCACCAACCCAAAAGACGCCCGCTCCTCCTCCGTCTTGCAAATATTATACTACTACGTTAAAACACAGCTGCCGGCCTTTTTAGGGTTAGGGTTATTGGATTATAGGGTTAGGGTTTACGGTTCGGGTTTAGGGTTAGGGATAGGGTTAGGGATAGGGTTAGGGATAGGGTTAGGGTTACGATTAAGGTTAGGAGCAGGGTAGAATGTATTTACATCAATTAAGGTGTAATTAACCCTAACCCTAACCATATTACACCTTAATTGATGTAATTACACTCTACCCTGTTCCTAACCTTAAATATCGTAACCCTAACCCTAACCCCAAACCCTAAACCCTAAACCTTAAACCCTAATCCTATCTTGTACACGTATTCTGCATTGTAAAGGCTTAATCTTGTAGGAATGTAACTTCAAGGACTGTGTTCCCAATGTTGCGTTGTGGAGTTTTGGGGCTTCAATTGTTTTTTTCTTATCCCTACTCCCAGCATAGGTAGGAGAGCGACCGAAAAGAAAAACGAATGTCTGGGAGTGTGGCTTTCAGTAGCACAACAGAAGACGCTCTGTTTTTTCGAAAGGTACAGTACAACGCTCTCTAATAGTGATCATGATTGGGTGGGGATCATTATTGACTCTCTTACACCCTAACGAATAATAAAAAATGCATGAAGGTTGAGGTATCTGATATTCAGGAGGATGAGGATAACTTGGACGGGCTGTATGACATACAGGCAACTGTAGAGTTTATTATAAAGGGTAAGTGTAATGTAACATTGGATTTCTGATACCACTCTTTTGCACTAGCAATGGCTTGCTTTGTAGTGGAGACTTGAAAATAATAACACCACCACACGTTTACTGCATGCAATTATAGGGGACTTTCGGCGCGTTGCTCTCCAGTTTCCAGATAAACTGATCCCCAATGCACCTGATGTAGTTTGGAGGTTGGAAGAGGAACTGCAAAAGAAGCCACCTTGCTTTGAAGGCGGCGTAGGTACTCCTAGACGAGTTTTTATCACTGGAGACACCTCTTACGGGTAGGGAGGATAGGGAACAATTCCATTCGTATTATTTTTAAACCTAACCCTTCTGACGATGGCTACAATGCACAGATCTTGCTGTGTGGATGAAGTCTCTGCTCAGCATCTCAGTGCGGTATGCCCATCAATGGTGTTATTTTGGTGGTAGTATGCTTTTATTTCTGACTCTGAGACTCTGACCTGACCCCTGAAATCTTAACTTGAAGGATTGCATCATACACTACGGTCCTGCATGCCTTAGTTCTTGTGCAGCTTCCATCCCCGTCCTGTGAGTTGTACACAGCAGACCAGCGTTGCAAAACATTTGAAATAATTCTTAGCTTAGCAATGACAAGAAAAAGGAGGAGTAAAATTCACTTTCCAACTTTGAATACTTTCATGCTGCAGCTATGTTTTCGGGCACAAGGTTATCCCTGATATAGCAAACCTTACCAGTGCCATAGCAGACACAGTGATGAGTACTGAAGGTGAGCCTCACGATCACACTTATCTTCTTCTAAAATCGCTCTCGATGTTGTTGCTCACATCCTCCACTATCACATACTTGAATTCCATCTCTCAGGGCCTTTGATCCTGTTGTATGATGTACTATACATGAGGTCACTAGCGGATGTTCTCTTAGCCCTCCAGCCTGAGATTCAAACTCGAGTGCTTCTGGGACTGCCTCAGGTAAGCTGAGTAGTTCTTGTTGAACGAATATTATTATTGGTTACATTCTGTCAGTCACTAACATTGTACGATTACTTTATCAGGCAGAGTCAACTTCATCTATAATCACTGTTGAAAAGAGTGATCTATCCCCGCATATGGTACATCGCCTCTTTCTTCATTTGCCTGGCGTTCAATTAAAGCACCAGCAATAATTTTATCCCCAGCCATAATCTGAAGTTCCTGTGCCCCTTGTGATTTTGCCCACATCTCGCCCTTTCGAAGGAACTGGATGATTCTGCGATGGTGAAGATAGCTGGGCTTTGCCTGAGGATTGAGGGAGGGGAAGAGGTAATACTACTACATGGGTGTATTTACACCACTTTGAGGCTTTTAATCCTACTTAATTTTTAAAACGATTTCTATTTGAAAGGCTCTCTCCCAGTGCAGCCTATTGTTTGTGGGGGGGGAAGGAAGGCAACTGAGCAATGCACTGATGAGATGTACAGCGTGTAAAGGGATTAAGCAAAGCTACGATCCTTGTAGACCACAAGAAGAGCGTCTTCGGGATGAATCAGCCTCAGTATCTAGAGACTTGATGCGAAGGCCTGTTGTATCTTTATAACTATGATGACTGGTAGTTTACTGCCGCGCTGATACTCTGTGTTCCACATGGCTTGCTTCCAGGTATTATCTTATTCAAAAGGCACGTGAGGCATCCGTCGTTGGAATTGTTGTGGGAACTATGGTGAATCTCTATCCCATCTGGGCGATACCTTCTTTCCACCATTACGTTGATGATTCTCAATTTTGATCATGATTTGCTCCCGTTAGCTAACAATTTCCGGGTGTCTTGGGAGGAGGGCATATTCAGATGTGATTTTCCTTATTTGTTTTTTCTTTCTTCCTTTCTTCCTTTTCTACTACCACTACAAACAACATGAATGATGTAATTACTGCTGAATTGCCTCATTCTCTTCTCTATTTCGAACAAGGGTGTTTCGTCGTATGCTGAAGTGGTAGCTGGCCTCCGCAGGTGAAGAACACAACGCGCTGTTTTCGCAAATATAGCAGCAGCTTTGTACTTACGTGAATGATGTATGAAATGGTCCACCTGATTGAAGAGTTCTAAGTGATACGGGGAGGAAAACCTACACATTTGCTATAGGAAAGGTGCCAATACCCTGTGCTCTGAGCCAGAGAATCTTCCCGCTCGGACCCCATTTTTTAGTTTTTAGTATCTTCAGCAGTCCTTGTCGTCTCGTACACCTACCAATGTATCATTCACCTCTATTTTGAAGAGACTGTGCTGACAAGTCATCAGAATCTAACCTACTACATCCGTCACCCAAAAGGTTACCCCAGAAAAGCTTGCTAACTTTGCTGAGGTGCAAGCGTTTTGCCTTGTTGCGTGCGAGGAGAGTGCAATGCTGGATAACAGAGAGTTCCATGCCCCTGTTGTTACACCTCTTGTGAGTGTTGTACACCACTTACGTCTTCAGATACTGCACTACGTTTTATAGCTTTCTTCTCCCACTTATGTTCCTTGAAATATGATGTATTTGATTCCTTTGTCTCAAATACAGGAGATGGAAATTGCCTTGGGGATGAGGGAGTGGGGAAACGTTTACAGGTTAGTGGGGTGTTTGATAGTAACTGTAACTAGCCAAGCTGGTACCGAGTATTGACACACACACTTTCATGCCCATTTCTGATAATATATGTACGTCGAATCCCAATAGCACCTCATTCGAGGATCTTCTACTGTTGGGAAAAGCAGTGACGGAGCAGAGGGATGGCAGTCAAGTAGTGCAAGTGAAAAATGGTGAAATGCCAGCCACTCCTCGAATATATTGTTCCTTCCCTCTCCTTCGCCTTGAACTCAAACCTAATGTTTTCAACATCAGAAGATGATGCAGCGTGGGATGCGCCTTTTTATTCCCTTGCATCTGGCTCATATAGGTAGTAGCTATACTAGCAGAGTAGCTCTGCATTCAATTCACACCCTAGACCTCAAAATTGTCCGTCCGCCAACACAACTGTAATTTGATCTATTTAGAAACCAACCAACAGCCGCTATGGCTGTAGGGGGAGTGGCGGCTATTCAATTGGAAGAGGGAGCATTGAATCCTACGGATAATGTAAGGCTGACCGCTATATGCTGACTGCCAACCCAACCTCAGATATCTCATCACCCAAGCAGTAACATTGGTGTCGCCTTTCGCTTTACCTTGGGTAGAAGTAGCACTCTTTGTGCTTTCATTACCTGTACTACAACATCTTCCAAATTTACACAACAAATGCCCACCCAAGGATAGACCTTCTATCTGGTCGCCTTTAAGTTTGTTCCTCTCCCTTTTTATCATCTCTGCCCATCTCGAGTGTGTGTGACCTTTAACGAGTTTCAATTGTTGCTCTTACAGACCCAAGCTTATGGAAACCAAGGCGGAGGTAACCGTATCTAACTACTAAAGAATTGATAATCTTCAGAATAATACCACTGATC
>PJEL010004990.1_pt1 | contig 10760 bp, 5 predicted proteins | sample 1853271 | NCBI WGS metagenome assembly PJEL01 (sample SAMN08108733, study PRJNA415343) | Invertebrate metagenome, whole genome shotgun sequencing project. | host: Globobulimina | place: Sweden: Gullmar Fjord | collected 2015-08 | reverse complement strand
TTCAGCCTGTGCGAGTACAGATGACCACCTTCTGGCGGCTGGGGTTCGCATGACCACCTCCAGCCAGTCATGTCACCCGTGAGCGCCGGAGGGGCCGCGATCCCCAGTGACTGGATACGTCGGAGATGAAGGCAAGCTGCCGTTGGCGTTGTGGGCAACCTCGCGTGTCCGAACGCGACGGCATCTCTGGGGTTGTCCACATCGTCCATGGTGGCGTCAGGGTCCATGGGCTCCGGAACGGTAGGACGAACCTGCGTGGCATCGGAGGCCGCGCAGGGAGATCTGCAAGAGGACGTGCTCAGCGAGACCCTCGGTTTCGAACCACGTCATGTCGTGGGCGGTCGGCTTCGTCTTCTGTGACGGCGACGTTGTCACGAGATCCCGCCACCAGCCGCCAGAGATTTGAATCCGTGAGTACATTTGAGGTACTCAGCGCGCAGCGGGTGCGCATTCATGTCTTCTAAACTTAGTACCCCCGAGACGATCCGAACGTCCGGTCTACAGATTAGGAGGCTGCATTTGTGGGCCAGATCGAGCAGTATAGTAGTTTAAATCTGAGATATCGTTGTGAGTGCATTGTGGGTGCGGCGGTGTGAGTACATTGTGAGTGCTTCGCGAATGCGTCGTGAGTGCAATGCCCATTGTTAGTCTGGAAACAGGAAGGAGCGCCGATCCTGACCGGGCGGTGAAACGAAGTGATTCTGGGCCGGATGTCCAGACGGCTCGGAGGTGCGTGTCCCGTTTATCGTTCCGGTTCAAGGGGATGTTCTGTGAATCGCGCGAGGGTCGCCTTCAATCGACTGGGTGCGGCGCTATCCAAGGCCGCGTCGTGACTGCTTCGATAGTGTCACCCAGCTGCGCTGTCATCGCGTGTTGGCCGGCATTGACGCTCCAACCGGGTGTTGTCACCGCTGCTGAAGGCTGGCTGCTTCGGCGCGGCGCGCGGCAGCATCCTCGGTGTCGCCGGCGTCGTCGAGGACCTCGGCGAGCGCCCCTAGAACGACTCCGAGCACCTCTCGATAGTCTACTTCGCCGGGAGTCCGAGTGTGGAGGGACCTGGCGATATCGGCCGCCTCTCGAAGAGCATCGAGCGCAGAATGTAGGTTGCCCGATGTCCGCTCCTGAATCCCCATCTGCAGGAGGCACACGGACAACTCACGCTGCGGAAGGCCGCCCTCAGGGTCAAGCGCGGCGATCCGCCGACGATAGCTTGTCGCCTCGCGCAACGCCGCATTCGCGCCGTTGTCGGAGAGTGCGCTACCGAGCCTCTCCAAGGAGACCGACAGGTTGCGCAGGGCCTGGGCGCTGTCCGGTTCTAGGGCGACGAGACGCCGTGCGATGTCGAGGTGTTCGTCGTACGTGTCGTGGGTGGCCTTGCCGTCGCCCATTCGGAGGAAGAGGTCGCCGAGGTTGTTCAGGAAGACAGACATGTCGCGCAGGGCCTGGGGGCTGTCCGGGTCTAGGGCGACGAGACGCCGCGCGATGTCGAGGGCTTCCTTGTACGCGTCTATGGCGGCCTTGCCGTCGCCCATTTGGAGGAAGAGGTCGCCGATGTTGTTCCAGGAGACCGACAGGTCGCGCAGGGCCTGGGGGCTGTCCGGGTCTAGGGCGACGAGACGCCGCGCGATGTCGAGCTCTTCGTTGTACGCGTCGAGGGCGGCCTTGCCGTCGCCCATTCGGAGGAGGGAGCCGAGGTTGCTCAAGGAGACGGACATGTCGCGCAGGGCTTGGGCGCTGTCCGGGTCTAGGGCGACAAGACGCCGTGCGATGTCGAGTGCTTCGTTGTACGCGTCGAGGGCGGCCTTGCCATCGCCCATTCGGAGGAGGAGGTCGCCGAGGTTGCTCAAGGATATTGACAGTTCGCGCAGGGCCTGGGCGCTGTCTGGGTCTAGGGCGACAAGACGCCGTGCGATGTCGAGTGCTTCGTTGTACGCGTCGAAGGCGGCCTTGCCGTCGTCCGTTCGGAGGAGGTCGCCGAGCTTGTTCAATGGGACAGAAAGCTCGCGCAGGGCGTTGGCGCTTGCCGGGTCTAGGGTGACGAGTTGCCGCCGGATTGCGAGGGCATCCTTGTACGCGTCGAGCGCGGCGCCGCCGTCGCCCATTCGGAGGGCGAGGTCACCCAGCCTTTCCAATGGGACGGACAGGTCGCGTAGGGCCAGGGCGCTGTCCGGGTCTCTTGCGACGAGGCGGCGCGCGATTTCGAGGTCTTCGTTGAACGCCTTGAGCGCGGCCTTGTCGTCGCCAATCTGGAGGAAGAGGTCGCCTCGCTTGCACAGAAGGACCGAGAGGTCCCGCAGGGCTTGGGCGTTAGCCAGTTCTTTTGCGACGAGACGCCGTGTGATTTCGAGGCTTTCGTCGAACGCTTCGAGGGCGGCCTTGTTGTCACCCATGAGGAGGGCGAGTTCGCCGAGCTTGGTCAAGGAGACCGACAGGTCGCGCAGGGCCAGGGCACTGTCCGGGTCTAGGGCGACAAGACACCGCGCGATTCCGAGGTCTTCGTTGTACGCGTCGAGTGCGGCCTTTTCGTCGCCCACCTGGAGAAAGAGGTCGCCGCGCTTGCTCAGAATGAGGGCGACGTCGCGCAGGGCCTCGGCGCTGTCCGGGTCTTTGGCGACGAGACCCTGAGTGATTTCGAGACCTTCGTTGAACGCATGGAGGGCGGCCTTGGCGTCGCCCGTCCGGAGGGCGAGATCTGCCCTGTTGCTCAAGCAGATTGAAAGGTCGCGCAGGGCCAAGGCGCTGTTCGGGTCTTTGGCGACGAGCCGTCGTGCGATCTCGAGGCTTTCATTGAACGCGTCGAGGGCGGCGTTTCCGTTGGCCATTCGGAGGGCGAGGTTGCCGCGGCTTCCCAAGGAGATCGACAGGTCGCGCAAGGCCAAGGCGCTGTCCGGGTCTTTGGCGACGAGACCCCGAGTGATTTCGAGACCTTCGTTGAAGGCGTTGAAGGCGGCTGCGGTGTCGCCCATTCGGAGGGCAAGGTCGCCGAGCCTGCTCAAGGAGACGGACACGTCACGCAGCGCATTTGCGCTGTTCGGGTATCGCGCGACGAGACGCCGACGGATGCCGAGACCTTCGTTGAATGCGTCGAGGGCGGCGCTTACGTCGCCCATTCGGAGGGCGAGGTCGCCGAGCCTGCACAAAGAAACGGACAGGTCGCGCAGGGCTTGGGTTCGGTCCGGGTCTTGGGCGACAAGACGCCGTGCGATTCCTAGGCCTTCGATGTACGCGTCGAGGGCGGCCTTGCAGTCGCCCGATGTGAGATGCGCATCTGCCAGGCGGTTGCAGGCTGTAGAGAATGCTGCGACGGCAGTGGCATCGTCTGGCATTGAAGCGGCCACGCGTCGCGCGAGTTCGACAGTGACCATGTGAGCAGCCACGAGATCAGCGGCTCCCAGCTCCCGGTCTCGAAAGTCGCTGACCGAGTATGCCAACATCCCAGCCAGTACAGAGGCCCCGGCCGCGCCGTCGAGCCAGGGCTGGAGTTCAAGGGTTTCAACCAGGTCACGGAGGGGAGCCCACCGGGCGGCCGCCAAAGCGGGTCGGCGCCGCAGTGCAGTCCACGCGTGGGTGACGCGACTGCTCAGCGCACGCACTACACCTTCACGCAGCCGCGTTTCCGTTTCGGGGTGATCCAGAACGCGACTCTGCGCTTCCTCGCGCAATCGAGGGTGGAGGCCAAACCTCCCCGTCTCTGGGGCGTATCGGGCGGCGCGGTGCCGAGCGAGTCTATCCAGTGCCCGGGTAGCGCGTCCTTGTGGCCAGCCCAGGGTGAGCGCGACTGTCTCCGGATCGGCCCCGGAGGGAGGGAGGATCCCCAGCGCGTCAAATGCAGCTCGCTCGTCGTCGCCGACGTCGCTGAGTGTGCGAGCCAGGACTGCGCGAATGCGCGCTCTGTGGGCGTGCGCCGGACCATGCCGGGCACCAAGGCTAGCGATGTAGTCGCGGACTGGAACGCCAAAGGCGACGCTCTCGCCTGCCAGCTCAAGCGCCAGGGGCAGACCGCCGAGCTGCTCGACGAGGCGCGCCGCCTCGGGAGCTTCCCCGGGTGGGGGCTCCTCCGTGTCGTACGCTACTCGACAGAACAGCAGGAGAGCGTCCTCTGGCGAAAGCGCCATGAGCTCCACGCGTTCACAAGCAGCGAGTAGTTTTTCGACCCGAGTCGTGATCAAGACGTTCCAGTTGGAGCCGGGCAAGAACCAGTCCAGTGGCGCAGCCTGGGTGACGTCGTCCAAGATAAGCAGGCCACCGTGTCCCGCGAGGCGCTGGCGGACTCGCTCGGCGAACCCATCGATGGACTCCTCGCGGTGAGCAAGTGCGTCTTCGCCGGGCACAACTCCGAGCATGCGGTCGAGGGTCCGACGCGGGTGTCGGTCCGGCCGGTCGAGCCAAAGTACTGGGCGCATGCGGCTGAGGCGATAGGCCAATACGCGGGCTAGCTCGCTCTTGCCGATGCCCCCTTCGCCCTCGAGAGCGTAGATGACTGCCGTGTCAGGGGACTCGACAAACCGCTGCAAGGTGGCGATTTCTGGCCCGCGCGCTGTGAAGTATCGGCGCGGCGGTGCGTCAGGCAGTATGCTGCTCAACGGCGGCGTTGAAGCTTCCCTTGCCGAACCACCCATATCCAGAATGGCTACTGGGGTCAGCGGGCGTCCGTAGTACACGGCCAGTGGCCACTGTGGGTCGTTCTCGGGGAGGAGCGCTCTGGATTTCGCGAACGCTGTCTCCAGGTCGTCGCTCTGCTCAAGGTGAGCGAAGATCCGCTCCATGAACGCAAGAGCCCACGACACGCCGACTGGTGCGCGGAATCCGATCGCCGCCTCGGCGACGTGCTTCGATAGCTCCTGGGCCATTCCTGTCGTCTCCGAGCGGACACCTGGGAGGCTTGCGGCGCTGCTGCAGGCGCACAGCAGCGCAGCGCGGCAGGGATGTTGGGTCGCTTGGGTGTCGGCCAGCATTCGCTTCAGGTCGCTCCCGAGGAGCGGCAATCCAACCAGAGACAACGCGCCGAAATTGTTCGGATCTGACACACCATGAGAGACCATGTACAGTACGTCGGCCCCTGCCAAGAGTGCTTCCTCGAGCGCTTTGGGAGTTGCTTCGGGAACGACCTCGACCTCCCAGCTCTGCTTCTTCGCCAGGGTCTTGACGGCCTGGGCGTGGACCTCGAGCACCTCGATCGAGGGATCTGGTTGGTCTGGATCGTGGGCGGTGGCGATAACGAGACGCGTGCCGAAGCCAAGGCGTATCGGCGTCGCCTCGAGCTGGCTCACGACACGAATGGCGGGCGTCTCGGAGCGCTTGAACTCAAAGCGACCACCGGCTCTGGGGTCTTGAGCATAGGCGAGTTCGATCGGCAAGACCGCAAGGTGCGGGTCAACGGTCTCGTCGACTTCCAGAGCGTAGCGTACCCGCTCGCCTTTTTCCTTGGCGCTGTCCTCGAGTTGGCGAAGGCAGTCGACCAGACCGGCACGGACGATGAGTCCGTTCCAGACCTCCTGGCCAAGGGTTCGCAGATCGGAGCCGGTGAGGTGGTATTCGGCGTTCGGCGCCAGAGCGTTCAGCACCTGGCCCCAGTCGTCGAAGCCGGCGAGTGGTGGCGAGACCAACGCGGGCACATCCACCCCGCGACGAGTACGTTTTCCCATTGGTGCGACGCGGACCCGCCACGTACCCTTGGGAAGCGGGTCAACAAGGATCGTGACCTCGCGCACGTTCATCGCAGTATCTCCCCGTCCCAGGCAACCAGACGCGCCTCGAACTCGTGTCCTGCCCGGATGTCTACTGCAGTCCTGGGACTGGTTGCGGTGGGTAGCTCATCGCGCTCGATGGTGTCAATGACCGCTTCGATGTCTCCGGGCGGGAGGGGACACACCGGGGTCCAAGTGCCGGCGTTCATGTAGAGCGGTGGGCGTTCTTCTGGGAGGGCACGCTGGCGCCGGCCGTGGGTGTGACCTGCGACCATGAGCGCCACCTTTCCCGGCAACTTCGCCACGCCTCGAGTGATGTCGTCGGGCTTTTCATCGCCGAAGAAGCGGTCCGAGGAACGCGCCCTCGTCAACCAGGCTCGTAGGAGCCAGCGCCAGAATCCGTGGTGCCCAGAAAGCGTGCCATCTCGCGGTCGGGGGGGCGCGAAGTGCTCGGCGCTGGCCAGAGTAGAGAGCAGAGCTCGGCGCTCTGGTTCTGGCTCCGGCATGGCCGCCCGAAGAGAATCGACCAAGACGCTCATCTCTGGCGCCAATTGTGATCGAGTGACAGCAGTAGCGTTGCCAAGCTTTGTCGCGCCGACCTGGTGCCGGAGCATGCCCACGAGCAGGTTGGCCGTCAGGCCCCACTCGTTCCCCAACACTCCGATTGTCAGGTGCCAATCGAGGTACAACAAGAGCGGAATGACGGATCCGATCTCGGGCTTGACCTGATCAACCCAGTTGTACCCTCTCTTCTTGAGTCTTCGGACAACTCGGTACACCAGCTTGGAACCGGTCGGCAGCCCTACCGGCTGTCCGGTTGCCGCTGCCTCGAGGAGTGCGGCGCGATCGATGAAGTTAGAGACATCCCAGCGATCGCCGTGCACGACCCAGGCCTCCGAACCCGCTGCCGGGATTCTCAGGCCCCAGACAGCGGCCTTTCCGTTCTGAGGTCGGTGAAGCAGTTCATCCCCGCCTAGCCCGTCGAGATCACACCCAACCAGCTTCGCGAAGCGAGCCCGGACGCTCGGGAGCAACACCTCGGGGTCGTGGTTTCCGGCGAGTAGTACCAGTTTGTGCGGTCCATCAACGAACGCTCTCAGTCCCTTGAGCACCGGCTCGTTGTCAGCGTGCTGGAGAATCTCAGCGAGACGATCTGGCGACTTATGGGTGTTGAAACCGTCATAGTCGCTGAGCAGTAGAAAGTCGAAGGTGTCTCCTGCAAGCACCAATGTCATCGACGGCGCCTTGGCGAGGTGGTGCAGGAGCTTGCCCAGCTCAGCTTGATCCCTGAACGCTGCCCAGTCGTGAGGGACTGTGAGGTGGATGTCCGATAGACAAACGTAGCGGTGAGCTGTCATGGGGCATCCTCTCATGCTCGTGTTGACGTTGCGCGGGCTTCGCCACGGAGTCAAAGGGCTGGTGTTGGAACTACCCGTTGGTCGCGCCGAATCGGTCGACTCGGCCAGGCAACAGGGTCGTCCGTTTCTTTGTACAGGTGTGAGCTGTGTCGATACTGATGCATCTACAGTGTCGCGACCGGGATCCCAAGCCGCGCTTCCTAGTGTTCGGCGGACGGTCTAGATGACCTAGGTTCGGGGAGATCCACCAACTTCGGTGAGAGCTCGGAAGGTGGTTTGGAGCGCAGGTCAACCACTACGACCTGGATGACTTTGTTTCCCCGTGGAACCTCGCTTGGCCCCGCCAGCGCGTAATCGTCAGAGAGCCAGAAGACCACCAGATAGCCTGTCTCGTGGTTCAGGCGGTTCGCGTATGTTTCGGCTTGAACCATGCCTTGTCGGATGCGCTTGCGGATGGTGCTCCGATCGTCGCCAGGGCGTACAACCTTGGCTTCAACGGCGACCGCGTCGGCACCTGTGGATACCACGACGTCGGCACGTCCGTTGCCGAGCACTACCTCGTTCCACGGGTCCAAGCCCTGCGCGAACAGCCACGCTGCCATCCTCTGGCACGCCAGGCGCTCATCTCGGTTCGACGCTTCGCCGTCAGGTCGGGCGACGAGGAGTTCCTGCCGCCAGGTCTCGCGTTCAAACCGTTCGACGCCAGCGGCGAATCGGGTCATGACCGTCGAGACCGCCGCACCGGACGCGAGTTGGTCGAGGATCCAGTGGTGGAAACGGCAGACAGCGTCAAACCTAGGATCGACTTCGTCGGGCATTGGCTCGATGGTATTGACGATGTGCCACCCGAGTTCAAAGCGATGTTCTATCCACCACCCCGGGTCCTTCTTTTTGCCAAGGGAGTGCCACGCGCGCTCCGCGACCGCCCAGAGGCCTCTCAGGTGCGGTTCGTCTCGGAATGCGTGCCGGTAGTGGATTAGGGCGAACTTGCACCGACTCTCTAAATCGTGATCGCGGTCTCGTTCCGGATCCGTGCGTTCAGCTTCCAAGTATGGCTCCCATTGAGCGCGCACCTCATCGAACCGGCGCTCGAGGAGGTCTCGGAGGCGATCTGCGATTACGCTGTGCACTGGCGATCTCCTTGGGTTGTGAACGATGCGCTCGGCGCCGTCTCGCTACCACAATACTGGGGCTGACAACGCGACGGCGGGGATGTGGCTCGAGCGCCGAGTGCTCTCGTTGCTCAGGCTCTTCGAAGAGGGCGGTATCCCGCGCCTCGTCCTTGAGCGCCATCCTCGAGGAGCAGCCCGGCGCCAACCATTGCAGCCAAAACCCGCGTTGCGGTGCGGGTGGAGACCCCTATCGCTGGGGCGAGAGACCGCCGCGTTACCCGGCCGTCCCGCCGGACCAGTCGCAACGCGAGTGCCCAGCGCGGATCCTCGGGTGTCTGTCCCTGCGCCATCGCAAGCCGATATCGAGTCGCGGTCGCTCCTCCCTCCCGGATCACCAGACCCTGCTCAACCAGCGGCCGCACCCGACGCGCCAGAGTCGACTTCGACACCCCCAGTGCCGCGCGAAGATCGGCAGCCCCGATCTCGCCGTGCTCCTCCAGGATGGACTCCAGAGTCGACCCCTCGAGATCCTCCACCACTTCGAGGGTCGGGACCCGTCCCAACGCACGTCTCACGTCGCAGGCTCGAAGAGATCGACCGCCCCCGATAGCGATAGCCCTGTAGAGCACCCGCTCGAGCTCCCGAACATTCCCCGGCCAGTCGTGGCTCCGAAGGATCGGAATCGCCTCCGCCGACAGCCCCCGCCGAGGCAAGCCATGCTTCTCGCGCGCCTTCACCAACAGCGCTCGCGTGATCGCGATGACATCATGCCCGCGCACCCGTAGCGGCGGCACCTCGACAACGCAGTATGCAAGCCGGTTGTAGAGGTCCTCCCGAAAGCGACCTTCCTTGATCATCGTCGGAAGGTCCCGCCAGGTCGCGGCGACAACCCGCACGTCGACTGGGATCTCGCGGGTCTCGCCCAGGCGCCGGATGACGCCCTCCTGGAGGACCCTCAGGACCTTGCCCTGCACCTCCAGCGGCATGTCGCCGATCTCGTCCAGGAACAGCGTCCCCCCGTTGGCGCTCTCGAACGCTCCCCGACGGTTTCCAACTGCGCCTGTGTACGCCCCGCGGCAGTGCCCGAAGAGCTCGGACTCAACCAGATTCGAGGGCAGGTTCGGACAGCTGACTGCGACGAATGCACCTTGCCGGCCGCTGGCCCGGTGGAACTCGCTGGCGACCAGCTCCTTGCCGGTGCCGGTCTCGCCGAGCACCAGTGCCGGGAGCTTGGTCTTCGCGTAGCGACGCACCTCGACCAACATCCCGCGGATCTGTGGGCAGTCTCCGACGATGCCGTGCGCAGGGACGCGCACCTTGGGGCCTCTCTTGGTCGCGGGTCGGGCCATGGCCATCCGGTCTCCGAGACGCTGCCGCTGGTGGCCTCGTCCAACCCTGTTGGGTAAGAACTTACGTTCCGAAGGTGCGGCCAGGCGCAGTGTCCGCCATAGGCCCGGTGTGAACGATGTTCTTCGCCGGTAGGATTTCGAAAGAACCTGAGGTGAGCGAAGGTTAGCGTAACCCTCTGATCCCTCAGCGCTTTCGGCCGCCCCTCGACCGAGTGCATCCGCGTGGGCCGGGACCCCGACTCGCGATTCGAGTGGGCCTCCCGATCAGCGTTCCGTCGATCCGGGTGACCGTGACGACCGCGACTCTGCCAGGGCAGACGGTCTGATTCACGGTTGCCGAGATCCGCCGCCTGGCAGCACGAATGCTCGCCTCGGATCCACCGAACCGACGAATCACGCGATTGCCTGGCCCTCGGACTTCCAGGATGGCGCCTCTTGGCAGGCTGGGTCGGTTTCTACGCATGCGGTACTCCAGGTCCCTCGCGGGAGGTTCAACCTGAATGCGTAAGAACTTACGTTGGACCTGACGGAGCGTCCGACGAGCTGATCGATTGTCGGCGTTCGGATCGCCATTTCGGGACCGCGAACTTTCTGGAAAATCTGCGGCTCGCCAACGTGAGGTTAACGTCTACCAGCGGTCCTCCCCGACATAGACCTCGCCTTCGGGGAGCAGCCCAGCGACGAAGCGAGCCTGCAGGCCCCCAACCTTGCAAGCGACAAAGGGGTCGCCCTGCAGGCCGAAGATGTGCACCAACAACGGTCGGAGGTTGGACACTTGCACCTTGAACGCCCCGAAGGACGACGTGAGCCCTCTCCAGCTGCAGGAGCCATTGCCCTCGCACAGCGCCATCATGATGGCCCATTTCTTCGTGGTTCGGCGATCTCGTCGTCGGGGATCGGTCATGCCGAGCTCTGCGGCAGTGAACGCACGCGGTGGATGACCAGGCACCTGCAGCTGAACGGTGAGGCCATCGACCTGGTACACACAGATCTGGTTCCAGCGGGCACCCGCCGGAGCTCGGCGGGTCTGCACTCCGGGGAAGGCGCTTGGCCTCGTGGGCAGCGGCGCAGGGGGCAAACCTCCACTCACCGTCGCGATCGCAGGAGTCGCCCCGCTCTCGAGTCTGCCCAGCTGCCGCACCGCTCTCCTTAGCTGTTCCGGACCCCTCTCCACCAGATCCGCCAACCGGAACACCGGCGCCTGGGCGGGGATGTGGCGCAGGAAGTCTCGGTCGTTGCCGACTACGAAGATCA
>PJEL010004988.1_pt1 | contig 10763 bp, 9 predicted proteins | sample 1853271 | NCBI WGS metagenome assembly PJEL01 (sample SAMN08108733, study PRJNA415343) | Invertebrate metagenome, whole genome shotgun sequencing project. | host: Globobulimina | place: Sweden: Gullmar Fjord | collected 2015-08 | reverse complement strand
CTCAATATTAAATAACTTATACTGACATCTCAAAAGTTTTCCTGACACCAAAAAATTAGAGTCCTCGTTAAAACTGTATCTGGTGTCAGTCTAACTTCCTATAGGTAAAGAGTTCTGAATGTATTTCAGCAAAGAATATCTCACACCTGCTTTGCGTGATGGCTTCATCGAAATGACCATTCTAGGTAAGCCCAAAAGTAAACAACAGAAATACCGGCTGACGAAAGAAGGGAAGCAAGCTGTGGAGAAATGATAAATGATGTTCACTAAGCACACAGAAAGGTTTTTTGTTTGAACAAGAGAGTTATGCAATCCGAGGCGCTGTATTTAATGAGTATTGAGAAATGGGGCGTGGTTTTCTTGAAGCAGTTTATCAGGAATGTCTGCCCAAGGAGTTGTGGCTAAAGAATATATCAATATAGCTTTAATTTTTATAACCTTGCTCAGGATAGATGTGATTGCACCCATTTTTGGACATCCTTATAAGGATGGGCTTCCAGTTGGCCAAAGCCTTTCATTTTTCTGGCTTTATATTGAAGTAATCGGGGAGTGGTGATTCCGCATAAAAAACGGGTAGTCAGGTTCAATGGCAGTGGTGATGGCACCAGATCAACCAAAGGCTGTACAAGGGAGTTGAAATTGATTTGGTTCAAGGGTGAGCGTTCAGATGCCGGTAACCGAATTGCCCCCTTCTTCAGGCAAACAGAGCACTGTCCGCAGGTTGTATCGAGTTTTTCGCCAAAATAGGCAGAGAGATTTTGTGCCAGGCATTGTTTTGATTCAAAAATCCCAATCATGGTATGAAGACGAGCGATGTCATTTTCTTCTTTTTGGAGAAACAGATCTGCAAGTTTTTGAGCAGTTGCATCGCTATCAAACTCGGTGTTGAGGATTTCAAACACTTCCACAGCAGACTTTGGTTGCAGATCAATCCACTCTTTTTGATGAAAATATTCAAGAGCTGTCAGAATCCGCTGCCGATCAGAACCGGATTTGGCTATAATCGCATCAATATCGACATTGGTCCACTTGATAGCGGTTTGAGAATGATCAAGAATGGTTGTAACAAATTCTTTTCTTTCGCCTGTGAAATTTTCGATAATCCTTTCAGTCGGGCTCAAATATTGAAATGCATAGGATTCAAAGTAGGTATACCTGGGTAAAATAATATCTGATATTTCAAGATACACCAGTAAGGTTTTTAAGGGTAAAAGTCGGATATCAGTATCCCTGCTCAAGGTGAAAGGACGGAATTCAAACATGTTGCCTTGGGTCTGCCTGATAGCGTTCAGCACTTGGCGGATGTTTTCTACATCCGGTGTGTCTCCATAGACAAAGTTTTCCAGAACCGGTATTCCGTTTTTATTGCCCAGCACATGGCAAAATGATATTTGGCCGTCTCTGCCAGCCCGGCCTATTTCCTGGCTGTAACTCTCTATGGACTTGGGTAGATCATAGTGGATCACCTTTCGGATATTCTTTTTATCAATTCCCATTCCAAAGGCAACTGTGGCAACCACAATATCGGTTTCACCGGTCATGAACCGATTCTGAATGATCTCACGCTGATCATTTTTCATGCCTGCATGATATGCTTCAGCCGTGATGCCGTGTTCTGTCAACATCCGGGCTACACGCTCTGCTGTTTTCTGCAGGGTAACATAGACAACAGCTGGTCCTTCTGGCTGTGTAGTGAGAATTTTTTGGAGAAGATTATTTTTTTCTGCATCAATCACCGGGTGGATGCGAAGGACTAAATTTTCACGGTAAAAACCGGTTTGGACAATATTTTCCTGCTTAATACCAAACTTATCTCGCATATCAGTGATAACTTTCGGGGTAGCTGTGGCTGTAAGCAATAAAACTTTTTCAATACCGAATTCTTTTGTAAATATTGGAATTTTAAGATAATCCGGTCGGAAATTATGGCCCCAGGAAGAGATACAGTGAGCCTCATCAACTACCAGTAAGGTAACATTCATCTGGCGAAGCTGGGTTCGGAAGCGCTCATTTTTAAAACGCTCAACAGCAATCATCAAAATCTTTAATTTGCCATTTCTGGCAGCCTCAAGAGTATTGCGATATTCTTCTCCACTCATGCCTGAATCAAGTTTTTCCGCAGCAATGTTTTTTGATTTCAAAAAATCGATCTGATCTTTCATCAGCGATAACAGTGGTGAAATAACCAGAGTCATCCCCTGTTCAAGCATTGCCGGTAACTGGTAGCAAAGTGATTTTCCCGCACCAGTAGGGAAAATTGCGGCCACAGACTCGCCAGATGTGATGGTTTCAATGACCTGTTTCTGGCCGGTTTTAAAATTATTGAAACCAAATATGTCATTTAAAGTGGTATCAATTTTTTCCAATTTTCTTGTCCCCTTTCATGGGAATTCTTTTCTTGTTTAGATTATTGATGATCTCGTAAAAAGTCAGAGTTTTTGGCATCTGAAAATTATCATCAATGCAACTGTCTGTTTTTGCGGGATTCCAGCATCTCGGGGAATGATGGATAACCAACACTTTCCGATTTTTGGGATTTCATCATTATTATATTTGATAAATCCTCGCCCGACCAAAATAACAAATCGATTTATAAAGATAAAGGAAATATGGGGACAAGCAAATACTGAACTCCTGCACTGTCGTGAAACACTTCCTTCCGTTGCATGTTATTTCGGGATTGAAAATTACAGCACCGTGAGCAGTGTAATTGTGCGGGTAACCCCTTTCCTTTGTCTTCAATCTGTCCCAACATTAGCACCATTCTTGATCATAAAAATATTAACATGATAAGAACTTACTATCTTTTTAAAAAAAATATCTCGTGGTGCCTGGTGATTTTGTATCGTCACTTTTTGCTTTCACCAAAATATACTCAGGACATCTTGATTATTGTATGAACGGCTAGCAAGTTTTACTTGATGAACTCCTCAAAAAAGAAGGTGACGATGAGGGCTAATTTTCCCTTCAAAATCTTTGAGAGTGCTTTGATTTCCTTTTATTGCACCCCAATCAGAAAGCGATTTCTTATCAGCCACTTATCCCCCTCAAGGGGGGACTAAACAGAGTCCAGCTCAGCTGGGTTACGATGTACCGTAGTGTTAAGAAAAGGTATGGCAATAACTGAATTTCATGAGATCAAGCAGTTGTTAAGATCGGCACTGTTTAGGAGTTTTTCCAGTCCAACGCTTGAAAGCGTGATTGAATGCACTTTGGTCTGAATAACCAAGTAAAAAAGCAAGATCACTAAAAGAAGCAGTTGGTTCTTTCAAAGAATCAAGTGCAATGGTTTTGCGAAAGTCGTCAAGGATTTCCTGATATGAAACACCTTCACCTTTTAATTTAAGCTGTAAGTTTCTGGGGCTTATAGCAAACTCTTTTGCGATGATATCAAGATTAATTTCTTTGCCAGCTAAAAGTGTCTTGCCGATCATCCTTCCAACTTCTTTTGAGAAGGTATTTTCAGAGAATAATTCTTCCATTCGTTTTTTTGCTAACTGCTCAAGAGCGGACAGGACCATAGAATCAGCGAGAAATAATGGCTGCTCAAGGCACTCTTTATCAAAAAGCAGTTTGTTTTGAGGTGTTCCAAATTGAAGAGGCGCTTGAAAAATACTGTTATAAATATCTAAGTTCTTAGGAGGGGAGGATGTGAAGTTTACTTCCAACAGAACAAGTTGGTTGTCGGTAAGCCTTCGCAACATTTTCGTGTACAAAACCAAAAGTCCCTCGCCTAGTTGATCGGGCATTTTGAAAGTTGGACCAAAGTATTCCCAGAAGATATGAACACCTGCTGATCTTATATTCATGATTGGACGAACGGCATCTGCTACAATATCGTGATATTTAATAAGTCGTTCTAATGCTTCTCCAACATTTGAACTATTCATCATCATGTTGAAGATAAAATTATTGCCTCTCCACGCATTAGCAAGCTCATCGGCAAATGAAATCCCAAAGTTCTGCTCAGAGACTATCTCGACAGCCACATTCCAAAATGTATCAAACTGTTCTGCTGTTAAACGAGTCTCGGGATTTGCCAATGCAGATTGATCAATACCTATATTATTCAAAATGATATTTGTATCAAACCCCTTTTTTTCAATATATCTGACCAGTATTAAAGGAAGGCTAGTCGATACTGTATGTACAAATTTTTCATTCATAGCAATCACAGGATTACCATTATTTCGTGATTTATCAAAAAGTTTTCACCATCTACCTATACTCCAAATGAAAAATTTCCTAATATTGCAACTAAAGAAATAAACAATATGAGAGAGGTTTTTAATGGGATCAACAATACAAATTAAAGTTCGAGGCTATCACATTGACCACTATGGTCACGTGAACAATGGAAAATATTTTATTTTTTTTGAGGAAGGGCGTTGGGGTTACTTTGATGATAAACGGGAACTGATTGATTATTTCCATCTGCATAATCTTACGCATGTAGTGGCCATGATAACAATTAACTACAAAAAGCCGCTCGTAGTTGGCGATACAGTGATACTCGAAACAGAAATATTGAAGGCAAGACGGTCTAGTTTCACAATCTATCAAACATTATACAAAAACAACACTGATGTTATTGCTGCCACTGCAGAAGTTAAAAATGTATTCGTGAATGCTAAGAGTGGAAGAACAGCTCCCATGCCAAGCGACCTGCCTGGCCTTTGGCCGGATTTGGGAATTTAGCATGATATTCAAATCAAGTTTTAGACAAAATTGGTGGCTCGAAAGATGAAAAGTAAAATCATGTGGCTATGCACAAGTTATATGGTTGGTTCTGTAGCAGGTGGAGCAGCAACTTATTGAATGCTGTTCCACCTAAGATTGCCTATGGAATACACTAAGGATTGGTGCATCACTTATGCTTGGCTGGACATTTCTTTTGATAGAGGCATATAGTGATAAATGAAAATGATGATGCGGAAGTTTATTATTTCCAAACTACAGAATGTTACGACAGAATTATTCCTGGATGTGACATGTACCGATCTGGAGATGTGACCTTTTGTATCGTTGGTATCTAATACAATGCCTTGGCGTTTTGTTGTGTAGGCGCCGGGGCTAGTGGTGGAGAATTTGATGAATTTTTTAGATCCAAATAAACCAATTGCAACATGCATATCTGAGACATGCGATAACTGTTCGGTTAGTAATGCCCTGCATTGTCATTTTACATTCAGAGATTTGATACATTTTCTTTTGATTGCATTTCCCTCCTTTTTATTAGGTGGTGCCGGAATTTTTCATATAAGTGGCTTGATGTTGATTCCGTGGCTGATATTGATAATAGGTTATTTTGGATTTGTTGAAATCCGGGTTATGTGCTCCCATTGTCCTCATTATGCTGAAGAAGGAAGTACCTTAAAATGTTGGGCAAATTACGGGTCTCTCAAAATTTGGAAATATAGACCTGGTCCAATGACATATTGGGAAAAGGTTATATTCTTTGTCGGTTTTGCTCTTGTTTGGGGATACCCATTAGTTTTCCTGATTTACGGATTTCAATTATTTCTTATATCCGTTTATCTTATAACAGTTGCTGGCTTTTTCATGACATTAAGAACATTTCTTTGTTCTCAGTGTATCAACTTTGCATGCCCTTTAAACACTGTTCCAGGCACTATTCGTAGTGCATTTTTTAATAGGAATCCTGGGGTTGCAAAGGCATGGGGAGTTGATGGTCAAAATGTTCAAACGAAATCACCTTAGTGCTTTGCCAGGCGAAAAGTGGTGGAGTACACTATTGAGTTAAAATTAAATTAAACAATGATTCAGGAGAAAAACATGAACACCAATTTGAAACGCAGGATGTTAATGGGAATCGGAAAATTCATGGTCCCTATCCCCCGGGTGATCGCCTCTAAAGGTCTGGAAAAAGGCGTTTCAGGTGCCAGAGCAAAAGCTGATCTCTTATCACCGGAAGAGCGAACGATTCATCACTTCATCGTAAGTAGAATGACAAAGACCAAAACCCCTTTATCTACAGAACAGATTGGCAAAGAACTTGACCTGCCGGTTGATCGGGTCGAGGCGACGATAGACAAACTTGAAGAGCTTAAAACCTTCCTCTATCGAAGCGATCGCAAGGGCATAAACTGGGCCTACCCCCTCTCGCTGGAAGACACCGGGCACAAGATTACTGACAGCACGGGTGAGCGGTTCTTCGCAGCCTGAGCTGTTGACGCCTTTGCGACTCCCTTCGTGCAAGGGAGATTGAGAAACAAGAACCTGATCTATACCATTGATACGACATGTGCAAACAGTGGCAGACCGATAAAGATCGAACTTGACTGTGATCTGAATATTATCGGGATGACCAAAAGGGCAAGCCTCATGTACTGCCTGGTCCTGATAAATACCGACAAGATGAAAGAAACAAGTATCGTAGATGTATTCTGACGCAATTCTCTTTTCTTCTGGTCAGAAGATGACGCAAGAGAGTTTCAAAATAAATCACGGACAATCAGGTTCTATATGAATATCAGTCCAGCATCCCTTGAAGGGATCAAGAAAATGCAGGCGGCAATTTTTGGTTTCGATTAAGCATGAATACAGGAACGAATTTGCTGAAGGAATTCAATAAAGGTAAAGAGCGGACTTGCCTCCCTTCTTAAATATTGATAGGAAATGACTGTATTGAAAAACAGGGAGAACTATTTTTTGGTCTGTTTAGCGGAGCTGAATTTTCACGAAATCTATTTAAGAAATTGTAGTCAATGTGCGCGGAAGCTACAATCAGGGATGGAAAGGCCCCTTTGTAGTTGGAGACTCAGTGAATTAGTATAATGTTCTACACATCACTTTGAGTCGAGTACTTTTCTGACCAATTTGACAAGAACAGTTTTATCAACAGGTTTCATGGCATACTCTTTGATACCAATCTTCTGGGATTTTACATTGTCAATCATGTTGCTGTACCCAGTACAAAGAATTATAGGTATATCTGGTCTGATTATTAATAATTGCTTGGCTAGTTCAGAGCCTGAAAGATTGGGCATGGTCTGGTCTGTGATAACAAGATCAAATTGGGTAGGATCACTATGGAACAGCTCTAAGGCTTTTGAACTGTTTGTCAAAGGGGTAACAAAATAGCCTAATTTTTCGAGCGTGGATTTTCCAATATCTACCAGCATCTTTTCATCATCAATATAAAGTATATTTTCAGTACCTACAGGTAAAGCTTCAGCTTCTTCAGTGTTTTCTGCAGAGATTTTTTTTTCGATAAGTGGAAAGAAGGCGTTAAAAGTACTTCCTTTACCCAGTTCGCTTTCAACTTTTATAAAGCCGCCATGTTGTTTGACGATTCCGCGAACTACTGCTAATCCCATACCCGAACCTTTACCGATTTTTTTGGTAGTAAAATAAGGATCAAATATATTGTCGACAAGTTTTGGGATCATACCGGTACCAGTATCACTAACTGATAGTTTGATATAAGTTCCTACCTGTAAATCAGGTGCTATTTTTAAGTCATTTAACGAAAGTTCTATTTGGGAAATTTTAACTTTTAAAGTGCCGCCCTCGTTTTCCATCGCGTGTGATGCATTTGTGCAAAAATTCATTATTACTTGATGGATCTGAGTCGGATCTCCTTTAATTTGTCCGCAACTTTCATCAATATTTGATTTAATAGAGATGGTTGTTGGGATAATCGAACGCTGGAATTTTATAACCTCTTTTACGATAGAACTAAGGTTAATCTGAACATAACTTTGTTCCAAATTTGACATACGACTGAACGTAAGAATATGTCGAACTAAGTCTTTTGCGCGATTACCGGCTATTAATACTTCTTCAATCAGGTCTTTTGCAGGGTTATTGTTTGGGAGATCTTCTTTGGCCAAGTCAGCATAGCCAAGAATAGCTGCTAGAATATTATTAAAGTCATGTGCGATGCCTCCTGCCATTGTTCCGATAGCTTCCATTTTGTGAGATTGGCGGAGTTGGGCTTCAAGCTCGATTTTTCTTTCTTCTGCTAGCTTGCGTTTAGTAATGTCAAAAAAAGAAATAAGAATATATTCCAACTCGTCGTCGTTAATAACAGAAAAACTGTTACATGCAACCCATGTTACATAGTTTATGTTGGGACGAAGGAGGCCGACAATATAATCTTTAATTTCTGTTTTGTTTTTTAAAGCACGATTTATAGGAAAGTCCTCAAATAGCATTTCTGTTCCGTCGGCATTTAAAAATTTCCAATGTGGATCAATCGCAGTTTTTCCAATCATTTGCTCTTTTGAAAGACCCAGTAGTTGAAGTGCTTTCTGATTATAATAAATGACAGTAGTATCGGGAGCATGAGCTACCACACCAGCATTGAGGTTGTTAAGAAATCCTCTGTGCAGTTCCTTGCTGGATTGCAGCTTTTTTTCAGCACGACTACGATCTTCGATTTCTTTTTGTAGTTCTTTGTTTATCTCTGCTAATTCATCAGTCCGTCTTATTTTTTCAATTGAATTCTTGACGGCTTTTCGCATGCTATCAAAATTTTGTGCTAATTGACCAATTTCATCAGTGCTGGTTAAGTCTACAATGGTATCTAAATTACCGTCACTGATTGATTTTGCAGAATTCCCCAGCTTTTCTAAGGGCTGGAAAATATATCGTTTTGAAAAGGCAATGATGGTTAAAACTGTGGCACTAATAATTATAATGATAAAAAAACTGATCCAGGTTATTGCCGAAATTACAGCTGTTCTGATTGTTTTTCGGGAAACAACTATTTCTATATTTCCAATTGTTTCTTTCTCATGTTGAATATCTGTTTTTGAAACAAGAAATTGAGTTGATTTTTCAAAAAAGGATAATCCCTTTTGTGAATAATCAGGATGTGTTTTTATTTTAATAATATTGCTACTATCAAAAAATGTATTTCCTTCAGAAGTTACTCGAACGTAGACAATTTCTTCGTACAAGAAAAGAGAATCTACAAAATCATTAATATACTCATTGTCAATATCCCAAAGTGCATTTGGAAGAGTTCGTTCGGCAAGAGTGGAAGCGCTGGATATGAGTATTTTTAACTTATTGTCAAGTCTGCTTGTATAGTAAAACAGGAACGTGATAGAAAAAAATAACATGATGGTGGTGAAAACGATGATCAAGGCATAACTGAAACGGCGACTTATACTGTTTTTAGGTAAGATATTCATCAGGTTAAATCTTTGTACTATTCGATCACAATTGTCTTTTACTGATTGATGTAATAGTCGGTAATAACATTGTGTTTCTTCAAAATATTTTGAATGACTCCGGCCTCAACCAATTCTGCTAACACTTTATTAAAGTGGTCTCTTAATTTTTCTGCGCCTGGGTATAACTTTGAGAAAGCAACATGAAAGGTGCGTATAGGACCGATGGGTTTGTTTATATAATCAACTACATCGAATTCGGGAGATTGCTGTTGGATTATGTGTTGACAAACGCTTATCTCACAGATGAACATATCAATTTTATGAGCTGTTAACTTTTGCAAATGGCGGAGTTCAGGCTGTTTTCCTGTTACCAGGTCAACTTTAATTTTTTTCTCTTCAATGGCATCGAGAAACACTGGGGCATAATTATAACCGCCTGTAGCTCCTACTCGATTGCTTTTCAGATCTTCTAGTGTATTCCACATGATTTTACTTGTTTTCAGCTTATAGAAAACATCTCTGATATCACAAAAAGGATTTGAGTAGTAAAAAGCTTCGAGACGTTTGGTGCTTTTGGTAAGCATGAATATGCCTGCAAATTTTCCTTTTGCCGCCTCAAATTGGGCTCGTTTTGTTGGGTAAATCTCAAATGTTGGTGTGTATCCCATCCGTGCTGTGATAGCTTTAATGATTTCTGTACCAGCCCCTGTTATTTTATCACCTTCATTAAAGCTAAAAGGTGGAAAATCAACAGTAACAAATGGTATTTCTTCTCTGGCGATTAGTTGATTTGGTGAAATACCAATTACAAAAACCAGAATCACCATCATCTGGAATATAATAAACATTCTAAATTGCATAACCCTTCCTAGAAATATTGAAAATGTGGTATGTGGAATTCAGTATAGTACCTTTTAAATTAAAAAAATTGAATATGCATTTTTAATTTTTCCTTAAATTAAAAATACTTAAATGGCCACTTTGAAAGTCATGACAAATGAGGGGTGGTCAATTATTCTCACTTCGCTGTTAAGCCAGAACTGTACTTGGTTAACTTGTAGAAATTAAAAATTTGAATTTATTTATTAGGGTTGTCAAAGATATCAAAAACAACCTTGTTTATTTTTGATATATCTCAAGAGATTAGTCTAGAGATTGTGGTGCTGCAATTTTAATAATGCCGATCCTTTATCTGTAATCTTCGAATAATTTTTTTAAATAGTGATTGGCTGCAATAATTAGCAACTGTAGTTGCTTTTTTCAAATTTTATAAGGATCTTATGTGTTCTAAGTTCCATATATTGCTCCGGCAATTAAATAGTTAAATTATCTGGCATAAGCAATCTTTGGGTGTTTGAAATAGTTCATTACATGTTTTGGTCTACACTGTAGCATCTTCATGAATGATCTTGTTTTCTTCTTTATGTCATCAACTGTTTTTACTGGAATACCTGTGCGAATGCGTTGTTTGAGGTCACCATTAAGATATTCATCAGGATTAACTTCTGGTGAATAGGGAGGGAGATAAAATATCTCAATTTTATCTTCCCGTTTATTGAGCCACTCTTTGACTATTTTGCTATGGTGAACCCTTAAATTATCGAGAATTAAAAATAC
>PJEL010004987.1_pt1 | contig 10763 bp, 13 predicted proteins | sample 1853271 | NCBI WGS metagenome assembly PJEL01 (sample SAMN08108733, study PRJNA415343) | Invertebrate metagenome, whole genome shotgun sequencing project. | host: Globobulimina | place: Sweden: Gullmar Fjord | collected 2015-08 | reverse complement strand
TAAAGAGTTGTTGTTTTGATCCCTAAATCCTTCGCTATCTGGGCTGTTGATTTATCGGAGCTAATTACCATTTTAACGGCTCGCTCTCTAAATTCTGTGTTATATTTTGTCTTAACTTGCTTCTTCACTATTTACTCCTCAATTTCAATTGGTATTCTATATGAAATTGAGTGTCCGGGTTAGTGTAGCCAGATCACCTAAGCCCAAGTGGATGCGGTGGGGGAAATTCAACCGAGAGCTTGCAAAAATAACAAATCTTGAAGATAGGTATTGGAAACTACAGGAGACATTTATGGATGAATATTTAAAATCGGGATTGAGTGGTAATCTAACTACATAAATTGTCGCAAAACTCTTTAATTTTCGTAGATTGTATTAATGCTAGATTGGAACTATTTTCAGTTATGTCATCTATAGTTAGTTCATAATCAGCTAAGCATCGACTTTCTTTGGCTTGTTTCAAAATGTATGAAATTTTTCTTAACACAATTTTATCATGTTTTTCTTCAGGCGCAGGGCTGGCAAGATACCTAAATAAAGCTTGATGGACACTAAAATTTTCAGGATTAGGCATATAACAAAGTACATTCAAAACAGTGTGATACATCCCGTAGTATGATCTGCTTATGCAATTTCTGTAACCTATCTCAGTATTTTCCGCATGCGCTCTTTTGGCAGATAAATCAAACTCTTCTGGATTAATCGACATTTTTAACCTGCTGTTCTTCCTTAGAGGTGAAGTTATCCATATTATTGATTCGCCTGAATTGAATTACTATTGGTAAAAGGTCTAAATCATTCAGTATTAATTCATCTATAATTTTTTCATTCATTTCATATATTGTTTCAGAAGAAAAATCTTGTTGTGTAAAATAGGTAATACTTAGCCAATCTTGCTCATAGTTAAAATTAATTCTATTAGCTCTTAAACTGAATGTATACTCGTCGGCTAACTTAAATACAATGTTGCCTATAAAGCGTAATTGTTCTTCAGTGGCATAATTATTTGCAACGAATCCTTTCAAAATATCATATTCTTTGGCGGCAATTTTTTGCTGGTGTTGTTCAAATATATCTAACTTGTTCATTTTCTTAAGGGATTGAAAATGGGTCTGAAAATCGTCAATCGAAAGATTGATAATACTATTTGCTGCGGCTGCTTCAAGAAGTTTTACAGATACAACTTTTTCAATACCTTCATTTATTAGGCTATGGGAATCAGTATTTCTACCTAAATAACGAAACATAGTTGAAAAAATATGAAACTCGTTAAAATCAACAAGTTGTAATCTGCGACAAAAACTCTCATAAGCTTCAATAAAGCCTTTTTCATCATTTTTAATCGTTAAAAGCCAAGCCCGTGCAATTTCCTTATGACGTTCATCTGGTATTGTTTCTATTTTTTTTGAAAGCAAGGCGGCGGCAAAGCCTTCGATCTTAGTCCTTGAGTCAAAGAATACTCGAATATCTTCGAAAATCGATTCGGTAATCTCTGCTGGTTCTAATTTTGACAAAATTGCTCCTTTCCTTTTAACTTTGAGTATGAACAATAAAAACGTATTTATCAAGCAACTAGTAAAGATGCCATTCTGACACTTTTATTCGTTTTTAAATAAATAGTTGGATTGGAGTTGATTTATAGTAACAATTAAGGTTAATTGTGATTAGATATGTACATATAAACAACTGTTATGGTTGTTTGTTTTTTCTCTATCTAGCTATATTAGGGACTAGTATTTATTTTTCTAATGATTCAAAATTGTTGTTGAGGTATCGTTATGGTAACACCTGTAGTAACACTGTAACTAAGCTCTGCTAACAATCTTCAATAAAATCAAGTGTATAGCTATTAAGTTCGATTCCGGCCCCGGGCACCATTATTAAAATCTAAGACATCCAATAACGTACAAAACCTCAATGAAATAGCGGCTTACAGAGCTTTTAGGAGTCAATGACGTCCGATAAGGTTTGGTAACATCCAGTTTTTTTGGTAACATCTGTAGTAACACCAGTGAAATATCTATTATTTTAGTGTTACTACAGGGATATAGCTCATGCCAAGAAAGACACTCCCATTAAGCGCTACACAAGTTAGTCAGGCCAAGCCAAAGCAAAAGGAATATAGTTTGTCCGATGGTGATGGACTATCGCTTAGGATTAAGCCCAATGGTTCTAAACTATGGTTATTCAATTACTATCATCCCTATACAAAGAAACGCTCAAATCTAAGTCTTGGTTCTTATAAAGATGTATCACTTGCTAAAGCTAGAAATCGACGGAAAGAATATCGCGAGCTTCTCGCTCAGCAAATAGATCCTAAGGACTATAAAAATAAGCAATCAATAGAACAGGCCGAAGCGCACAACAATACACTAAGTCATGTGGCATCGCTTTGGTACAAAGTTAACAAAGACAAAGTTGCTAAGAATACGTGGCGTTCATTGGAACTTCATATTTTCCCAAGATTAGGAAATACGCCAGTTCATTTGGTAAATGCTAAAAGTACTATAGAAGCTCTTAAGGGCGTTGAGAAAAAAGGGAGCCTTGAAACTGTATCTCGTATCTGCCAAAGGTTAAATAAAATAATGACTTTCGCGGTAAACACCGGTCTTATCAATTCAAATCCATTAGCCGGTATAAATCAGGCTTTCGGCTCAGCAAATAATAGCCATTATCCTACAATAAAACCCCAAGAACTTCCAAAGTTGATGAAAAAGATAAGCAGGGCAAGTATTAAGATCACAACACGTAATCTTTTAGAATGGCAGTTACATACAATGGTTAGATCGGGAGAGGCCGCAGGTACTAGATGGGATGAAATAGATTTTAAAAATAAGCTATGGAATATTCCCGCAGATAGGATGAAGAAAGAAAGACCTCATTCAGTGCCGCTTACGGATCAGACATTAGAATTATTGGAGGAAATGAAACCGATAAGCGGCCATCGAGAATATGTTTTCCCTGCTGACAGAAACCCCAATAAATCGTCAAATCCATCTACCGTCAATATGGCACTTAAGCGAATGGGGTATGGTGGCGTTTTGGTCGCTCATGGTATGCGTTCCATAGCTAGTACAGCATTAAATGAACATGGTTTTGATCCTGATGTAATCGAATCTGCTTTAGCGCATGAACAGGATAATAAAATAAGAGCTGCTTATAACCGAGCTGAGTATGTAGAACGAAGGAGAGTGCTTATGTGTTGGTGGTCAGAATATATTGAGTCAAAAGGTTTGAATAAATTGAATGATGAAATTGGACTACTAAAAATAGTCAACTAAAAAGGACGTATTCTCATGGTTAATGACAAGGAAAAAATATTGGAAACACTCGATTTGCAAGCAAGAAACTATGCTACCAAAATAGTAAAATTCTGTTCAACTGAAACGAAACATCCAACCGAAAGATATCAACATTCACCGCATGCTTCAACTGTTGTAGCTACTAGGCTAAAAGCATTTTGCATGAGTGGTCTAGGATTGAAGGATATCGCTGAGAGCGAATTTAACGAGGCCGTCGATAAAATAGTACCGGCTATATTAACTACTATTATGTGGACGGGGGCTGGATACGACATCCTTTATGATAAAATAGGGGAGTATTCAAATAGTTACCCTAACAGCCATTTTTTGGCGCAATTCGGTTTGCAAAATAAAGACAACAGCAATATAAATGACGTAATTCATGAAGCATATTATCTGCTTTGTCTTAACGATCTGGCGGATCATGAAGAACATGTTCTTAATAGTTATATGGATAAAGAAAACTTTGAAAATCAAAAAATGAAGATGAAATCATACGAAATTTCTATTGATTCACTGGGGTTTTTGATTTGTGCGCAAGACGCATTCGAACACGGACAATCTAGTCGATGGTATTCAGCAGGACTTCTAGGCCAAGAAGCATTAAAAGAAGAACATGAAAAAGTTATGGAGAATTTTCAGCTATACAATGCAAACCAACAACAGTTAGAAGAAATAGCGAAACGACATGAAGCGGATAGAGAAAAAAAAGCAAAAGGTGGGAGATTCAGTTCTTGGAAACAATTTGAGGAAATTATATTAAAATATCTAGTAGAGTATGATGATAAAAAGGGTACGCCAAATAAAATGACGCGCGAAAGAGCAAGAAAAAATATTGCTAACGAAACAGGTTTATATTTACCTGTTAGTACTTACAATGGGTGGGTGGCAAAACATAAAGCCGGAGAATCTATTTTTAATTAACTACGACAACTAGTTTTCGTAGTACGCCAACTACCTTTCACACTTTAAGAATATAAAATAGTGATTATCATAGAGACACCATTTACAAATAAGGTGTATTTATGTTTATACAAACACAGTTAGTTATAGAAAGAAAAAAAGAAGTACTTCAACGGCTTTCCCTTTCTCGCTCAACACTCCACACAAAAATTCTTTCAGGATTATGGTGTCCTCCAATTCATTTGGGGGCTCGCTCAGTTGGTTTTATGAAACACGAAACTGATACTGTGTTAGCTGCAATGTGTGCGGGTAATTCTCAAAGCGAAATCAAGGAACTCGTTAATCATCTGGTCGAAAACAGAAAAAATCTTCAGGTGGCTGCTCATGAATAAACTACTTTATCTTTCAAGTAATTACATGCCAGCTATAAACACGTTAGCTTACAAACTCTTGGCGATCCTGGCCGATGGTTTGCCCCATCCAAAAAAAGACCTGATGAGTGTTATAGGAGACGATCCTAGATCAGCATTGCAAGCCCTTAGAGGCGAATCTCATGGCTTTTGGTTAATACATAATACCGGAAGCCCAAAAGGTATTTATCAATTGGCTCAACGTCATTTAAGCGGTAATCGTGATTTAGATATTCAAGCCCGTACTCAGCGAGAACTAGCTTATTTGCAGGAAACTCGCAGAAAGGCAGAAATGGAAACTATCCGATTGCCAAGGGCTATTCAGCTGGAAACTGAAGCGATACTTAGAGTTCAACAGAGCTTTAGTTTTTATCTCCCAAATTCGGAAAGGCCCACTCTAGACAAAAACCCAGAGCAGGCTTGATTTCACTCAGCTAGTGGACAAGTTTGGCGACCGACCACTAGCTAAAAAAGAGAATAACACAATGGAAAATAACTACCTAATTGAAGTAGTACAAAAACAAACGCTCTTTATAGAAGTAAAAGCTTGTAGTTTGATTCAGGCAGAACAAAAAGCTCTAACACTTGATGGAGAAATTAATAGGCCATACGCACCAGAAGTCGAGCAAATTAAAGCTCGGATAATTAGAGCTAGCTAAATACTATGGAGCAGCTAGAACAACTGCTTAGAAAAAGGGTTAATCTCTCTATAGAACGAGGGCGATTGGTTATTGATGGGCCAATGTCCGAATATCAACGAAGTTGGTTTGATAAGCATAAAAACTCATTCCTTCAGACAATTGTTAATAAACAACAATCTAATGTATTTACTTATGATGGCTATACAACAGGGCGATATGATACACAAAATTATTCAGGTATTACCTTAAGTTTCATTAACTTGTTAACGGGTGAAAGTTGCTATGCTATTTTTAATGCCTGTTTAGATCGAAAGCGAACGACAATTCATGGAAAAAAAGGAGCGGCTTTACCAAAAGGCCATTTTTCAGTAGGAAAGAGAAGTTTGTTCTATAAGTTTTGGCTTAAGACGGGGCTTGATACTCCTAGACGATTATCTTCGTTTCACGATTACATGGGAAAACTAGAAGGTTTGCTTTTTGAATTTGATATAATGGAAGGAGAGAAGTTAAATAAAGAAAGTGCTGCTATGTTGTCGCTAGAATATGAGGAATTAAAAAAGTTGATAATCACGGACAATATTCCAACAACTCTCGGACAAGTTACGGACAACTCCCAGACAATAAGCTCGGACAAGGTAATTAAGCTAGCCCATAACAATAAAGACTTTCAAGCGGAGCAAACTACGGGGCAAATTAACTACGGTTTAAGTTATAAAGGTAGTACGGATATAAGGGAGAGTATTAGTTCAGTTAATAACACTATACCTATTAGTAATCAGACTGATGAAGAGTGGTTGAATGATTATAATCAATATAAGCCTAGTTAAGTTAATCTTGAGTTACAGCCTGTATTTCGCACTAGAAACTTTTAAATTAAACGAGGTTAAATAATGCCAAAAGGTTTTCATTACGGTAGATCACAATCAAGACACTACACTTGCGAGTATCATCGAATCTACGCTAAGTCATTTAAGAATATGCTAGAAGCTAAACTTGGGAAATATATAATACCTAATGAGCAGCTAAGCAAAGAGCATCGTGTATTTAATTTAATAGAAACCAATAGCTGGGGACGAGTAGCTGAGTTCAAGATCAAAGACAAAAAAATACCGATCCCTCTTAGAGTTGATAAAAGAAGTGCCAGCAATAAACTATTTTTAATTTGTCCATATTGTACACATCAACGCCAACACCTGTACGCTGCTACTAATACCTACGGCTGTAGAATTTGCTTAGACCTCCAATATGCCTGTCAAAGCGAACGCCCAGCAGAAAGGCTAGCAAGGCGCATTAGAAAGCTTAGAGCTGTATTGTGGAGAGGCGAAGAATGGCTTGATACGGTGAATCTCTTTGAGCGCTGCGAATGGTATCCTAAACCTAAATGGATGCGGTGGGAAAAATTTAATCTAGAACGGGACAAAATAATAGCTCTTGAGCGCAGATATTGGGATTCACAAGAGAAATATTTAACGTTATATCATATTACCTAAATGGACTAATAAACTTATAAAATTTAATTGCGTATATTTTTTGCTAAATATCTTGTTGACTGGCAGAATTGGGATGTACTTATGATATTCGTTACATTTAAAGGAGATATAGACAAAATGGAAAAATTAATCAATTTAGCAATAGCGCAAATTAACCCATCAATTGCGATTACCATAGGTTTTATCATCATTCTGATACTAGTATTTCCCAAGCTTGTAAGTACTTGGAATTCTTATAAGGATATTAAACTAAACGTACATGGTGCTAGCGCCGAAAAATCTCGACTAGAGATACTTAAGCTTCAATTAGAAATAGAGGTGTTAAGAAAAACAAACCAAATTGAGAACATACTCATTACAGGAAAGAACGAACAAGAAGAAATTGCTGCTAATTTGGTGACGGAGCCATCTTTGCCATTCATTAGCAAGAGTGCAAAGAACTCTCACTTAACATGGCGTTGGATTAAGTTAATACGAGGTTTGAGTTATCCAATCACTCGCTTCATACTTATTTCGTTTATTTTTGTTTCAGTTGTTATATTGATGCTCGGAATACTCTTTTCAATAATAGCTGGCAGCCAACCTGTTGATGATGTCACTGGAACCATGATCGTCTACAGCTTTATTTTCGTTGTTTTAGGTTGGGTATTCTATAATGCTTTTCGCCGTCAGGACGGATTGTTGATTGATTGGCGGAATGAACAAAATGAAATCGACATACAAAGTGGTGGATAAATTACTGAATAAAGTTATCGCCCCCATAAAGCTTATTAGATTTTTGCAAAAAGGACTTAAAATGAAAATTTGGACTATCTCGTTATTGCTTGTTGGCAGTGTTTTACAAGGCTGCTCCTATACTTCGTACACCACAAAATTAAGTAAGCCTGTTGAAAGGATAACCACCGTTGAACGATATCAATCTTCGATAGAACTCAAAGAAGGTAAAGTTTTAAGCGCAAGCATAGGTGATGAGCTTTTTGTTATGAATCGAAATATTGTAGGCGCTGTTGAAGTCATTCAGCCTTTAGCCCCTACAGGTCAGCCTTTTCCTCAGGGAGCTATATGGACAGGAACACATCGATATGATGACGGAAATTCGGGTATTCTAACTGTTTATACAACTCCTAGATTTTATAAAGGCACGATTGGAGTCATTCTAGACAAGAATGAAATACTTAGGACAAATCATCCTTTAGTTCAAGTAGAAGGAGCTAAAACAGGGCGTAGATGGACTATGTTTGGCAGTAGGGATTTTTTTGTGATTTCAAATAATAATATCGATAGTTGGGCACTAAGGTATGGTGGAAAGAAGGATAATAGCCATGTATTTGAGATAGTAAACAAACATCAATCTGATACCACTGAAATCTTGCAAACTATTCATATAAATGACGAGAAATTCTATTCGGGTTTCATAATTCGTAAGGTTCTAATTGAAGGCGTTAATTTTGACACGCATGGTGTAATCCAATACAAAATTAAAGACACATTAGATTCAGTCAATAAATGAATCTAATACTGGAATGGAAAAATGTAGGTAGTGTTCAAAAAACTGTGTCATTCCGTTAAACTGAATGCGAAAGCATCAAGGAGTGACTTATGTCCGAATCATTTGACTTCGATAAAGCCCTTAAAGCTCTTCAATCAGGCCAAGAGCTGACTGGTAAAGATGGGGTGCTTATGCCCCTTATAAAACAACTCACCGAGGCTGCAATTGGTGCTGAATTAGAGCATCATATCGCCAATACAGAAGAACCTAACCGTAAGAATGGGAGAGGTTCAAAAATCATAAAAACGGGTTCAGGTAGCTTTGAACTCAATGCTTCCAGGGATCGAGCTGGAACGTTTGAACCGCAATTGATCAAAAAGAACCAATCACAGCTCACTCCAGAAATTGACCGAAAAGTTTTATCCCTCTTTAGTCATGGTATGAGTCATCGTGATATGAAACGTCACATCCACGATATGTACGGCATAGAAATCTCAACCGGCGCGATCACAGCTATCACCGATCAACTTATTCCAGAGTTAAAAGAGTGGCAACAACGGCCCTTGGAAAGCCATTATCCGATTGTTTGGATGGATGCCGTTCACTATAAAATTCGAGAGGATGGTCGTTATATCAGTAAAGCCATTTATACCCTTTTAGGGCTTACGATTGATGGCCAGAAGGAAATATTGGGGATTTATTTGTCCGAAAATGAAAGCGCCAGTTACTGGCTAAGCGTTCTTACGGAACTGCAAAGTCGAGGTGTTCAAGATATACTCATCGCCTGTATTGACGGTCTTAGTGGCTTCCCTGAAGCGATTGCGAGTATTTACCCGAAGACTGAAATTCAGCTCTGTATTATTCATCAGATTCGAAACTCAATGCGATATGTTGGTTCAAAAAATCAAAAAGCATTTATGAAAGATTTAAAGCCTGTTTATCGTGCTTGCACTAAAGAAGCTGCTGAAGTGGCTCTCGATAAGCTTGAAGAGAAATGGGGAAACACATACCCCATCGTGATTAAGTCCTGGCGTCGGAAATGGGACAATCTATCACTCTATTTTAAATACCCTGAAGCTATCCGAAGAATTATTTATACGACCAATGCGGTTGAAGCTATCCACCGTCAATTTCGAAAACTAACGAAAACCAAAGGGGCATTCCCCAACGAAAATAGCTTGTTAAAATTGCTGTACGCTGGCATATTAAATGCGACAGAGAAATGGACAATGCCCATCCAAAATTGGACTCAAGCATTGTCTCAACTAGATATTTATTTTGAAGGCCGCTTAGATGGCGTGCTGGAAATCTAAATTAACCTGACACAGAATTTTGAACGCCCTCAAAATGTACATGCGATGAAAAGTATTTTGCTTTTCTTAGTTTTTACTTCATTACCGTTAAGAGCTGACATTCTGTCATTTCATTACGTAGCGAATGGTTTCCTTGATCTGTCAACACTTTACCGGACACCCGATCACACCATTTTCTGCATAGCTTCGTAATCAACCGGTGACCAATAGTCGTTGGTTGAATGAAGCCTTTGCCTATTATAAAAAACTTCGATGTAGTCAAAAATATCTTCTTGAGCTTCACCTCTAGTTTGATATTGCTTATGGTTGGTTAAGCCTGTCTTTAGTGTATGAAAAAAACTTTCAGCGACAGCATTATCCCAACAATTTCCTTTGCGGCTCATACTTTGTATGATGCTATGTTCTTCTAACAATTCACAATGGCTATTTGAGGCGTATTGTGATCCTCGATCAGTATGCCAAAGCAATCCTTTTGATGGTTTGCGAGCCCATATGGCGGACAATAGAGCTTGGTTGACTAAGTCTTGAGTCATTCGACTTTTCATCGACCAACCAACCACTTTCCGTGAAAACAAATCAATCACTGTCGCCAAATAAAGCCAACCTTCCGCGGTCCAAATATAGGTAATGTCACCCACCCATTTTTGATTCGGCCTGTTGACTGTAAACTCTCGATTAAGTCGATTTGGAGCGACTGGGTTATCATGTTTGGAATTGGTTGTTGCCTTGAATTTCTTCTTGGTCTTACAAAACAATCCTTCTGCTCTCATTAGTCGACCAATTCTGCGCCGGCTCACTCGATAACCTTGACGCGCTAAAGCCTTTTTAATCGTTCGGGTACCACAGCCATCTCGTTGGCCTTCAAATATCTCTTTAATCAACTCAGTGAGTAATTCGTTAGCCTTTTCTCGCGATGTTTTAGGACGGCCACACCAATCATAATAGGCCGTCTTTGATACATCTAACATCAGGCACATGGAAGTGACTTTAAATTCACTCTGTGCCTTTATCCAAGCGTACCTTAGAGGCTTTCTTTGGCAAAGTACGCTGTGGCCTTTTTTAAGATATCCCTCTGCTCTTTAACTTCCGCGAGTTCTTTCTTCAATCGGACCAACTCATCAAACATTTGCTCATTATTTTGTTCGGTGGCTGGTACATTAGCTGATTTTATTTTGTTAACCCAGGACTAAAGAGTTGTTGTTTTGCTCCCTAAAT
>PJEL010004986.1_pt1 | contig 10763 bp, 10 predicted proteins | sample 1853271 | NCBI WGS metagenome assembly PJEL01 (sample SAMN08108733, study PRJNA415343) | Invertebrate metagenome, whole genome shotgun sequencing project. | host: Globobulimina | place: Sweden: Gullmar Fjord | collected 2015-08 | reverse complement strand
CCAGCGCACCTTGCAAAGAAAATTAAAAGAAGCCAATTTTAATTTTCAAACCCTTTTAAATGAATCTCGACTCGATGCAGCTTGTCACTATTTAAAACTCGGAGAGCTCAGTGTGGATGCCATCAGTGATTCTTTGGGCTTCGCTTCTCATACTAGCTTTATTCGATTTTTTAAAAAACAAACGGGTTTAACCCCAAAAGAATTTAGACAGAAACATTCTCAATCTTAATGCTTGAGAATGTTTCGCCCCCCTTTAATTTTACCGCTTTATAATTTTGCAGTTAGAGAATGCCCCCCGTAATTTTTAATATTACAAAAATCCTTTTCAAATTCTGACATCGAACAATAATACCCTGTGGGGGAATAGTCACCAATAAACTGTTCACCTGCTTGAGCCTTTATGGGCAGCGCGGTGTTTAATTCGGGCACGTGTTGAATGTTTTGAGCAAAGGGGCGTTCACCTTCCATGTGCCTGAGTATGGTGCTGGGCCTATGATGCAAACCCCATGGCATATAATTAATGCCTGCCAATTTTGCTTTTGCTTTTAGCAATTCATCATCCGGCCCTAATACCAGGCTCACATAGCCTTGCTCATCTATGAGGGCCTCATCATCCACTAGGCAAGCACTGGTATTGCTGGCTTGCTCGCCTCCAAGGCAATAGGACCAGTAACGTACCTCTTGTGCATGATTAAAACTCCCCAAGCCAGATTTTGTTTTTGGACTGGTGGGAGCCTTCCATTTCATGATCGCCAATTCACCCAGGCTACGATCCAGTTCGGTGACTAAATAAGCATTGTGTTTATTGGGGTAAAAGCCGGCACCATTAGAGCGGTAATGACGAATGCTGGGATCTATGGTGAGGCGGCGATCAAAACGGCGAGTATCCCCACCTTCCACTAAAGATTTTGGTGCCACAAGACGCAACGGCGCACACTGGTTTACTGCCACCCCAGTTTGCGCATCAAATACATGAACCCTGGGTAAGGCCACGCCGCCATCCATGCCCTGTTTTTCATCCGGGCGATAAACCCTTAATACCGCCGGGGCAAAGGTCACGGTTTTAGGAATGGTCATGACATTTTTAGCATCTGCCAGTTGAGGCAAGTTTGCGCCCTCTGGCACTAACCACAGGGTATAGTCACGATTGTCTTGAGTACGATCTACGCCGGATTGATAGGGATTGACCGAGCCAACATCCGCCTGAATGTCCACATCCTTTAACCAGTTTACAAAGTCCCCTGTGGTGGCATCATAGTTGTGATAACTCATGTAGCGGGCAAACGGAAAACGCCCCTGTAAGCGATAAGCTACCGGTTTTTCAAACGCTTCTTTGTCTGTGCTCATGGGCAGTAGCCAATAGGCGGCCTCTACCTCTGGGTAAAAGGGCAACATGTAAGGCACCTTGCCATTCACCGCAGGGGACCAGGTATTTGAGCAATCGTTATTATCCACTTCATTTGGATAGCTAAATTTCCATTGGGCCACCCAGTTAAGGGTTAATAATTTCCCCGCCCCTTTATACATGCCTGCAAGAGTGGCGTAATAAAGACCCCCAGCCAGAAGGCTCACCATCATTAACGCCAATAAAAAATACCGGCTGCGCTTTGTTGTTTTTATCATCTTTAGGCTCGTGTTATTAAAATTTTTATGGCCTAAATCATGGCATGATATGTAAGCTCTACCTGTCTCAGAGTACGCCACAAACATGACCAATAATGTCAATTATCCAGGCTGACAAGGGGACATTTATTGACTAACTTTTAAGATAGTGACAATGTACTCACGCTACAATCGGCTAAACGTAGGGCTAATTGCCATTGAACCTGAATTCTGAAAATCTAACATTGCCTGCTTCTTAGATGTGATATATGTGCACTGTATTTATCCTCCTTTTAACAGGATTAAAATAATTGAATAACGACGCTGAAATTGTCTATACCACCAATGCCGGATGGGTGCGGGCAATCTACTTAGCCATGGAAGAAGCCGGGCTGGATAGTGAACGGTTATTTACGCAGTTTGATATTCCTCTGGAAGTACGCACGCAGCCTGACTTAAGAGTAGACATACAAAAAATAAAAAAACTCTGGGCCCATATCACCCAAAGCACAGGTAATGATGCCATCAGTTTGTCGGTGAGCAAACATGTCAATAATACCGCTACCATTTTAACGGTTCTGGGAGGGGCCAGTAAAAACCTGCAAGATGCCACAGAAAAAATGGCCAAGTTTATCAGCGCGGCCACCACGGGTTTGACCATATCCAGTTTCAGTGATGAATATTTTAATGTACAAATCAGTGCCACTGCCACCGGAGTTTATGTGGGAGATGAAGCCATGGATGCATTAATGGCACGGATTACTCATCTTGCCACCATGGCCAGTTCGCCAGGTATTCAGCCCGTAAAAATTTTATTAAAACGCCCTGTCCCCAAATGTTTACCCGCATTCGGGCAATTTTTTTCCTGCCCCATTGAATTTAACCAGCAAAGCAATCGCATTGTATTTTCTCTTGAATCCGCGACACGGCCCTTTAAAACCACCAACCTTTCCTTAAGCACACATTTAGAGCAATACCTAAAAGAATATATTGAGCAGCATCTGCCCAGTGATACCACCAATATGTTAATTAAAAACATTTACCGTAACCTGGCAGACATGCTCCCCGATGGAAAGCCCACCCTGGCTCAAATGGCCAATCGTTTAAATATGAGCCAACGCACCTTGCAAAGAAAACTAAAAGAAGAAAGCTTAAGCTTTCAGGAATTATTAAATAAAATGCGCCTGGATTTGGCTTGTCATTATTTAAAAAAAGAAGAAGACAACATAGAAACCATTTCTGATGCCCTGGGGTTTAGTTCCTACACCAGTTTTATTCGTTTTTTTAAAGGGGAAACCGGTTTAACACCAAAAGAATTCATAAATAAAAATTAGTTTTTAAAATCCAAAGGCAACCACCATAGCCGCCCTTGAATTGTTATCTACGCTGTTTAATCGTCTATTAATTCACCTGTGTCACAGGTGGTAAATATCGTTCAACCAAATCGGCATTACGCAAGTCTGCTTGCGGCATGTAAGTACGGTAATTCAAGCGAAACTGATCACCCGCGGCAATGGGCAACCAATTTGCGAGTTCGCCTTTTGGTTCATGGGCTTGAATATTAATGGTTAAAGAGCCGTCCTTATTATATTTCAAATCTTTTGAGTGACTGTTTATGGAATAGCGATCAATGGGGTTAGCCACAATATTATAATCGTTGCCATAAACGGTAATGGACCAAAATGCATCCACTGGCGGCAAATTCTCAGCTTCAAAATGCAGGGTATAAGAACGATCACCGTGCAGGCTCTGTTTGCCACCATCGTGGTAAGTATGAAAGTACATGGCCTCTTCAGAATCGTGTACCACTAAACCTTGTATGGCGCCTTCGGCACGGGCCAAATAATCAGCTCCATAACGCCCGCCTTTTAAATCCACATTCCAATTAGAGTTGGATTTGTAACCACGAAATTTTACTTTCCAGGCAATAATATCATGTACAGAATCTATGGCCCGTGCCATGCCTCGCTTAATAGCCGGGTCAATTTTATCTGGGTTGAAAGGCGTTTTTAGAGACATGCCAATATATTGAAAGTTTTCCCAGGCCGCTTTTAATTCTGGAGTGGCCGGTGGATTACGCTGCATGTTTTCAACAATCCGGCGGTAGTGAGATAACTCACCCTCATAATTGGGTTTAGGGAAGTTATTCAATTCTCGCTCTTTTGACGGGTCGATATAATTTGATAACGGCATGGCATCAAATTGAGCCTGAACTTTATTAATTTCCGCCTCTTCTTCAGGCCCATCAATTTGAATACGAACTGCAAAAAAACCTTCATTGGTGGGAACTTTTATTTGCTGTACTTTATCGGGCAAACTGCCATTCCAATCTGGACCGGTTAGAGCATAATCACCCGGCTGGCTCTGAGTAGCACGGGTACCCAGGTAAGCCACATTAGACAAATTAGAATCGGTAATCTGCACAGAGTAATAACGATCTAATATTTTAGGCACGTTAATGATAACGGGCTCTTTTTTTACATTATAAAAAACCGATCCATACAAGGTATCTACATTGGGTGTGATTCCAATTTTCAAATCTGGCTGCGGTAACTTTTTAAGGTAGGCGAATTCATTGTATTTAATACCCGCCTCGCCTGGATCACTGAATTTATCTGAGTCGGTTTTGCGAGCCAGCTTTGCCAGATTACTCATGCCATATTGGAACTCGGTTAATCGTAAACTGGGCAAACCATATAAATAGGCCTGTGAGCCAATAATATAACCCAACTCTTCTTTGGCCTTTTCATCCCTTTGTGGGTCGGTACTGGCGCGCATCTCTTGCTTGGGACTTAAGTCCGCACCGTAAGCAGCCACCACAGCTTTTGCCGCGGATTGCTTGATGGTTTTTAGGGATCCTGTACCGCTGACTGTGACATAGCCTCCTAAAGAAACGGCTATCACTGCCCCCAAAGCAAATTTATTTATTGTTTTCATTATTAACCTCAAATACCTGACTGCGCACCAGCTTGGCGTAGTGCTATAAGTAAATGATTGGCTCAGAATAAAAGTATGAGATAAATTAATCTATAACGCATGAAACTGTGACAACCATTTAGATGTGACAGAATGCCATGTAGGGGCAGCATGCCCTGTCTCACCCAACGCCAGATTTGTCGCTTATGACGTCATTTTTTATGGTCGATTATGAACAAAGAGAATAGGAGGTCATGCAAAGAGGTGAAGCAGAATGAAGCGGGAATATTATTTAGGTGCGATGCCCATATCATCAAGGCGCAACAGAATTTCTGTGCGCCTTGTGTTTTTATTTTCTTGCCAGGGCACTTTCTTGTTAAGTCGTTGCGACTCTTGTGCACCAATAATGGCGTAAAGCATATTCAAACTAACCGAAGGAATGGTTTTTTTTAATAGTTTATAAAGCTCAAACGCATCCCATAACATAAACTGCTCAACATTTTCGACCCCTACTTGCTTGAGCATGTCCTTGCTCTTTGGGCCCAAGCCTTGCAATTGTGTTATGTCCATAAGCAAAAAATAAACTTAAAGGTAGTCTTTTTTACCGGCTTCATAGTTCTCAATTAGTTCATCCATTACCGCCCCTTCAAATGGACGCAAGCCACTTAGTAATAAATGTTTTTCACCTCGGCCCACCACTTTCCCACCCGCCATTAAATTAAAGTGAATGCGCACATCGCCACGCTTACCATCCACTTCAATGTCTTGCTTGGCCAATTCCAGGGTAGGGTTTTCAAATACCAACTCATCTAGGTGAATGGCCATGCTTTGATACATTACCATGGGGCGAGCCGGGTTAATCATTACCTCTTTACTTTTCATTAAAGGTACAAGTAAATGTGGAAAGGTTTCACCGGAGAATTTCACATATTCCTTGGTGATGGCCTCAATTAAGCTGGCATCCGTTAATACATCACCAGTGCGCTCTATTTTTGTACACTCTTTGCCTTTGCTTTCCACCAACAAGTGAGTGCCTTCAGTTTCTGTGATGGTGAAGTCGGTATCTGCCGAGACCATGCCAGAGAAGGCAAACTTCATATCCTGGCTGATGCCTTTTTGCTGCAATACCAAAGAGAATAACAAGTCTCCTGGTACCACAAAGCGCTTGGCTTCTACGTCGTGCAGGGGGTTGAAGTCATTTGCGAGCTGTTTGGCAAAGTCGCTGCCCTGCTGACGGCTAACACGAAAAGCACCGTCGGTATTATCAATAAAAGAGGCCAATAACATCGTTTAAACCACATATAGTTCTATTTAAGCGGCACATGTTAACAGGAAATAATTCATGCTCCTATTTAGGTAGAGCAAATTACCTAATCAAGCATTAACTGCACAATATTCAACCAACTCAAGAAAAGGGGAAATAGCCATGCATGCACCGACAAATACTGCGCTAAATGGCAGTTATGGTACACTTCAACAAAAATATAAAAGTGAAATTAACCTTGTCTAGCCGTACTTACCACCATGGTGATTTAAAAAGCGCTCTTATTCAGGCGGCCATTACATTGCTTAAAGAAAAAGGCATACAGGCCCTGTCTCTTCGTACTCTGGCATCCAAGGTAGGCGTAAGCCACATGGCTCCCTACGCCCACTTCAAGAACAAAACTGAACTGTTTCAATCTATTGCCGCATATGGATTTAAGGCTTTGGGCAAAAAAATGGAAGCCGTTGAGAAACGAGACAACCCATCTAAACTTATTTTGGAATACGGCACGCAATACATAGAATTCGCCATTGCTAACGCCCCCTTGTATCGGCTCATGTTAAGTCAAACTCAAGTCACCGGCCCCCAGGCAGCATCCAGTTCAGCAGCTCATATGTCAGACGAATTAAAATCCGCCAGCCGGCATCCGCACTTTTTATTACGAGATGCTTTTGCAAGTTTAAATATAGATAAAGGTGCTTTAAATATTCGCGCCCAGGGAGCCTGGGCTTTAGTACACGGAATGTCGGCGTTGATCATAGACGGGCATATGATCGTACCCGAGAACATGAGTATTAAAAACTTTTTGGCTGCTGCCGTTTTACAGATACCTACTCAGCAACTGTAAAACGCTTAAGCCATAAAATTACCTTTAATAAAGAATTTCAATATCCGTTGTTGGAAATGCCACACAAGAATGGACCCAACCAAAGTCTTTATCAGATTTTCTCAAGTGCGCTTCCGGTGGATTAAATACTTCACCTTCAATCACTTTCACTCGACACAAACTACACTCACCAGAGCGGCAAGCGTTTTCTGCGCTATAACCATTGCGCTCCAGACTATTTAATAATGGCTCACCTACTTTAGCCTTGAATTTCCCTTTGCCGCGTACCGTTACGGTTATTTCATCTTGCTCACTGACAGCCTCAGGCCAATGCTGCAAAGCACTTGGCTTTTTCGGCGGGCCATTACACTCGATGCGAATGCGTTTATCTTCCACTTCCAGTTCTTTAATTTGTGACTGACAAAAATCATTGAAAGGCGTGGGCCCACAGATGTAAAAGGTCTTATCTTTTACATTACCCACCAGCTCACTAATCAGCTCTTTATTTAAATGCCCGCTCAGCCCTTCATAGCCCTCTGTGGGACGAGAGATCACTTCGGTCAGGGTGAAGTTTTTATGCTTGTTAGCCAGATGCCTAAATTCCTCTTTAAAGATCACATCGTTTTCATAGCTGTTGCCATAGATCAAATGAAACTTAAGGTTACGTGCTAACGCACTTTCAATCATGCTACGTGCCGGTGCTCCACCGGAGCCCCCTGCCAAAAACACCAATTCAGTCCCGTGAAAAATAGGGTTGTGGTAAAAAGTCCCCATGGGTGAAGTGCTTGAAAACACCTGCCCCTCTTTTACTTCATTAAGTAAATAGTTGGTTACAAAGCCTTCATCAACCAGTTTTATGGTGAGATCGTAATAGTCCAATTGAGAAGGAGCTGAAGATATAGCATAAGGTCGCGCGGTATCCACCCCATTAATATTCACATATAAGTTAATATACTGCCCCGCCTGAAAAGGCGGCAGTTTGGCATCTAAACTTTTAAAGCGAAAGGTCTTGGTAGAAGCGGTTTCTTCAATGACTTTAATCACTTCCAATTGCAAACGCTTGGGATGCAAACGGCTAATATCAGCCGCTACCTGTACAACTATTTCACTTTTATCTGTACCGACTTCTTCGCGATCTTGTTTACGAGTGACGGCTTCTTGGTAACCTTCTACCACCTGTAAAATGTCTCTATCTAACACAGATGTCTTTTTAGAATTAGGCATGGGCCACCTCTTCTTTTGTTTGTTCGGCTTTTTCTTTTTTCAATTTTATTTCTTTAAGAGCACGTTTGGCCGTAGAGCCGCCAATCATGTAGGTTGGTTGGAAACCACCCATGCCATTCCAGCTACCCGCTAAATGCAATCCATCAACACTATCGTAACGATCACGGAATAATTGTGAATCTTCCGGGTTTTGTTTAAAGCCATAAATGGCCCCTTCAGGGGTATTTAAATATCGGCTCATGGTTAATGGCGTTGCCACTTCAATTTCTTGAATGTTGGCACGAATACCCGGGAATACTTTTTCAGCTTGATCAATAAGAATGTCAGCAAAATCATATTTAGTTTGCGCATAAACATCGCTTTTTATGTCTTGCCAAACTTTACCATATTGCAAACACAGCAAAGATATTTGGGTTTTACCTGGAGGGGCAAAGCTTGGGTCATCGACGTTATAGCAGGTTAGCATGGTCGCCACAGGGGCATTCATGGTGCTCATGGTATCGTGCATAAGCTCTTCATCCATGGTGGATGACAAAAAGGTAGACGCGTTATGAATGCCCAGTTCTGCTGGTGTGCAATCAAGGCCGATATATAAACAAAACGCCGAGGTGCCAATATCACGGGATTTAAAATCTTCAACCACATCTTGAGGCATGGTTGGAATATCTAATAGCTCGCCATAAGTCAGCACAGAACTGGCATTTGAAATAATACTGTGGGCCGATATTTCTTCACCAAACTCGGTACGTATTCCGGTTACTTGCGGTTTGTCTTCGCCCTGTTCAGTAAGAATTTTATCCACTGAACAATTAAAGCGAACCTCACCACCGGCCTCTAAAAAGCTTTCCAATAAGGCACTGGATAAAGATTGAGAGCCGCCTTTTATGTGCCAGGGTTTAAATACTCCATAGCTATACAACATGATGGCTAAATCCGAAAAGGCAATTTGACTAGGGGGCAAACCTAAGTAACACCAGTATGCAGCTAATACGGTTTTAATTTTTGCATCTTCAAACAATTCATCCAATACGTCTTTTGCACTTTTTAATCCGTATTTGACAAAGCTAGGGCAGCTCTTTTTTAACAGCTCTTCGTCGGACTTTTTACGCGCCAGAGGGACGCCCATAAAACTTTCTAAGCATATTTTTTCACATAACACCATGAAATCTGTAATGGCTTTTTCTTCTTTAGGTGCTAACTCTATGAGTGTCTTTTTAATGCCGCTCCAACTGGCAGGCAGCGTTACATCCATTTTTGTGGTGCCATCATCCACTACCATGCGGTAAAGCTCGCCCTCTTGTACAAATTCAACTTTATCCATGACCCCAAGGTCTTGGAAAATTTTGCGCATAATAAAAGGCTTTTTCTCTGTACCCAGCCCGCTCAATTGATGCAGGGCTACCTCAAATTCAAACTCACCGCGCACAAACGAGGTTGCACAGCCCCCTGGAATATTATGGCGCTCGACTAAAAGTGTACGGGCCCCACCACGCTGCAAAGCCGCAGCAGCGGTTAACCCGCCATTACCCGCACCGATGACGATGGCATCAAAATCTGTCATGGCATTCTCCCAACTGGAATATCATTATTATTAATTACAGCAACTTTACACTGTATAGTTAGTTATATATACATTGTAAGGTTATGGATTGCAAATTTTGCTTAAGGACGAATGTGCTAGGTTAGATGGGGTTATGGGTGACTGTCGGGGTTCGATTCAAGCGCGCGCTAGGTACATCCTGTGGCACAGCTTGCACGTTCCCGACATTTTTAAGGATACAGGGCCAATCCAAGCGTCCCGATGCAGGCTCAGTACCTACATGATCCACTGGCACAGCTTGCATGTTCCCGACGCAAGCTAAGTACCTACTTCCTGTAGGCATACCCTGAAAATGTTCCAGACATTTTTAAGGATACCGTCTTTCCATAGACATAAAAAAACCCAGCCAATTAGCTGGGTTTTGCCGATAATCGTATCCTTACATCGGTCTAGCGTGCTTCCTGCACTAATTTCAGAGGGGTTGTCACTTGCGTAACTCGGTTACTAGAATCGCCAGAGGCGCCTCTAAGTATTCTTTAATGCCAGCACTAAGAAAGCTTTTTAGCCTCATGCTTAGCAATGTCATTTTTAATAAAACGATATACACCACCAAAAAAGCCTATGGTTAGCGCGATAATCACTAAGCCAGCAATGACATATTCATCGACATACATAGTTTATTCCTCTTGGTTTGCAGTGGTTTAAATAATAATTTGACATTAACAAGGGCACACAGAATAAAACTGACATAGATCAAGTAATTTAGGTCTAAGGCCTTGGCAAATAATATAGCCCAACAAAACTTGTCACAGATCAATTTTAGCTAACTTAGAAAAAGGCATGAAAATAGAGGTGAGAAAAGGACTTACTTATTTTTTAATATTTTCGGATTTTTGAGTATTTTTGGCGGCAATCATACCCGCCAATTTTAAGATAATTTGGTCTTTGAATTTTTCCCGTATCTCAGCTTTCAGCGCCCCTAATAAGCGCCGGTCTACTTTTAATAAAATACATACATCGTTGGCAATCACATTACTGGTGCGAGCCGTATTTTGTATAAAGGCAATCTCACCAAAAAAATCTCCCGGCCCCACAGTGGCCAAGGTTTTTTCAACCCCTTCTAAAGTTACCCGGGCGGTACCGTTTAATAAAATATAAAAGGCCGTATCAAGAGTGCTTTGCTCAATGATATATTCATCTACCGTGGCCACATAAAATGTGGCCTCTGTATCAATTATTTTCTCGCGCTCGGGTGGCGTAAAATCTTTAAAAAAAGGCACTTTATTAAGAATTATCAATATCTTACCGCGCCCTAAATTAGAGATACGTTTCATATTCTATCTCCCCCCTTATAACAATTTTCCTGCTGCCCGAGAGTCTCGTCAAGGCTG
>PJEL010004985.1_pt1 | contig 10763 bp, 7 predicted proteins | sample 1853271 | NCBI WGS metagenome assembly PJEL01 (sample SAMN08108733, study PRJNA415343) | Invertebrate metagenome, whole genome shotgun sequencing project. | host: Globobulimina | place: Sweden: Gullmar Fjord | collected 2015-08 | reverse complement strand
TCTGTGTGGGTTTGAGACAATAGACAAAAATAAAGCAGATAGAATCTTAAATGGTATCAATAATTAAAAGAAAGGTACTGGAAGGCGTTTATTGGATAAATATTCCTGAAGTCGATTTGAGAATACTGTGTGGTTGCCCGGCTGATGCCATTAAACACCTGACGATCAAAGGGCTGCTGCCGGTTGTGAGTGAAGATGGAATCGAATTCGAGTCTGGACCTAACGCGATATTACTTTCTGATGATTTGGTTCAAAACGGAAATTTGTCAAATGTCTCTGAATTTGTCGCTTACCACATGTTCTATACACAGGGCATGATCATTCCTTCCCATCCGAATTTCAAAAAACCCAAGCCATTGATGATCGGAAAAAAGGGGCAGGTGGATGCACAAATGGAATATATCTATCGCGGGAACTATGGGTTGACCAGCGAGAAGGAGTTTTTGGATTGCGGCGAGTCAGGCTCATTTATTAAAGAAAACATCGCAATGAAATTGCGATTTGCTCAGAACGAATTCTTACATACCAGAGAATTAGTAGATGGCGTATATCTGAATCGAAAAAAAGTCGAGCTTCGCCAGGGAGTTTATGTCAGGCGTGTAAAGCATAATGTTTTCGAATTTTCCTACAAGGATAAATCAGCACAGGTCGATCTGAATCTGAAAAAATATCGTCATTATCAACCCTCTTTTGTTCTTCCGCAGAGTACTATCCCAAACGACTATTTCTCTGTAATTCACACCGGAGAGGGCGACGGTTGGAATCCTAGTAAACCAAGTCTCAGCAGTGTCATACGGTTTAACAATCGATTTTTCTTGATTGATGCAGGGCCTTATATCTTAAAGATTCTGAAGGCGGTTGGACTCTCGAGGCATCAATTGTCTGGTATTTTTATCACCCATGTACACGATGATCATTTTGCCGGATTGTTTGACTTGATTGATGAGAAAAATCCGTTGACGATCTATGCAACACCAATCATTCGCTCAACAGTCGTAAAGAAGCTTGCTGCTCTGCTTTCCGTCACAGAAAAAAAGATCAACAGCTACTTTATATTTTCCGATTTGAAAAGAAATGTCTGGAATAAGCAGTCTGGCATGGAAGTCAAACCAATACCGACGGCTCATCCGGTGGATACTACCATATTCATATTTCGAGTGATGGGAAAAAAACGGTACTATAGTTACGGGCATTATAGTGATATAGCAGCACTAAGCTGGTTGAATACCATGATTGTTAATAAGAAAAGCGATGGTGGAATTTCAAAGAAATATTATGAGGCAATTAAGGCCGATTTCGGAATTACCCTGGACCTCAAAAAAATTGATGTCGGCGGCCCCTCAATACATGGCGATGCTGAAGATTTTGCCAAAGATAAAACCGGGAAACTAGTTTTGGGACACTCCCATCTTCCATATACCAAGCGACAACTGGCAATTGGAGATGAAGTCGTTTTTGGCCATGTTGATACATTGATACAAAAAACGCCCTGACTTAGATCTGGAAATATACTGCAAAGCCGGGGTCGTAAAAACTTGCGAGATTAAATCGTCAAGAGACATTAAACGCCTGCCTGATTTTGGCCCTCTTTTCCTCCGAGTCATCCATGAAATTTACCAATCCCATTGACAAGAATTAGCCGTAAAATGGAACTATCCGATTGTATACAGATACCGTGTTCTAAACCTATAAAAGGAAGTCTTCGTATCCCGGGTTCCAAGAGCATTGCCAACCGCGCGATTTTAATCGCGTCTCTCGCAAAAGGCCTCAGTTGCCTGGAGGGGATGCTTTATTCAGATGATACCCGTTTTATGATGGCGGCATGGAAAAATCTTGGATCTGAGTTCAGGCACAATGGAGATATTCTTGAAATTACGGGATGTGATGGCCAGCTTTTGCCTTGCTCAATGCCAATCTATGTAGAGAATGCAGGTACTGCAGCCCGGTTTTTAACAGCTGTCTTGACGCTGGGGAAAGGGACTTACGTTCTAGATGGCAATGATCGTATGCGTCAACGCCCCATTCTGGATTTAATTGGTGCACTGAACAATTTAGGGGGTGCAGTTAAAGATACCGAGGGAAATGGCTGTCCTCCAATTACTGTTTCTGCCAGAGGACTATCTGGTGGTCTTGTCCAAATTCCTGGAGAAAAAAGCTCTCAATATATTAGTGCGATCATTCTTGCAGCACCCTATGCAGAGAAGAAAACAACGATAGAGATTACAGGCAATCTGGTCTCAAGAAGTTATGTAGAATTGACGATCAATATGATGAGATCTTTTGGTGTTCGATGTGAATGGTTGTCTGATAACCGACTAACAATAGAGCCTGGGCAAAAGTATATTGCTCAAAACTATAGCATTGAAGGAGATGCATCGTCAGCGTCTTACTTTTTCGGATTAGCGGCTATCACTGGCGGATCGATAAAGGTTACCGGCCTAAAGCGGGACAGTTCTCAAGGAGATCTTGGACTGTTGGGGATACTGGAAGAGATGGGATGTGAGGTGTTATGGGAGGAAGATGGTGTAATTGTCACTGGAAAACCACTGCGAGCAGTGGAGGTCGATATGAATACTATGAGCGATGTCGCCCCCACTTTGGCTGTCATTGCACTATTTGCCAAAGGAACCACAAAAATTTTAAATGTGGGAAACATGAGAATAAAGGAGTGTGACCGAATTCACGCATTGACAACAGAACTGCGGAAGTTGGGGGCAACCGTAAACGAGACTGAGACGGGGATCAGTGTCACAGGTGGCTCAACCTTCCGGGGGGCAGATCTTGATACCTGGGACGATCATCGAATGGCCATGTCTCTTTCACTGGCCGGGCTGAAGATCCCGGGCGTTGGCATTCGGGATCCTGACTGTGTCAGCAAGACGTTTCCATCATTTTTCGAGAAGTTCTTGCCTCTTTTGAGAACTTGAGCCCCTTGATAGCTTCTTCTAATTCCGTACCCAGGGTCCAAGCAGTTGTTCAAGACTTTCCCGGTGACTTTCCGGAGTCGGGCCGACGATTGCAAAACAGGTTTGATCTTGCTGTAAAAGCGAACGCAGACTTGTATTGATCTCACTTAATTGGATTTCACTGAGCTTTTCCAACACTTTCTGATAAGGAAAAAGTTGCGGATAAATCAGGGGCGCCATCGTTTCGTAAAGTACACCCTGGGCAGAATCCTGATTGCAGTCCAGGGCGATTCGGTATCTACTTTTCGCCAGATTCAATTCTTCACTGGTGACCCCATTTTCAATCAGGTCCTTGATCAGATCGGTGAGGACTACCATCAGCTCCGGCAGCCGGTCCTGACCAATCTGTGAGTTAATTGACAATGTGGCACCGCTATCGAAGTAAAGCATTTCTGCTGATATTTCATATACCAATCCCTTTTCTTCACGGATCAATCGCTGTAGACGACTGCTAGAACCATCGTTGAGAATACGCCGAATCAGTTGATGTTGGACCCTCTGGTCGCCCGTCATTGGATAGTGAGGGAAAGACCACTGCAGGTTATATTGATTATCCTTATCTTCGACCAACACTATCTGTTTATTTACTGTTGTTTGGGCTACAGGAGGATAGCACTGTCGCTCTGAAAAGGATTGTTGTGAAATTAGGTCCGAAAAAAGCTGAATTGTCCTGTCCGGATCAATATCTCCTGTAACACCTATCAGGATATTACCCGGCTGATAATAGGCTTGGTACCATTTTGTCAAAGCGTCCAGCGTAATACTTTCTATTGAAGACTGTGTACCCGACACCGAAAGTCCGAGGCCATGATCTGGCCAGAGCTCCGCTGCACAGACACCATCCACATCTACCAGCTGGTTGTTCTCATTAAAATCTGCCTTTAACTCTTCAAGGATGATTGAGCGTTCTATCTCAAGATCTTCGAAGAGCGGTTCCTGCATAAAATGGCAGAATCGTTTCAGGCCCAACTCGAAATAATCAAGATGATAATCCAACCAAAACTCGGTGAAGTCGAATGATGTGACTGCGTTCAAGTCTCCGCCCATTTCCTCCATTTTAAGATTCAGCTGGTTGCTACTGCCCAACTGCTTATTGCCACGGAACATCATGTGTTCAAGGAAATGAGAAATGCCGCTATTTGCATTCGTCTCAAAAGCAGAACCCACCGAAACAATGCTACGGAGATTTACAGTTTTGACACCTGGATATGAAATAGCGCAAATCTTCAAGCCGTTTGGCAATGAGTGTATTCGAGTCTGACTATGATAATTCAAAGTAAATTTTTATTATTTATTGTTTTCAGCTAGATGGCTGTTAAAAATATGGATGTGCTCGTGTTAGACCTGGGAAACATATTTTTCCAGTAAAATGAGGTCTTTGCTGAAATTTCGAATCCCCTCTGCCAGTTTTTCAGTGGCCATGGCATCTTCGTTCAGCTGCCAACGAAATGATTTTTCATCCATGCTGATCTTTTCCAGATTCTCAGGAAGTTGCATATCAACGCTCAATTGCTGCTTCAATTCGTTCTCGTCTTTCTGCAAGTCGTCCAGGAAGTTGGGGCCGATGGTCAATCGGTCACACCCTGCCAACTGCTCGATTTCGCCGGTATTTCTAAAGCTGGCTCCCATGACAATGGTTTTATATCCGAATTTTTTATAGTATTGATAGATTCGTTTGACGGACAGGACTCCGGGGTCTGTTTCGGCAGTATACTCAATCCCTTCTTGCTTTTTATACCAGTCCAGAATACGACCAACAAATGGTGAAATGAGAAACGCGCCAGCCTCAGCGCATGCGACAGCCTGACAAAACCCGAACAACAATGTGAGATTGCAATTGATCCCCTCTTTTTCAAGGATCTCAGCGGCTTTAATTCCTTCCCATGTGGCTGCAATCTTTATCAGAACTCTGTTTTTTGGAACTCCTTCAGACTCATATAAAGAGATCAGCTGCCTGGCTCTTGAGATTGTTTTTTCCGTATCGAATGAGATGCGGGCATCGACTTCCGTGGATACCCGACCCGGGATGATTTCCAGAATCTCCTTGCCGAAGTTAACTGCCAGCTTATCCAGGATATGATCCAGCTGTTTGGTGGTATCATCACTCTGCTCTTTTCCCCATTGAATAGCCTGCTTAACAAGGTTCTGGTATTCAGGCATTTGCGCAGCCTTGAACAATAATGACGGATTGGTTGTGGCATCCTCCGGCGAGTATTGTTTAATGGTATTTATGTCGCCTGTATCAGCGACAACAACAGTCATATTCCTGAGTTGAGAAAGCTTGTTAGCCATTTTTTGCTCCGTTTAGGGTTGGTTAGAAAGGTGGTTACCTTGGGATTTTCATTTAAAATAAATGTTAGGAGAATTTTTCACTGTCCTGCCTGGTACTTCTGAAGCAAATCCAGTCTAAAACCATATTAAAAGTCTTTCCAATTGGGAGACCAATGAAATTTCCTTGATAGAGAAAAGAAAATGTGAGATCTTTTTCTCTGCTTTCCATTATAAAATTCGCTTGGGTCCCAGACTGGTTCGAATACTATTAACGTCTGTTTTCAATTTTAAACTGTTGTCGAGAGGCTTATTATCCGTTTGCGCCTCTTTTGGTAAGTTCAGAGGGGGATGTTGTAAGTTTTCTCCAGGCAACTTCGGGTGTTTATCCAGAACAATCAGAGAGCCACTGTGTCATATTTTTTATTTTCAGGTATTATTCATGTTGGATATTCATTCACTATCAAGAGTGATGAAGCTAGCCATATTCTAAAATCCCGTAGAATACAAGTCGGCGAAGTCATCCAGATTCAGGACCAGAATGCACTGCGATATGAAGCGCGTGTCGAAGATTTGACCCAAAAAAGCCTGACCTTACTTCCTTTGAAGAATCTCATAACGCCTCAGGAATCCTCATTGCGCATTCATCTTTACCAAGCTTTGGTAAAAGAAAAGGCTCTGGATATAATCATCCAAAAATGTACTGAATTGGGTGTTTCCAGCATCTGTTTTTTTCAGAGTCATTATTCTCAGCGCCTGCATAAAAAGACAGGCCTGGAGAAAAAGAGGCAGCGTTGGTATCGAATCGCTATTGAAGCCTGCAAACAATCAGGGCGTGCCATTCCTCCCGATATTACATTTTTATCTAACTTATCAAAATTTCATCAAGTTTCAGTAGAATCGTCAATAGAAACTATTCCGACTTTTTGCCTGGAATCATCTGGAGAGTCAGTCCCCATGGACAGCATCGTCATCAACAGCAATGAGATTAATTTAATTGTGGGACCGGAAGGAGGATGGGAGCCGGAAGAGTTACTGGAAAAGGGTTTTAAAGGGGTGCATCTTGGACCCAGGATTCTTCGCTCTGAGACGGCCTCAATTGCAGCGATATCGATTTTGCAGTTTTTATATGGTGATTTGAAGAGGGCACCTTAAAGTTGATTATTCACGAATTTCCATTTCCCCGAACCTGATTTTCCCATTAGAGTCTTAAATAGGATAGGATACGGCTTTCCGCTCTGCCGGGTACTTATCCTTCTTTTTGGAAAGGATGACCACCTCAATCGATCCGGCCAATTGTATGCAGTTTAATCAAGTTGGTTGATCCCTTGGTCAGCGCCAGGCCGGTGACGATAATCACCAGGTCATTTTTTTTCACGTATTTTTTTGCCAGAACGACTTTTTCTCCCTCAGCAATTAATTTCATTGCGTCGTGGATCGGGGTGATCAGTATGGGAGTTATGCCCCAGACAAGTGACATGCGGTTGTATATTGACCTGGATGGAGAAAAAGCATAGATCGGACTTGCGGGTCGCTGCTTGGAAATCAACTTGGAAGTTTTAGCAGAGACAGAAAATGAAAAAATTGCTTTGGCATTCACTTCGTGGTGTATGTTAACAGCTGACTGGGATACTGCATGGACAACCAGATTTCTTTCATCTTTTTCATATTGAATATTATATTTCATAAACGGAGAGTTTTCTGCCTGAGTGGCAATGCGTTTCATCATCTGTACCGCTTTGACCGGATATTTCCCTGATGCGGTCTCACCAGACAACATGACCGCATCCGTACCATCAAAAATGGCATTGGCAACATCCGAGGCTTCTGCACGCGTTGGGATAGCGTTTGTACACATGGTTTCCAGCATTTGGGTGGCAGTTATCACCAGTTTATTAGCGATCATTGATTTGGTGATAATCTGTTTTTGAATGTTAGGAACCAATTCGGGCCTTAGCTCAACACCCAAATCTCCTCTGGCGACCATAATTCCGTCAGCAGCTTCAATAATTTCATCAATATTTTGAATGGCTTCTGGTTTCTCAATTTTTGCGATGACTGGAATATCTGATTTTTGTTTCTTAATAATGGACTTGATATGTCGTAGATCTGCAGCCGATCTAACGAAAGATAGTGCGAAATAATCCACACCGACTTTAATCCCATATTTGAGGTCCTTAATATCTTTTGTGGTAAGAGATGGTGCTGAAACATAGACTCCAGGAAGGTTGATTCCTTTATGCTCTTTTAACATCCCACCGACAATAACTATAGTAGACACCGTATCCTTACTCTTTGATGTAACTTTCAGTTCAATCAGGCCATCATCGATCAAAATCGTGTCTCCTTTTTTTACATCTCCCGGCAGTTTTGTATAGGTGGTAGAAACAAGGCTGTCTGTTCCGGTAACTTTTCTGGATGTGATTTTAAAAGTTGATTTGTTCTTCAGTAAAACCGGGGCGCCGTTTTTCAATGTTCCGGTTCTAATTTTCGGTCCCTGTAGATCTAATAAAATCCCGGTCGGTTTCTGGGTCTCTTCCGAAAGTTGGCGGATCGTCTGAATAACCTCAAGATGTTGTTCGTAACTCCCGTGAGAGAAGTTAAGGCGAGCGACGTTCATACCTGCTGATATCATGCGTTTGAGAATCGTCTTATTATTTGATGCAGGACCGATAGTGGCAATAATTTTTGTTTTGGTTGTCATAATCCCTCTTTTGCCTTTACTTTGTGGAAAACTGAACTGGATATAATCCTGAATACGGCATTTCTATTCAAGAATCTCCTCTCAGGAGATCAAACACGATTTCATTTAATTCGAAGGCTACTTTATAGATAGACTTTTTTCAACAGTAATTTAAAAGGAAAGACTGGCGTCTTCATTCAGATAAGCTGAATTGTACAGCAGTGTAACTGGTTAGTTTTAACTGCAGGCGTCTGATTGAGGGTAAGTATCTGGATGGTTCGGTGGGTATAATTTTCAATTCAAATCGTATCTCAACAGTTACCAAATCCACTTTTGAATCCAAAAAAAACGAATATTCATGACGTTTTGTGTGACCTGCGGTTGAATGTTCCAGGTCATTGAACGAAAGGCAAATCGATGATAAGGTTAAATGTCCATGTTATAAAGAATAACAAAACAACACTCGTTGTTACGCCACACCTCCAAAACAATAGAGCCAGATTTTATTATAAAGTAAATGAAATTAAAAATTGTAAAAGGAACCCGAGATTTATACGGAGATGATGTCAAACGGTTTCAGTATATTGAGGAAAAAGCACGAAAAGTATTTTCCGTGTACGGATATCAGGAAATAAGAACCCCCATTTTTGAAAAGACAGAGCTGTTTGCCCATGGCGTTGGTGAAGGCACAGACATCGTTGGCAAAGAGATGTTTTTACTCGAAGATCGAAGAGGAAGGAGTCTGGCACTTCGTCCCGAAGGAACGGCTCAAGTTGTCCGTAGCGTAATTACAAACAACATGATGCGTCAGAATAACCACCTGCGATTTTACTACTTCGGACCGATGTTTCGATATGAACAGCCCCAAAAAGGTCGATTCCGCCAGTTTTACCAAATCGGAGCTGAATACTTCGGTGTTTCAACACCGGACGCCGACTTGGAATTGATTTTGATCCTGCGCCAGTTTTTCAAAGAGATTCAGCTTCATGAGATTTCATTTCAACTGAATAGTATCGGTTGCCAAAAACCAGATTGCAGGCCCGCTTATAAAAACAGGCTGATCGAATACCTGAACGACAATGTTGAGGCTTTGTGTGAAAACTGCACCAACCGTATGAACGATAATCCGTTGCGAGTCCTTGATTGCAAAAATGAGTCGTGTATCGCTGTGACAAGTGATGCCCCGAAGATTCACGATGCCGTATGTGGTGATTGCAAGGATCATTTCCAGGAACTCTGTCAGATGTTGGACGACCATCAAGTTAGTTATGACGTCAATTTCCGGTTGGTGAGGGGCTTGGATTATTATTCAAGGACAGTTTTCGAAGTGTTTTCCGATAATCTGGGAGCTCAGAATGCCGCTGGCGGTGGTGGAAGATATGACGGCCTTTTTGAGATATACGGAGAAAAAGTCGTGCCTGCAATTGGTTTTGCTTTGGGTCTTGACCGATTGGCTCTTTTAACGACACCTGAAGAAATAGAAGCAAAATCCGTTTTTGTTGTCGGCATGGATCGTTCTGCTGTCTGCAAACTGGTTGCTACCTGTCGCGAAGAGGATATCACCTGTCACTATGACGCTTTTCAGTCATCAATGAAGAGTCAGTTTCGACAGGCCAATAAGTCTGGTGCCACGACGGTTCTGATTCTCGGGGAGGAGGAGTTGAAAGCGAAGCAGGTGTCTGTGAAGGATATGAAGGACGGACAGCAGGCGTTGATTGAACTGGATGCGGTGATTGAGTACCTGAAAAAATCAACATTGAACTAATTAAGAACTTTCCTTGACGGCGCTATTTTGTTTAACCTATTATAATGAAAGACATTAATCTGTAGCTATTTCCGTCTGGTTGAAAAATTCAAACTATTAAGCGAGAGGTCGTTTTTCGCATTAATTGACTATGATGAACTTCGGATTACTGACCGCCAGCTATAAAACAACCGCGATCGAAAATCGTGAGAAACTGGCGATCCCTGACAAAGAAGTGAAGGATCTGATTACCTACATCAAAGGTCATTGCCGCCTGGATGAGGTCATGCTTCTTTCTACCTGCAACCGAGTGGAGATATATTTGCACGCCAAGAATCCGCTGCAGGTGATGAGTGAGGTGGAGTCGGTTTTTCTGGATTATTTTCAGCTCGGCGACACAAAGGATTTCGAATTTAAGAAACTGTCAGGGCAAAATGCGATTCGGCATATCTTTCGAGTCACGGCGAGCCTTGAGGCGATGATAATTGGAGAACCTCAGATTACTGGTCAAGTAAAAGACTTTTTCCATCTATCTACAGAGGGTGGCGGTTGCGGTTTCTTCCTCAATCAGATCATGAACCGCGCTTTCATTACAGCCAAACGAGTGCGCAATGAAACTGAAATCGCGAAGTTTGCTGTTTCGATCAGTTTTGCAGCAGTTGAGTTGGCTAAAAAGATATTTTATGAAATGCGGGAGAAAGTCATTCTGATTGTCGGTGCAGGAGAAATGGCTGAGTTGGCTGTGACGCATCTGATGAAAGCCGGCTGTTCTCATCTGCTGGTCACAAACCGCACCTTTTCCAGAGCCATATCATTGGCAGAGAAATTCAATGGCTCTGCTGTTCGTTTTGAATACATGGCCAATCATCTTGAAACAGCAGATATCATCATTTCGTCAACAGGTGCCAAAGAATACATTATTGAGCAGAAGATGATTCAAAAATGTATGAAAAAAAGAAAGCGCCGTCCCATGTTCTTAATCGATATCGCAGTTCCCCGGGATATCGATCCGCAAATTAACGAGCTGGCAAATACAGATGTCTATGATATAGACGATCTGCAGTCTGTTGTAGATGCCAATATGAAGATTAGAGAAGCGGAA
>PJEL010004984.1_pt1 | contig 10765 bp, 4 predicted proteins | sample 1853271 | NCBI WGS metagenome assembly PJEL01 (sample SAMN08108733, study PRJNA415343) | Invertebrate metagenome, whole genome shotgun sequencing project. | host: Globobulimina | place: Sweden: Gullmar Fjord | collected 2015-08 | reverse complement strand
TTTTTTGACTGGGAGAAAGATTGGTTAAGCATGCCATAATCGGCAAATTCTCTCTAGCACTTCATTATATTTAGTCACATCAAATGACGATAATTGTGGATAAGTATGTTGAAAAGCACAAGGAAATACCATAAAGATCTGGTGAACTTTGCGGCAACTTAAGCGTAACTAGTTGTAAGTATTAGAAAAAGGTGAGTCTAAAATCCTTTTCACATATTTATTATTATTTTTTTATAATGTGGATAAATAAATGCCCATGCGTAAACTTTGCTGTTCAATTAACGAGCAATAAAATTTAGCGAGCTAAGAGATTAACAGAAAATAGCCCTATTACCAGACAATTATTAAATTATTTTTACCGTTTTATTACACCTTTAAATAACAAAAAAACATAAGCAAGATATGGTAAGGGCTAGCTTAATTATGTCATGCTATTTTTCAGAAAAATTTAATTTTTATTAAATAAAAAAATCTTAACGTCGAACCAACAGCTAAGATAAATTCATCTGCAATTAAAAAATAAAATACATTTAAACATTGCGTGCAGCAATATGAATTTGACAAAACATGTCACTAACATTTAGCAGCGAATAATTGAGTAATCTAGCACAATAACTAATTCCAACTTTCCAGCAAACTTTAATGGCTAGTGCTCAAGCCTTTGCCAAGCTATATCGTTGAAGTATCTGGGGTAGTCTTGTAATGCTTGCATAATCATTACCGCCCCTTGTTTTTTATCCTGTGAAGTTTTCATCAATTCATTACCCTGGATAATTTTCGCAAGTAGCACATGAAGCTGAGCATCGGCTTTAGCCGGTAATTGGCAATTTTCAAATAAATACTGTAGTTGCTTATCGAACTCGCTGGCTAACGCTAAAAATTGCTGACTTGAAAACTTATTATAATGAATATCATCAAGGTTTAGCATTAACTGCTGACGAATATTTACCATACCAATATGTAAACTTTCGTCGATTGACCACTTCGCTCCATGGTTCAATTGCAGTACTTGCTCACTCATATCATGATGTTGGTGTTCTTGTGCAGTAACTACATTAGCTAGCGCAGCACTAGATATAATCGCTGCTATTAATAGATGCTTCTTAAAGCTCATTTTTAATCACCATATTTATTATCAAAGCGGAAACAAAAACGCTGTGCTTTATAAAGGCACAGCGCAATAACCATAGCGGTGGCTATGGCCAAACTACATGGTAACAAATTCCTCTGCCGATGTAGGATGAATAGCCACGGTATTATCAAAATCAGTTTTGGTTGCGCCCATTTTCATTGCCACTGCAAAACCTTGCAGTAATTCGTCACTGCCAAAACCAATACTATGTATACCGACAATTTTTTCCTCTTTGCCAACACAGACTAATTTCATACGCGTCGGGTCACGGTAATCTTCAGTAATTGCTTGGTATAAAGCAGTAAACTGAGATTTGTAGACAGTCACTTGCTCTTCACCATATTCGGCAATCGCTTCTTGCTCTGACAAGCCCACCGTACCGATAACAGGATGACTAAATACCACAGTTGCGATGTTTGAATAATCTAAATGTTCGTCAGGTTTGTTGTTAAATAAACGTTCACACAAGCGGCGACCAGCAGCCACAGCAACAGGTGTTAGTTGCGCTCGTCCGGTGTTATCACCGACCGCGTAAATGCCATCTATATTAGTATTTTGATATTTATCCGTTGGGATAAAGCCGCGCTCATTAAGCTCAACACCAGCGGCTGCAATGTTAATATTATCAGTTGCAGGTTCACGACCAATGGCCCAAATTAAGCTATCAACCGGCCCAATTGCTTTACCATTTTCTAAATGAATTGTTAGCTTACCGTCGCTGTGCTTTTCAACACGCGTTGGTACGCTCATGGTATGTAATGTTGGACCATGTTTAGCCATTTGCTCAACTAAAGTATCACTGAGCATATCGTCAAAGCCACGTAATGGTTTTTCTTTGCGCACTAATAAATGTGATTCGCTGCCCAAAGCATGCATAACGCCAGCAAGTTCCACAGCGATGTAACCCGCACCAACCACAGCTACTTTTTCAGGTTGCTCGGTTAAGGCAAAAAAGCCATCGGAGTCAATGCCGTGTTCCGCCCCTTCAATACTTGGGCGACTAGGACGACCACCGGTGGCGATCGTAATATGATCAGCAGTGTAAAGTTCACCATTGACTTCTAGAGTGTTTTTATTAACAAATTTAGCAAAACCATTTATTACCGTAACATCATTACTGGCAAAGCCACGCGCATAAGCGGCATGAATGCGCTCAATATAGGCTTCACGGTTCTTAACTAATCTTCCCCAATCAAAACCTTGTAACGGTGCTTTAAAGCCATAGTCGTTGGCGTAATGTAAGGCGTCAGCAATTTGCCCGGCATACCACATAGCTTTTTTCGGTACACAACCAACATTCACACAAGTGCCACCAATGTGTTTTGCTTCTATAACAGCGGCTTTCTTACCTAAGCGAGCCGCTCGATTTGCCGAAGCGATGCCACCGCTGCCTGCACCAATAGAAATGTAGTCAAAATGTTGTGTCATGGTTGTTACCTTATGTTCTCGTAATGTCGATGTATCGATTAAATATAAATGAGTGCGAAATATGAAAAACCAATAGTTAGTGTAATAAAACTTTAATTATAAATTTGCTCATGAGTCAGACCTAGACGTGACCGCTTTAATTTCATTAGTATCTTCTTTTAGCTTGTCTAAAAACTCACTAGCTAATAAAGGTTTATAGTAAAGATATCCTTGGATATAATGACACTGTCGGTCAACCAAATAATGCAGTTGCTCTTTTGTTTCAACCCCTTCAGCAATGCAGTACATATTCAAGCTTTTAGCTAAGACAAGCGTTGCATCAACAATAGCTTCATCGGTTTTTTCAATACCAATACCATTAACAAAACTTCGGTCAATTTTGATAATATCCAGTGGTAATTGTTTTAAATAGCTCAACGATGAAAAGCCCGTACCAAAATCATCAAGCGAAAGTAGAACGCCTATAGCACTTAATTCGTTCATTGTTTTAATGGCTTTTTCTGGCTCAAAAATAAAAGCACTTTCGGTAATTTCTATTTTCAATGCATTTGCCGGTAAACTAAAGCAGTGTAACTGTTTTTTTATCGCGCTAATTAAATTTTTATCACTAAAGTGTTTAGCGGAAAAATTAACAGATAGATAAAAATCAGGTCGCTCTAAACGCCAGAGCTTCAATTGCTTAAAACCCCGTGTAATGGCTTGTTCAGTCATTGAAATGATAAGTCCCAACTCCTCAGCAAGACCAATGAACTCTATTGGAGGCACCGCAATATTATCATAATGCCAGCGCATTAAGAGCTCAGCACCGACCGACTTCCCTGTATACGCATCAATAATTGGTTGGTAAACATTAAAAAATTCTTCGTTGGTAAAAGCGAGTTTTAAATTTGTTTCTTTCGTAAGCCGCTGCTTCGCTTCTTCATTCATATGCCCAGTAAAGAACTGATAATTATTACGTCCTAATTGTTTTGCGTGGTACATCGCAACATCTGCGTTTCTAAAAAGTTCTTCTGAATCATCAGCATCATTCGGATACAGAGAAATACCTATACTGGCACCAATGCTTACAACATTATTATTCAGTTTAAAAGGTTGTTGAGCTAAATTTATAAACTTTTGCGCTATATTCGCCAATTCATTAGCGCTACGAAAGCGTTCAAGTAGCACAACAAATTCATCACCACCAATTCGAGCAAGCGTATCGTCTGCGCGCAACGACATTGATAAACGTTTAGATACTTCTTTTAGCAATAAATCACCACATTCATGCCCTAGTGAATCATTCACTTGCTTAAATCGATCAAGATCGATAAAAAATAATGCTATTGAGTCTTTTCTTCGGCGCGAAGAAGCTGTCGCATGCTCAATACGATCGAGTAACAAACTTCGGTTAGGCAGCCCCGTTAAGTGGTCATAATTAGCCATTATACGCAGCTCATTTTCAGCTGTTTTTTGTGCAGAAATATCAGTATAAACACAAATGAAAAGTGTTTTTTGATGCGCTATTTTCGTGCTAACACTAATATTAATAATAACGTGATACTTTTTACCATTAGGGGTTTCAATTAACTCTTCACCGCGCCAATAACCTTGTTCTAATATTATCGGTAATAGTTTGCGATAATGGTCAATTCGGCTCTTTGAGATACCAGGTATTCCCTTGGATAAGGTTAATTCTTCACTTTTCCAACCAAAAACATCAGACATTGATTTATTTGCACGGCCAATTTCAAACGTTTCATCAAAAATTAGCACCCAGTCTCGTGTTTGCTCGAATGCCGCTCCATAGTACTGGGCACGCTCTTGCAGCACTTTCGACTCTGTTATGTTGCTGTAAGAACCCGTCACTCGAGAAGGTCGCCTTGTTTGATCAAAAGCGACAATTTTTCCAACATCTCTATACCACATCCAATGAGTGTTAAAGCACTTCAATCGGTAGGTACATTCGAAGAGTGCTTCAGGATCAGCATTAGCAATAAAAACTTGCCATTTTGCAAAAAATTCCTCCTGGTCTTCAGGATGAATAAACTCAACATGATGTGAAAAGCTAACAGCTAAGTCTTCGTCTTGGAAACCAAGATCATGAACAAAGCGTTTAGCAAAAATAACATCAGTATCAGCAGTCCAATCCCAAACATCGCTGTTACTGGCAGATAAAGCTAACTGTAAACGATTCTCTCGATATTTAACTTCGCGATGGGCCTCAAAAAGCTCACTTTGCCTTAGTTGTCGACTTCTCAGCCATAAGGTGACAACAATAATAAAAATCATGACATAAAAGCTATAAGCTAATGGTGATCGCCAAGGCGCATAATTAACATTTAGACGAATAACAGCAGGACGAGAATATTCACCAGTTATAGCTGACTTCACTTGAACTTTAAATGTATATAGCCCTGAATCTAAGCGAGGAAAAGTGACAAAGTTTTGTTGCGTTTCGGGAAACGAAACACCATCAACAAAACCATATTTGAAAATAGGCTTTTCGGTTTGCCCATATGAAAAATTACTGAAATCAATACGAATGCCAAAGTCATCATGTGCTAAGTTGATTTGGTATTCATTAGGTAAAATGTGTGGAGAGTTGAGCGCTCTTGATAGCGTGTCAACATTAACAATACTAACGGTATGACTACTATCAACATTGTTATTATCTAGTTCAATAGGATCAAAAAGGCTTACCCCTGAAATACCACCATAAACAAAGCGACCATCCTTTAACCGACTAAAAGCGCCTGCGTTAAACTCTGAACTTGCTAAACCATCAAGTTTAGTAAAACGACGCATATGTTTATCAGCAGGTCGTAGTCGAAATAAGCCGCTATGGCTCGAAACCCATATATTATCAGCACGATCTATTTGAACACCATAAACATTTACATCCAGTATACTATTATGCTCATCAAAAAAATGTTGCACTTTATAGTTATTAGGATCAATAGCTATTAGCCCAACTTGCGAAAAAGAAAACCAAATTAAGCCTTGGCTATCCCGCGACCAATGATCAATATAACTATACCCTTCCTTTGAGAGTCCCTCTTGATGATATATCTTCGCTAATTTATTTGTAACTTGATTATATTGCCATAAGGTATCCGTCGTAGAGATCAAAACATCGTTAGCATCATCAGAAAATGATGTCATGATATTCCACACATATTTACTATTGAAGTACTCAGGTAAACCCTCTATTTCTTTAGCTTCACCAGTTTGCGCATGAATTTTATGTATGCCAATGTCAGAAATCATCCAGATGTATTCACCTAAACTTTTAATCGTTGCCCAACCATTTTTCACCTTCAAAAGTTCTTTAGTGCTTTCAGGAAACGTTGTTTGTAGTACTTTTTTTTTCTTACTATCGAAAAGCACAATTCCATTGGCTGTCGACAACCAAAGTCTGCCTAAGTAGTCGTTTTGAATTTCATTAATGTTACTGCGAGTAAAGGAAGTTTTTTTATTCCCATCAACTAAATATCGTTTAATGTTCTCTTGCTCTACATCAACGAGGTTTAGTCCTTCATCTGTACCAACCCATAACAAGTTGCTTTGGACGGGGGTAATAGAAGTAACATTGCTATTAGATAAGCTATTTTCATTAAAACTATCATAAGTGTAAGTGGTAATAATTTCTGTTTTAGGATTCCACCGATAAGCACCTGAGCTTTGTGACCCCATCCATAACTGACCATTTTTATCTGCCAATAAGCTGATAACATTTGCATCTGCTACAGACTTAAAGTGTTCACCAAATTTAAATAAAAACTCCCCTTTATGATTATGGCTCTCAGCACGATAAAGACCTTTAGTGGTTGCTACGTAAATTATATTTTCAAGCACGAGTAACTTCCACACCGAAACATTTTCAATCGCTATTTGATAGGCTATCTTCGCAGTTTGATCTTGTAAAAAAGTAGTTAAGTCGTTTTCCGAGAAACTAAATACACCATCATTTGTGCCAATATAATAATGATTGCCAACAAATCTTACGTCATAAATTTTTGCACTTTCGACTTCATTAAAGCTGCTACCAGCAAAAACACTATGTTTGATCTTCGGCAATTTTATCAATTGCTGCAACTTGGGCTCATAAAAAAATAGACCTGCACGACTAGAGAACAATAACTTATCATTGACAATATTTACACTATACAGTGAATCTAAACTAGTGAAGTATTTAGAGAAATCAATACGCTGTACGATAGAATGAGATGTTAAGTCATAACGTAATGCTGAATTTTCAGTGATAAACCAAAAGCTATTGTTTATTCGATCTTCAACCACACGCCAAATATTAAGCTTTTCATCATCTGAGCCTGATTTAATAATTAAACTGTATTCACTACTCGCAGGATTATAGGTGTACAAACCTTTATCAAATAGAGCAATCCAAACTAAACCATCACTTGCAACGTAAAGACTATTAACACTAAATTTATGAAAATCATTGTCCGGACCCGCTAAAGACGAAATAGTATAACCATCATAAATATTAATACCATTTTCTGTGCCAAACCAAATATAGCCTTGCTCATCTTGAGCTAACGCCATCACACTCGCTTGCGACAAGCCATCTTCGACAGTAATGCGTTCTAAAGTAATATTATTAGTTTTGGCGTTTACCGAAAAGGTAAAACAGCATAAATAGATAAAACTCATGGAAAAAGATCGTAGGAAAATCAGCATACTTAAAAAAAACTCGACTCAGCAACAACTAGCAAACGGATTTATATGCAACACACTCATAATTAATTTAGTATGGCACTTAAAATATAATTTAGTAAAAAAGTGCCCGTTTTTACAAGCTTTTTCAGTGATTATTTCAAAGCCATGATGTAATTAACCTAAATAGAGCTACACATCATCACTTGAATTTAGCAATTTCGCCCTAACCTTTATTAGCAACATTACACCGACTAGGTTGTGCTTCCCATGACAAATCCATTATTACAAAAGACCCAACTTCCGCAATTTGCTAAAATAAAACCAGCACACATTAAACCTGCGGTTGAAAAAGCTATAGCAAATTGTAAAGCAGCTATTACCGATGTACTGGCTAACAACACGCAATTTACTTGGCAAAATCTAGTTGCCCCTATTGATGAAGTTGATGACATATTAGGTAAACTTTGGTCACCGGTTTCACATATGAACTCAGTGGTCAATAGCGATGAATTACGTGAAGCCTATGAATCATGTTTACCCCTTTTATCTGAATACGGTACTTTTGTTGGTCAACATGCGGGCTTATTTGCTGCCTACCAACAACTGAGTGAAAGTAGCGAATTTAAACTATTAACAACTGCTCAGCAAAAAGTGATCAGCAATGCCTTAAGAGATTTCAAATTATCAGGGATTGCCCTTAACGAGCAAGACCAAAAACGTTACGGTGAAATCGCCACACGTTTATCAGACTTAAGCTCAACTTTTGGCAATAACTTACTTGATGCCACTGAAGCCTTTAGCATTAATGTATTAGATGAAACTGAGCTATCTGGCTTGCCAGACAGTGCAAAAGAAGCGGCTAAAGCACTGGCACAATCAAAAGAAAAATCAGGTTGGTTATTTACCTTAAATATTCCAAGCTACTTACCGATCATGACTTATAGCGACAATAGCGAGTTACGTGAGAAAATGTATCGCGCCTTTGTTTCACGGGCATCAGACATAGGTCCAAATGGTGGTGAATACGACAATAGCCCAATTATGGCTGAGCTATTGGCACTACGTCACGAACTCGCACAACTGCTAGGTTTTGATAATTTTGCTGAAAAGTCATTGGCAACAAAAATGGCAAATAACACTAGCGAAGTTATCGGCTTCTTAGAAAACCTTGCAGTAAAGTCTAAGTCACAAGGCTTGCAAGATTTAGCTGAAGTACGCGCGTTTGCTAAAGATAAATTTCAACAAAGCGATTTACAAGCCTGGGATTTAGCTTATTTCAGCGAAAAATTAAAGCAAGAACGCTACGCTATTTCTGACGAAGAACTACGCCCTTATTTTCCAGAAAGTAAAGTTGTTGCCGGTTTGTTTGAAGTTGTACATCGTTTGTTCGGCCTAAACATTAGTGAGCGACAAGATGTCGATACTTGGCATAAAGATGTAAAATTCTTTGATGTTTTTGATAAAAACCAGCAATTGCGTGGTAGCTTCTACTTAGATTTATACGCTCGTTCAAAGAAGCGTGGCGGTGCATGGATGGACGATTGCGTTGGTCGACGTGAATTAAGCAACGGCGACATTCAATACCCGGTAGCCTACTTAACCTGTAACTTTAACGGCCCTGTCGGTGATAAACCGGCATTATTCACTCACGATGAAGTGGTTACCTTATTTCACGAATTTGGTCATGGTATTCACCACATGCTAACGCAGATAAATGCGGCTGGTGTCTCAGGCATTAATGGGGTGCCATGGGATGCGGTTGAATTACCAAGTCAGTTTTTAGAAAATTGGTGCTGGCAGCCAGAAGCACTGGCCTTTATTTCAGGTCATTACCAAACAGGTGCAGCATTACCGCAAGCCATGCTAGACAAAATGTTAGCGGCGAAAAATTTCCAATCTGCCATGCAAATGATCCGTCAACTTGAATTCAGCTTATTTGATTTTAAAATGCATGCGCAATATTCACCTGAAAAAGGTGATGAAATTCAACAAGTACTGAACCAAGTACGCGATGATTACTCCGTCATCAAAGCGCCAGAATTCAATCGCTTTCAACATAGCTTCGGCCATATCTTTGGTGGTGGCTATGCGGCCGGTTATTACAGCTATAAATGGGCAGAAGTGCTATCAAGTGATGCTTTTTCTCGCTTTGAAGACGAAGGTATATTTAATCAACAAGTTGGCAACGATTTTTTAACCAACGTATTGGAAATGGGTGGTTCAAAAGAGCCGAGTGAGTTATTTAAAGCTTTCCGCGGCCGAGAGCCTCAAATAGATGCTCTACTACGTCATTGTGGTATCACAGGATAATACCGGGAGCCTTATAAAGCATTAACACACTACTGACAAAGTAGTGTGTTAATGCTCAGCAAGCAACGGAAAACAAGCAAAGCCTTCTATCAGCTCAGCTGCAAAACTGTATGAGCTGAAACTACCTCGTCCAGCACTAGCTTTTATTAAGCGTATCTTGATAGAAATTAATAAGACCTGTTGTTGAACTGTCGTGCTCAGCACTAGTTTCACCGCTGGCCAATTCATTTTGAATGTCATTAGCAAGGCCTTTTCCTAATTCCACTCCCCATTGATCGAATGAACAAATCTTTAAAATAATCCCTTGTACAAAAATTTTATGTTCATATAAAGCAATCAAGCTGCCAATCGCTTTCGGGGATATACGCTTCATTAAAATACTATTAGTTGGCCGATTACCTTTATGAACCTTATGCGGTGCTACTTTATCGATATATTCATCGGCTCGGCCTTTTACTTTTAAGTCTGCTCTTACTTGCTGTTCGTCAACACCCGACATTAGTGCTTGGGTCTGAGCAAAAAAGTTGGCCATCAGTGTTTCATGATGTCCTTTTACGGGAGTGACACTTTCCACTGAACCAATAAAATCAGCCGGGACAACATTATTGCTCTGGTGCAGGTATTGATAAAAAGCATGCTGGCCATTAATCCCTAGCTCGCCCCATATCGATGGTACTGTCGGGTAATCAACAGCAACACCATCCCAAGTTACCGATTTACCATTGCTTTCCATTTCAGCTTGCTGCATATAGGCACTTAGCATGTGAAGTGATTGATCATAAGGTAATATTGCTTGTGATTGAGCGCCTAAAAATGTGCAATTCCAGACGCTTAATAACGCTAAAATTACTGGGGCGTTTTGTGCTAATGGCGTTTGACAAAAATGCTGATCTATCTCATAAGCCCCTTCAAGTAATTCGATAAACTTATCAAAACCTAAATTTAGTGCAACGGGTAAACCAATTGCCGACCACAATGAAAATCGCCCACCGACCCAATCCCAAATATCAAAAATATTGTTTGCTTCGATACCAAACAACATGGCATTTTTTTTATTGCTTGTCACCGCAACAAAATGCTTAGCAACAGCTTGCTCATCAAAAGCAGATGATGCTAACCATTTCAGTGCTGTTTTAGCATTGGTCATTGTTTCTGCAGTGGTGAAGGTTTTACTCGACACAATAAATAGCACTTTTTCAGGATTTAACGGCCTGAGTATATTGGCAATTTGAG